>MDSV01114530.1_pt1 | contig 15532 bp, 13 predicted proteins | sample 810851 | NCBI WGS metagenome assembly MDSV01 (sample SAMN05326640, study PRJNA326480) | marine metagenome | isolation source: seawater | place: Atlantic Ocean: North East | collected 2012
ATAAAATGAGATGGTATGAAATAGTTGCTTTTCTATTAATTTCTTTATCATTTTTAAGACCTGATTATGTTATGGATAAATTTTATCCAAAGTTTGAGTACTCTCCATTGCAAATAAGTAATTTAGAAATGGTTACCTTAAAACCTGCCCATGATGTCCATATAAAAGTAACAAGAAATACTGACTATGGTGAAAGATATAAACTCTTTGTGATTGAAAGTAACAGTTTTGATGCAAATTATTCACTAAAAGATTACGGCATTAGTTTAATTGACCAAGAAGGTAAAATGACAATAGATACACTTGACTGGAAAGGTCTAGCTAAGAAAGATGGAATGGAAATGGGGGATATTATTACAGAGTTTAAAATTGAAAATCTAGACAGACCTAGCAAAGCCTTAGTTTATCCTTTTGCTTTTTTATTTTTATTTGGATTTGGTTATTTAAATTTTAGAAGAAAAGAATAGTTAATGAAAATAAATAAAAAAATAATATTTTTTGGAATTATTATATTGATAATTGAGCTTTCTGGACATGGTATTTTATCTTCTGTATTTAGATTATTAAGTTCTTTTAATTTTAATTAAATTTTTTTAAGGAGTCGATTTAAATGAAGAATTGGTTCAGTGTATCCAGAAGGTTGATTTCTTCCATAAAAAACTAATTCACATGCAGCTTTAAATGCAATAGATTTATCGTAGTTATCTGACATTGTTTTATAGGAAGCATAACCTTTTAAATCTGGGTCTCTAATATTTTGCTTATCAACAATTTTTGCCATTTTTTTCATAGTTTTTAATACTCTCTCTCTACTGCAGATTCCATGATGAAGCCAATTAGTAATATGTTGGGATGAAATTCGTAAAGTAGCTCTATCTTCCATTAAACCTATATTATTAATGTCCGGTACTTTTGAACAACCAACTCCTTGGTCTATCCATCTAACAACGTAGCCTAAGATTCCTTGTGCGTTGTTTTCTAATTCTTTAGCAATTTCATTAATGGGCCAGTTTGGTTTTTTTGCAATTGGAATTGTAAGTATATTTAATATTTTTGCAGTTGTTCTATTTTTTAATTCTTTTTGTTTCATAAAAACGTCTACTTGATGGTAGTGTAAAGCATGAAGTGTTGCAGCAGTAGGTGATGGAACCCAAGCACAGTTAGCACCGGACTTCGGGTGGTTAATTTTTTGTGTAACCATGTCTGCCATTTTATCAGGAGCGGCCCACATACCTTTTCCAATTTGAGCTACACCTGAAAAACCACAAGCTAAACCCACATCAACGTTATTATTTTCATAAGCAGTAATCCATTTTGAAGATTTCATATCTCCTTTTTTAATCATCGGGCCAGCTTCCATTGATGTATGGATTTCATCACCTGTACGATCTAAAAAGCCAGTATTAATAAAAACGACCCTATTTTTTACAGCTCTTACACATTCTTTTAAATTTACTGTTGTTCTTCTTTCTTCATCCATTATTCCAATTTTAATTGTATATTTTTTTAGTCCTAACACTTTTTCAACTTTATCAAATATTAAATTAGTAAATAAAACTTCATCAGGTCCGTGCATTTTGGGCTTAACAATATAAACAGAATTTGTTCTAGAATTACCTTTATTTTTGAAATCATGTATAGCTGCTGTGGTTGTAATAAAAGCATCCATTATGCCTTCAGGAATCTCTGATCCGTCTTTTAGCAGAATAGCAGGGCTAGTCATTAAATGTCCTACATTTCTATTTAACATCAAAGCTCTTCCATGTAATTTAATTTTATTGCCATCAGTAGATATATACTCTCTATCTGGTTTCAGTTTTCTTGTTAATTTTTTTCCATTTTTCTCCATTTTAATTTGAAGATCACCTTTCATTAATCCTAGCCAATTTTTATATCCAAGCACTTTGTCTTCAGCGTCTACGGCAGCAACAGAATCTTCATGATCCATAATTGTAGTTATGGCAGACTCTAAAATTATATCGTATATTGCAGCTCCATCCTGTAATCCTCCTGCAGCTTTATCTTTTAATCCCCCAAGAGTGCGATTAGGATCAAATTTAACATCTATGTGGAGATTATTATTTCGTAATAATAGTGAAGATAAGTTATTTAATTTTTTTGTATAACCAATAAATTGCTTAGGATTTTTTAATTTCAAACTTAATTGATTTTTTTCTATTTTTGGTATCTCTGAAATATTTTTCCAGCTACCTTTTTTTAGTGGAACATTTGTATCTAAAAAATTACGCGCATATCTAATAACTTTTTCTCCTCTTATATAATTATATTTTTTTCCACGTTCAGCACCATTTGACTCTGAAATTACATCTGTGCCATATAAAGCATCGTACAAGCTTCCCCATCTAGCATTAGCAGCATTTAAAGCATACCTAGCATTCATTACAGGAACAACTAGTTGTGGGCCAGCTATTTTAGAAATTTCGTTATCTACATTTTTGGTTTGAATTTGAAACTTACTTTTTTCTTTTTTTAAGTATCCTATTTCTTTTAAAAATCTTAAATATTTCTTACTATTAATCTTTCTTCCTTTTTTATCCCTATGCCAAATATCAATTTTTTTTTGTAAAATTTCTCTAAATTCCAGAAGATTTTTATTTTTTGGAGCAAGTTCATGTGCATATTTATCTAGTCCACGCCAAAAATTTCTTTTAGTAACACCAGTACCTGGCAATAATTCATGATTTATGAAGTCAAATAATTTAGATGCAATTGATAATTGACCGTATGATATATATTTTTTTGCCATATTTATTTATTTTATATATATTATCGAAGATGAAAAGCCATTTAAGTTTTGAAAAAGATATTAAAGTTTTAGAAGAAGAGCTTGAAAAGTTAAAAGATCCTTATAATAAAAAAGGCATATCAGAAGTAAATACTTTAAAAATATCAGAGATACAACGTGAAATAGATGCAAAATTGAAAGAAACTTACATGAATCTAAATGAGTGGCAAAAAACTCAAATTGCTAGACATGAAGAGAGACCTAAGGCTAAATTCATAATAGAAAATATATTTACAAATTTTATAAATTTATCAGGCGATAGAAGATTTTCAGAAGACGAAGCTGTTCTGGCAGGATTTGCTCAATTAAATAATCAATCTGTTCTAATTATAGGTCAAGAAAAAGGAGATAATCTTGAAAGTCGTTTAAAAAGAAATTTTGGTATGATGAGACCTGAAGGTTATAGAAAATGTATTAGATTAATGAAGTTGGCTAATAAATTTAATATACCAGTAATTTCATTCATTGATACGCCTGGAGCTTATCCTGGGATAGGTGCAGAACAAAGAGGCCAAGCTGAAGCAATAGCAAGTTCAATAGAATGCTGTATGTCATTAGAAGTTCCAATTATATCTATTATAATCGGAGAAGGTGGTTCTGGTGGAGCAATAGCTTTAGCTTCTGCAAATAAAGTATTGATGTTAGAAAATGCTATTTATTCAGTTATTTCTCCAGAGGGTTGCGCATCTATTCTTTGGAGAGATCCAAGTAAGTCTTTAGAAGCTGCTAAAGCAATGAAGTTAACTGCAGATGAACTTTTAAAAATTAATATTATAGATGAAATTATTAATGAGCCATTAGGTGGCGCACATAGAGATAAAAATAAAATTATTTTTTCTATCAGATCTGCTTTGTTAAAAAATTTAGAAGAATTTAAAAATCAAACGCGTGAAGAAATATATAATCATAGAAAAGAAAAATTTCTAAATATAGGAAAACAAAAAAACTTTAGTGTATTCTCTGATAAGAAATTTAATTTAATTGAAAAAATTAATTTACCTTTGGTTATAAAAGATTTTTTTATAAAATTTAAATTTAAATTGATAGTCGCTTTTTTTATTATTTTTGCAGTAACTTTACTATTAATTAAATAATTTATAAAGCACCGTGACAGTGCTTATATTTTTTTCCAGATCCACAAAAACAAGGTTCATTTCTTCTCATTTTTTTTTGGGGTGGCTTTAGTGTATTTTTTATATTTTCTTCTTTTTCTTTTTTAGGCAAATCTTCTTTTTTAACAACTTCAAGATTATTTAAAAAAGTAATAAAATCAATTTTTATTTTATTTAATAAATTTTCAAATAATTTAAATGACTCTGATTTAAATTCTTGCAGAGGATCTTTTTGAGCATAACCACGCAAACCTATTACCTGTCTTAAATGCTCTAAATATTGTAGATGTGATCTCCATAGAAAATCAACAGTTTGTAAAAAAACCCTCTTTTCTAATTCTTGGTTTCCTTTTTCGGTAAGAATTTTATTTCTTTTACTTCTAAAATCATTAAATTTATTTTTTATAGCATTCTCAAATTCATTATTTTTTAAATTAATGATATCAACAAGTTCTTCTTCCTTAGCTGATTTTCCTATAATTGGCTTAATTAAAGGTTTAAATAACTCTGGTTTATTATCTCTTTCATATAGTGTTTTTTCATTTACAAAATATTGAACTATATCGTTTAAAAAAGAATCTACAATATCATTTATATTTTGCGATTTAATTATATTCATTCTTTGTTCAAAAATTACTTTTCTCTGGTCATTCATTACATCATCAAATTTTAATAATGTTTTTCTAATATCAAAATTTCTGCCTTCAACTCTTTTTTGTGCTCTTTCTAAAGCCTTATCAATCCAAGGGTGATTGATCGATTCGCCTTCTTTTAATCCAAATTTTTTCATTATTCCGTCAATAGACTCGGAACCAAATATTCTCATTAAATCATCTTCTAAACTTATATAGAAAATAGACTCACCTTGGTCACCCTGTCTTCCTGATCTACCTCTTAACTGATTATCAATTCTTCTACTTTCATGCCTTTCAGTACCTATTACAAAAAGCCCACCACTTTTTTTAACTTCAATTTTTTCTTTTAAAATTAAATTTTTTTTATGGCTTATTTCATCTTCATCTAATTCAGTTATGTTACCGCCAAGTTGAATATCTGTACCTCTACCAGCCATATTAGTTGCTATAGTTACAGCAGAAAGTTTTCCTGCTTCTGCAATAATTTTAGCTTCATGTTCATGTTGTTTTGCATTTAAAACATTGTGTTTAATTTTTTTTACTTTAAGGAAATTTGAAATTTTTTCAGACTTTTCAATACTAGTTGTGCCAACTAATACTGGTTGTTTTTTTTTATTACAATTTTCTATTTTTTCAATTATAGCATTATACTTTTCTTTTTCAGTTCTAAAAATTTGATCATTTAAATCTATTCTTGTCATAGGCACATTAGTAGGTACCGAAACTGTTTGCAGTTTATATATATCGTAAAATTCTTCAGCTTCTGTAAGTGCAGTTCCTGTCATGCCAGAGAGTTTTTCATAAAGTCTAAAATAATTTTGATATGTTACTGATGATAAAGTTTGATTTTCACTTTGGATTTCAACATTTTCTTTTGCTTCTAAAGCTTGATGAAGACCATCAGAAAATCTTCTACCCTCAAGTACTCTACCTGTGAATTCATCGATAATTTGTACTTTATTATCCCTGACAATGTAATCAGTATTTAATGAGAATAAAAAATTTGCTTTTAAAGCTTGGTTAACATGATGAACTAAATTAATATTTTGTGGATCATAAAAATTGTCATTTTTGAGAATTCCATAAGTTTTAGATAATTGTTCTATTTTATCTATTCCCTTTTCAGACAACATTACGTTTTTATTTTTTTCATCCAATTCAAAATCTTTTTTATCAAGATTTTTTATAAACTTATTAGTAACAAAATACTGATCCGTTTTATCTTCAGTTGTTCCTGAAATTACAAGTGGTGTTCGTGCTTCATCTATAAGAATACTATCCACTTCATCAACAATGCAAAAGGAATGACCTCTTTGAACCATTTCATTAATTTCATACTTCATATTATCTCTTAAATAATCAAAACCAAACTCATTGTTAGTTCCATAAGTTATATCGTTATTATAATTTTTTTTTCTAATTTCATCATTTTCAATTTCACCTGTCACACAACCAACAGATAAACCTAGAAAATTATATATTTGCCCCATCCAAGCAGAATCTCTTTTAGCCAAATAATCATTTACTGTAACAACGTGAACTCCTTGGCCAGTAAGAGCATTCAAATAAGCTGGTAAAGTGGAAACCAAAGTTTTACCTTCGCCCGTTTTCATTTCAGCTATCTTACCTTGATGTAGTATTATACCACCCATCAATTGAACGTCATAATGACGTTCACCCAAGGTTCGTTTTGCAGCTTCCCTGACACAAGCAAAAGCCTCAGGAAGTAAATCATCTAAATTTGCTCCATCTTTAATTTTTCTTTTGAATTCAGCTGTTTTTTCAGGAAAATCAATATCAGATATTTCTTTAATTTTGGGCTCAAAATTATTTATTTTTTCAATAATTGATCTTAGGCGACCAATTTCTCTTTGGCTTGAATTTTTTATAAGCTTACCAAAAATTTTACTAATATTTAACATAAACAGTTATTTTTTTTTTTACTTGTAGTATAAATTATAGTATTTCAGTATGACTTATATAACCATTAATAACTTATTTTAAACACTAATGACCGTAAACTTAAAAAATTTTTTTAATCCTAAAATTAAAATGGCAAAAATGGGTGAATTTCAGGAGTTAAAACCGATTGAAGGTTTAGAGATAGCCTCCGTTTCAGCAGATCTTTATGGTGATGGAAGAGATGATTTATCTCTATTTTTTTTTAGGGATGGAGCAAATTTTGCAGCTATTTACACAACATCAAAAGTCACTTCTGCTAGCATAAATTGGAACTTAAAAATTAAAAGACATTTTGTAAAAGCCTTGCTTGTAAACACACAAAATGCAAATACATTTACAGGTATTAAAGGAGCACAAGGTTTGAAAGAAATTGCAAATACATTGTGTAAAGCACTTACACTAAAATCATCCCAATCTGCCACTGGAGTAAGGGACGTGATTAAAATAACAGATCTACTGTTCGCTTCCACAGGTGTAATTGGTGAGGAATTTCCTCATGTTAAAATAAAAAATAGAATTCCTGAAGCAGTAAAAAAATTAAGAAATGAACAAAATAAATTTGTTTGGTTCAAGACAGCAAGTGCAATAATGACTACAGACACAAAACCTAAACTAGCTTACGAAGAATGTAAAATAGGAAATAAAATTGTTAAAATTGCAGGTATTGCAAAAGGTTCAGGAATGATTCATCCTAATATGGCAACTATGCTTTCTTTTATATTTACAGATGCAAATATCCCCTCAGCTTTTTTGAAAGTTATGTTGAAAAAAGCTGCCGCTTCAACATTTAATTCTATAACTGTTGACAGCGATACTTCAACGAATGATATGGTAGTAATTTTTGCAACTAATAAAGCTAAAAATTCTAAAATTTATAATGTCCTAGACCCTAAATTACAAGAATTTGAAAAAGCGTTAAACAGAGTATGTTTAAATCTTTCAAAGCAAATTGTAGTAGATGGAGAAGGAGCCAAAAAATTTATTACTGTAAATGTAATTGGTGCAAAGTCTGTATCAATGGCAAAAAATATTGGGTTTTCAGTTGCCAACTCACCTCTGGTAAAAACAGCTATTGCAGGAGAAGATCCAAACTGGGGTCGTGTTATAATGGCAGTTGGAAAGTCTGGAGAGAATGTTGTAGCTAACAAAATTCAATTAAAATTTGGAGATTATTTAGTCGCTGAACAAAGTAAACAAGCTAAGGACTATAATGAAAAAGCTGTTAAGGAATATATGAAATGGGATTCAATTGTTATTGAAATAAATTTAAATCTAGGAAATTCTTCCCATACTGTTTATACTTGTGATTTTACTCACGATTATATTGATATAAATGCTGATTATCGAAATTAATATTTGCTTTAATTTTATAAAAACATAATTATTATAAATCTAAATGATTAAATATAATTTAACTTGTGAATGTGGAAAAACATTTGGAAGTTGGTTTTCAAGTTCAGCTGAATACGATGGGTTAAGAAGAAAAAAACTTCTTAGTTGTATTTATTGTCATTCAAAGTCAGTCAAGAAATCTATAATGGCTCCCAATCTATATGGAAAATCAAAAGAGTCTTTGGAAGAAAATAAAAAAGCTAAAAATTTCAGAAAACATATTTTAGAATTTAAAAAATATATAGAAAAAAATTGTGAAAATGTTGGTGAAAATTTTGCTCAAGAAGCAAGAAATATTCATTATGACAATAAAACCTCAAAAGGGATATACGGCAAAGCAACCCCCAAAGAAACATCTGAATTATTAGAAGAGGGTATAGATGTTATGACACTACCGTGGGAAAAAAAATCAGAAAATTAATTTTTTAAAAAAGTTGAAATGTAGTTCACAGAACTATCCCTACTTGTTGACCATTTGTTTAACAACAAATTAAATTTCATACCAATAGTGTCATTGTGTAAAAAATTTTTTTTAATTGCAATATTTTCTAATTCAAGAGGTGTTAAAAACTTATTCCAATCATGCGTGCCAATAGGTAGCCATCTTAAAAAATATTCAGCACCTAATATTGCAAATATATATGATTTTAAATTTTTATTTATAGTTCCCACAAACATAATTCCATCTTTCAAAATAAGATTAGAGCAGTTTTCTATAAATAAATCGACATTAGCTACATGTTCAACGACTTCCATATTTAGTATTACATCAAATTTATCTTTAAATTTTATGTTTTCTGGAGACGTGTGTATGTAAGTAATATTCAACCCCATTCCTTTTGCATGAAGTTTTGCCACTTCAATATTATTAATTGAAGCATCTATTCCAGTTATATTTGCTCCTAATCTTTTTAAAGGTTCGCACAACAGTCCTCCACCACAGCCAATATCTAAAATTTTCAAGTTTTGAAGAGGCCTCTTACTTGATGCATCAAGCTTGAAATTAGAAATTAATTTATTCTTAATGAAACTAACTCTAGCAGGGTTAAAAAGATGTAGTGGTTTGAATTTACCATTAGGATTCCACCAATCTTTTGACAATTTTGAAAATTTTTCTATTTCTTTTTTATCTACTGTAGTCAAAATAATAATAATTTAGCTATACTTGTACATTTTTATATTTAAGAGTATTTATTATTAAAAAATATATAAAGTAAATAAGATATTTTATCATGAAAAGATTAGTACTTAAGTTTGGTGGAACTTCAGTTGGTAGTATTGAAAAAATTAAGAAGATTGCCAATATTATAAAAAAAAGGCACCAAGAAAATAATGAAATTATCGTTATTGTTTCTGCAATGTCGGGAGCAACTAATGAACTAGTAAAAAAAGCTGGTTCAATTAGTAATAATTTTGACAATAAAGAATTAGATGTTTTGTTATCTTCTGGAGAGCAAGTATCAAGCTCACTTTTATCTGGAGCAATAATTGAATTGGGAATTAAAGCACGCTCATGGTTAGGCTGGCAAATCCCTGTAATTACCGATTCTAATTATACAGCATCACAAATAATTAAAATTAAAACTACAGAAATTTTAAAATATATTTCAGAAGGTGGCATTGCGGTAATTGCAGGCTTTCAAGGAATTACAGAAAATGATAGAATTACAACTTTAGGCAGGGGAGGCTCTGATTTATCTGCAGTTGCAATTGCTAAATTTTTCGAAACAGATTCCTGCGAAATTTATACAGATGTAGAAGGTGTGTTAACGACAGATCCAAATATGCATGATAAGGCAAAAAAAATTGACAAAATATCTTATGAAGAAATGTTAGAGATGGCATCTTTAGGAGCCAAGGTTATGCAACCAAGTGCAGTTCAAGCATCAATGGTTAATGATATTCCAATTCATGTTAGATCATCTTTTTCTGAAAAACCGGGAACAAAAATAATTTCTGAAGATAATATTGATCACAAAAAGTCAGTAACAGGTATAGCTTATTCAAAAAATAACGCTAAAGTTTCTATAGTTGGTGTTGTAGATAAACCAGGTGTTGCAGCAGATATTTTTGAACCTATAGGAAAAAACAATATAAACATAGATATGGTAATTCAAAATACTTCTTTAGATGGAAAAACAGCAAATATAACTTTTACTATTAAACAAGAAGATTTAAAAAAAACTTTAGATATAATTGAAAAAAATAAAGAAAAAATAAATTATAAAAAAATAACTCATGATGAAAAACTTGCAAAAGTGTCAATTGTTGGAGCTGGTATGATAACGAGTCCTGGAGTTACTCATAAAATGTTTAGATCTTTGGCTAACAAAAAAATAAATATTTTAGCTATTTCAACTTCAGAAATAAAAATTTCAGTTTTAGTTCAAGACGATTTAACACAAAAAGCAGTAAAAATATTACATGAAACATTTGAACTTAATCAATAATTAAATGAGCATTAGACCATTTAGAGATATCAAAAGAAAAAAAACTAAAAAAATTAAAGTTGGTAATGTAGAAGTAGGTGGTGATGCGCCTATATCAGTTCAGTCTATGACTAATACTTTAACAACAAATGTAAAAGATACTATAAAACAAATTAATCAATTAGAGAATGCAGGCGCAGATATAGTTAGAGTTTCTTGCCCAGATCAAGAATCATCTTTATCGTTGAAAAAAATTATAAACGAAGTAAATGTTCCTATAGTAGCAGATATACATTTTCATTATAAAAGAGCAATTGAGGCAGCATCATCGGGTGCTCACTGCTTAAGATTTAATCCTGGAAATATTGGTTCTAAAGAAAAAGTCAAAGAAATTTTGAAAGCTGCTAAGGATAATAACTGTTCAATAAGAATTGGTGTTAATGCAGGATCTTTAGAAAAAAATTTATTAGAAAAGTATAAAGAACCTTGCCCAGAAGCACTAGTTGAAAGTGCCAAAAATAATATAAAAATTCTTGAAGATGAAAATTTTTTTAATTTTAAAATAAGTGTGAAATCTTCTGACATTTTTTTAGCAACGAAAGCTTACAGATCCTTATCATCATCTTGTGATTATCCTCTACATTTAGGGATTACTGAAGCCGGAGGTTTAATGTCAGGAAGTGTTAAATCTTCTATTGGAATAGGCATGTTATTAAATGAAGGTATTGGAGACACTATAAGAGTATCTTTATCAGCTGACCCAATTGAAGAAGTTAAGATTGGATATGAAATTTTAAAATCATTAAATTTAAGACACAGGGGAGTGAACATAATTTCATGTCCTTCATGTGCCAGACAAGCATTTCCAGTTATTGATACTGTAAAAATTTTAGAACAAAGACTTTCACATATTAAAGAACCAATAACACTATCTGTTATTGGCTGTGTTGTTAATGGACCAGGAGAAGCCTCCCAAACGCAAATAGGATTAACAGGAGGTGGTCAAAACAATCATATGATTTATTTATCTGGCTTACCTCATCATAAAGTAGCTAGTAATAAAATAATAGAAGAAGTAGTAAACTTAGTTGAAAAAAAATCACAAGAATTAAGAAATAGATAAAAATTTATGATTCCTGTAGAAAAAATTAGATCAATTATTAATACGTATGAGACTTTAGAAAAAGAACTAGCTTCTGGAAGTATTGATAAAAAGGATTTTGTTAAAAAATCAAAAGAGTACTCAAGAATTGGAGAAATTATTAAAGAGGCAAGGGCTTACGTGAGTTTCAAAAAGGAAAAAGAAGAATTATTAAAAATTATAGAAGAACAAGACGGCGAAGAGGAGATGACAAGTTTAGCTAATAAAGAGCTTGATGAATTATTAAAAAAACAAACAGAGTATGAAAAGATACTTAAACTATACCTTTTGCCAAAAGATGAGGCGGATGGAAAAAACGCTATATTAGAAATAAGAGCTGGAACGGGAGGATTGGAAGCAACACTCTTTGTAGCAGACTTGTTCAAAATGTATGAAAAAGTTTGTGGTATTAAAAAATGGGTTTTAGAAATCATAAATATCTCTAAAAGTGAAGCTGGAGGCTTTAAAGAAGTTATTTTGTTAATAAAAGGAACAGATATTTATTCTTTTTTAAAATATGAATCTGGTGTTCATCGAGTACAGAGAGTTCCCGATACAGAAACTCAAGGTAGAGTCCATACATCTGCAGCAACTGTAGCAGTTCTTCCCGAAGCAGAGGAAGTAGATATAAAAATTAACGAAAAAGACTTAAGGATTGATGTCTTTAGATCAGGAGGCCCTGGAGGACAATCAGTAAATACAACTGATAGTGCAGTCAGAATAACACATTTACCTACAGGAACAGTTGTCAGTCAGCAGGATGAAAAATCACAACATAAGAATCGTGCAAAAGCTATGAAAATTTTGAGATCTAGAGTTTATGAGGCTGAGAGAGAAAAAAAAGATAAGGAAAGATCTAAAGATAGAAAAAATCAAATAGGATCAGGAGATAGATCTGAAAGAATTCGTACTTATAATTTTCCACAAGGAAGAATTACTGATCATAGAATAAACTTAACACTACATAAATTACAAGAATTTTTAAATGGTGATGCCTTTGAAGAATTAAGCCAAAGTTTAAGATTACAAGATCAAGAAATGAAATTAAGTGATTTAAAGCAATAAAATGATTTTACAAAACACAATTAATGAAGCTTCAAAAACTTTAAAAAAACATAATATTACATCACATTATTTGGATGCTGAAATAATACTTGCTGAAATTATTGGCATTCCCAGAGAGTTTTTGTTGATTAATAATAATTTGAGCATTTCAAAAAAAGTGATGAAAAAATATAATTCTGCAATTAACAGAAGAATTAATAGAGAGCCCGTGGCATATATTATTGGAAAAAAAGAATTTTGGAGCCAAAACTTTATAGTCAATAATTCAACGCTTGTTCCAAGACCTGAAACAGAAATATTAATTTACAAAATAATAAATTTTTTTAAGGGAAAAAAAATAAATATTTTGGATATTGGTACAGGCTCAGGATGTATATTATTATCAATATTAAAGGAATTAAATATATCTCAGGGAATTGGTATAGATATTTCAACACAAGCAATTAAAATAGCTAAATTAAACTCACATAATCTAGGTTTATCAGATAGATCAAAATTTGAAGTTTTTGACTTAAATAAATTTAATAAAGGAAAATATGATTTAATTGTATCAAACCCGCCTTATATACCTTCAAAAGATATTGAAAAATTAAGCAAAGATATTATAAACCATGAGCCTTTAGTTGCTTTAAATGGGGGTCAAGATGGGCTTGACCTAATAAAGAAAGTTATTTACAAGTCTAATACTTTATTAAAAACTAATGGAATGTTGGCGATAGAGATTGGATACCAGCAATATAAAAAAGTTTCAGAAATATTAAAAGAGTGTAAGTTTACTGAATTTAGTAAAGAATTTGATTATAAGCATAATGTACGTTGCATAATAAGCACAAAAATAGAGAATAATTAAATTTTAAAAAAATTATTTTGACAAATTAAATTAATAATGGGTAAGATAAACAAATTCCTTAATATAAATAAGGTAATCCAATAAAACATATGTTTCAACGTAAACCGAGAAGATTTAGCAGACGTCAATCAAATGGTAGAAATTTTCACCATTCACATGAAAAAAATTCTGATAATAGAGGATTGAGATCAAACTCATTTTCTAATTCAAACCCAAGAAATAATTTTCAATCTCAAAAAAGTGCTGAAAAGCTAGTAGAAAAATATAATGGCTTGGCAAAAGAAGCATTAACATCAGGTGATAGGGTTCTGTCTGAAAGTTTTTTTCAATATGCAGATCATTATATGAGAATTGTTCAAGAAAAAATTTTAAATCAAAATAAAGTTATAAATGTTAGTAAAGATAAAATCCAAAATAATAGAGAAACATCTAATAAAATAATTGATGATAATAAAGACAAACAAAACCAAAATGGTGGAGAAAAAAAATAATTTTTTTAAATAAATTATTTTTTTGCAACTACTAACTCAGAAATTAACACATCAGTTTTTATTCTTTCAATTTCAAATTTTTTTCTCTCTTCTCCTTTTAAAATCTTTCCAGAGGGTAGTTTTAATTTTTGAGAGTTTACTGGTTTTTTATTTACATGCACTTCATAGTGTAAATGTGGGCCAGTAGACATACCAGTAGAACCGACATAGCCTATAATTTCACCTTGTCTAACTTTTTTTCCTGCTTTCATTCCTTTAGCAAAATTTTTCATATGCGCATAAACAGTTGTGTAAGTAGAATTATGTTTTATTTTAATACAATTTCCACCTCCGCCACACCATTTTGCTGCAACAATAGTTCCACTTCCTGAAGCCATAATTGGTGTTCCTAAAGGTGCAGCAAAATCTGTACCATTATGTTTTTTATTGAAACCAAGTATAGGATGTTTTCTCATTCCAAAAGATGAAGATAATCTTGCGCCATTTATTGGACTTTTCATTAAAGCCTTCTCTACACTTTTGCCGTTTATATCAAAATAACTATAATTTTTATCATTGCCAAATCTATACAATGTAATTTGTCTTCCATTAACAGACATGTGTGCATAATAAATTGCACCACTTTTTACGAATATTCCATTTTCATCAAAGAATTTGTCATACACAATCTGAAAATAATCATTTTTTCTTATGTCTCTTTGGAAATCTATTTCAAAACCAAAAATTCTTGCAAACTCAATTATAGTACTAGAATTTATTTTTGCCTCTGTTGCAGACTTATAAAGACTATTTTTAATTACGTTTTCTGCTAAAATTTGCTTTTTATAAAGCTGAGTAATAATTTTTTGTGAATTTATACTACCCATTTCATCTCTATTTATCTCTACAGTAGTACTTTTTGTTATTGGAATAGAAAATTTTATTAATGAATTATCTTTATTTGATATGTTTTTTTTTATTATTATATCAATTTCATTTCCGGGCAATAGTTTATTAATGCTGCTATATTTTCTATATTCTTTAATAATTTGTTGTATTTCAGTATTTTTTAGGTTTAATTCTTTTAATATTTTTTGGACACTATCACCTTTTTTTATTATATAATTTATATTGTCATAGGGAGATATAATTTTGTTTAAAAAAAATTCTTTAACTACAATAAGATCTTCAACTTTTATTGAGCTTTTTTTTTCTATATTTTGAATTTTTTTATCATTTTTATAAACAACCGCTATAAAAACCAATGAAGCAATCACCAAAAAGGTTAAAATATATTTTAGTTTTTCTTTATCTATTATGTTTTTTTGATACATAGGTTAAAATTAATCATTATATATAATTTTTATTTAATTGATTTAATATATAAATTTTTTCAAAATTTGCTTGAAAAATCCTTAATTTACCTAACTTTTTTGTCAATATTCATCTTGATTTATTCGATATTTAGCCTATAACCAACGATCCAACCCCAAAAAAAGTTAAGTTTATTAGCTAAATTGTGGAGTTGTTAATTAAAATGTTAATGATTAAGCAGCATAAACGTTGCTTTGCAATGAAGCATTTTTAGCTTTTTTAAATTGTGAAAAAAAGAAGAAGAGAAGTGTGGACGGTTAGGTTACCAAAATTTGTCGTACACACTTCAACGAAAA
>MDSV01103956.1_pt1 | contig 15529 bp, 12 predicted proteins | sample 810851 | NCBI WGS metagenome assembly MDSV01 (sample SAMN05326640, study PRJNA326480) | marine metagenome | isolation source: seawater | place: Atlantic Ocean: North East | collected 2012
TACAGGTCCTGTATTCGATTCTGCATCCGTGACCATTGATCTAAATTTAATTATATTAAAAGGTTTTCCATCTTTTCCAGTTCTGGATTGAAAATAAAAGATTGCCCCATATGAATCAACTTTTATGAGGATTCCAATAATTAACCATATTGGTATGCAAATTAAAATACCAAAAAATGCTATTGTGATATCAATGAATCTTTTTAGAACATTAGAATAAAAAGTATCAATATTTAAATTGATATCAATCAATGGAACGCCTACTAATTGGCTTGTTCTTGCTAGTCCTGTAACTACTTCATACATATCTGGCAAAATTTTAATCGATATAGGTGCGCCATTGATTTTAACAATTGAACTCATTATTCTTTCAGGATTAGGTTGGTCTAAAGCTATTATTACATCTTCGATTTTTTCTAATTTTATAATTTTTTCTATGTCAGACTCATGGCCAAGTATTTTGTTTTTTTCTGGCAAACTAAATGAACTAGGGTCATCTTCAGCTTGAACAAAGCCAATTACTCGTAAACCATGATAAGTAGAGCGCTGAAGACTATTAAAGACATCATTACCACGCCGATTAGCACCTAAAATTAAGGCATTATTAAGACCAATTTTCATTTTAAGAAAATATTTTTGTACTGAATGAATAATAAACCTATTTATGATTAAAAGCGTTGAAAAAACTAAGCCATATGTTAGGATGCTTTTATAATCAGAGTGAAATTTAATTATTCCAAAAACATTTAGAGCAATATACATAAAAAGTACGGAATAAATTATTGGAACCAATCTAATAATCTCATCAAACCTTGACAAGGTTGCTCTCGTATTATAGAGGTTTGCAAAAAAGAATATGCTAGACCAACAGAATTGTATAAATAAAATAACAGCTATAGTTTTGCTAAAAATAATTGGAAAATTGTTTAAAACACTATAACCAAACGACAAATTATATGCTATAAGTCCAGACAAAAGGTCTGATAATATCATTATGATTAACAAAAATTTATTATAAATCGTTTTATTCATTTTTTAGTTTATTTATAATGTTTGAAATTAGTAATTCTTTCGAAAGGTTATTTGTTATATATCTCATCCCATTGCTACCATCCCTATCACACTTTATTTCATCATTAAAGTAGGATAAAATTGCATCTGAGAGTGCTTTTGGGTCTTCAGGCTTAATCGAGATTCCAGCTTCTGATTTGCTTATTATTTTTTCAGCTTCCCCAAAAACGCTTACAATAACTGGTCGACCACATGCCATATATTCAAACATCTTTGAAGGGAGAGCATTTTTAAATATTTTTTTGTTCTTTAAAGGTACAAGGCATACAGAAGACTGTTTTATTGCTTTTATTATCTTATTTCTTTCCATTGGCTCATGGAAAGAAATTCTCTTAGAAAGGGGTTTAGCGAGACTTTGGATTTCATTTTTACATACCCCATTACCAATAAACCTAAAATTTATATCATACTCTTTCAATAATTTTGCTGCTTCTACAATTGTTTTTAGATCTTGGGCTAAGCCCATATTGCCACTGTAAAGTACTGTAAAATTTTTATTAGGAGGATGATTCAATTGCGCCGATTTTTGAATGAATTTCTGACTGACACCATTCATTAGCTCAAGCATTGGTTTATTTGAAATTTCACTTGATACATCCTTTAGATATGACTTAAATCCAGGAACCGGAAAAATAAAACCTTCAGCATTTCTATATATCAATAATTCTAGAACTTTGCCAAATCTATATAAAATCCCATTATTAATTTGCTCTAACTGAAGTGCTGAATCAGGCCATAAATCTCTAATATCCAGCCAATATTTTTTTCTTCGAAAAAAATTAAGAAATAAACCAATACCGCCAGTAAAAAGTGGAGGTGAGGAAATAATTAATATATCAAAATCCTTAACTTTTTTAGTATTTATAATTCCACTAACCATAAAAACTAAATAGTGGGTGAGTTTTTTTATAAACGACTTTCTGTCGCTTGCGTAAGCCTTTGATCGCACTATTGTTAGGTTAGGTGATTTTTTTTCTATATCACACCATAAATTTCTATAACCAAAATGATAGTTTTTATCTGGATAGTGTGGAGCTTCACACAATACTGTTACTTTATGTTTTTGTTTTATTAAAATGTCTGCATAATCACCCCATCTTGAAGCAGAGGCTCCTATTTCAGGCGGGAAATATTGTGTCACTATAAACACATGCATAATCTAATTGATATTTTTTAAGGATTTATTAGTGGAAGAACAACGAAAGAATAATCAGTTGAGGGGTGATTTGTCAAATTTGTTTGATCATTTCCATTTAAATTCATCATGTATATCTCCCAATTGGCATCTCTTGTTGATTGAAAAATAATTTTTTGACCATCAGGATAAAATCTTGCATTCCAATCATCTCTAGAATTTTTAGTCAAATTATTCATCTTTTTTGTTCTTAAATCGATAATATATATCTCCTTATTCCCATCTCTTTCAGAAGTGAAGACTATAGATTGACCGTCTGGAGAAAAGGTAGGCTCGTAGTCATTGGAATCATGCGAGGTCAATTGTTCTATTTCAGATCCATTTATACTGGTAAGAAAAATATCTCTATTTCCACTTCGTTCAGATGTAAAAACAATAAATTGACCATCTGGAGAAAATGAATTTCCATGAGAAATAATATCATTTGATTTAGGCTGTCTAGTTATATTGATAATATTTCTATCAAGCATTCCAAGGAAGAAAATTTCCATATTACCGCTTTTCCAGCCCTGATAAATTATATAAGAGCCGTCCGGGGAAAACTGTGGAAATTTTTCATAACTTGAGGTGTTTGTCAAATTTTCTTTATTGCCTCCATCATCATCCATAAGCATGATATCATAATTATCATTTTCAGGAAAATACGTTGAAAATATAATTTTATTTTCAATAGGTGAAAAAGATGGGGTCCAGTCATTTTCTTTTGAATTCGTCAAATTAGATAGATCTGTTCCTCTCCACTTCATATGCCCGTCAATCCATTCAAGATTTGTAATATATATGTCTCTATTCCCGTCTCTATCTGAAATAAATAAAAGCTTTTTAGAGTCACTTGAAATTGAAGGATTAAAATCAATCCATTTATTTTTTGTTAACTGAGTCATGTGCCCACCATATATGTCAGAAATAAAAATATCATAATTCCACCATCTTCGAGAAGAAAAAATAATATGAGGATCAATATATTCATTTTGGGAAATTGAGCTGTTATCACAACTGGTCAATTGCATAGTTAAATAAAAAAAAAGGAAGCTTTTAATTTGCTTAAAGAAACGTCTCATTCATAATTCCTGTATGCTTTTATCATCTTAATAACACTTTGATCCCAATTAAATTTTTTTAAAACTCTCTCACGTGCTTGTCTTCCTAATTTTAACCTAAGCTCTTTTTTTTCATAAAGAAGAAGGATCGAGTCTGCCAATTTAATTGGATCATTATAATCAATAACAATACCTGTTTCATTATCTAAATTTACCTCTAATAAGCCGCCAATATTAGAAGTAATTGAGGGCACTTGACAAGAAGCAGCTTCTAAAACCGAAACTCCAAAACTTTCTCTTTTAGAAGCAGCTATAAAAACAGAAAGACTGTTAAAATAGCTTAGTATGTTTTCATGCGAAACATGTCCAATAAATTTTATATGCTTCTCCAGCTTGAGGTCTTTAGTTTTCTGCATCATTTCTTCTTTTAATGATCCATCACCTACTATAATAAAATCAAAATCTTTTTTATAATTATTGATTACAATATTTGCGGCATCAATCAGACAATCAATCCCATTATGACCTTCGATGCTTTTTATTGTTCCTACTTTAAAAACCTCAGATTGGTTTTTAAATGGTTTAAAAAAATTAACATCTACCCCAAATGAAATAACCTCAACATCAAATCTGCTGTATTCATTTTGTATTATATCTTTCATGTAATTACTTGTTGAGTAAATCTTGGTAGCTCTCTTTATAATAAGCCTCATTAGCCATCTATTAAAAATATTTACATTTGGAAAATAAGAAATGTCGCTTCCCCATACTGACAACATAAATGGTTTAAATCTGGTTAAGAGCCCTAACAATCCATAGCTTGATGCATAATGTGCATGAATAATTTCAGGGTTAAAATTTTTAATTGTCTTCATTAATAATGGAAGTGATTTTAAATATTTGATCTTACTTAAATTGGGTTCTCTTAAATTTTTAATATTTGATTGTATATTAGGTGAAGTAATATTGACGTTGTATTGTTTGTATTTTTTTATTAGTTCAGCTTTAGGATTGAAAAAGCTAAACAAATGTATATGAATGCCCTTAATACTCAGTGATTTAACCCATTTTTGAGTATGGATGGAGCTTGCATCAGATAGAATTAATATTTTCAACTTTATAACAAAAATAATTTAGGTGAATAATGGATGTTTCTATTGTAATAGTTAATTATAATGTAAAAGAATATATTATCTCTTGTATAGAATCAATATATAAACATTCTAATTCCAACATTGCTTTTGAAATAGTTGTAGTTGATAACAATTCTTTTGATGATAGTTTATCTGCATTAAGAAGATTCTTTCCAAAAATTAACATAATTAAGAATAATTATAATGCTGGATATAGTGTTGCTGCAAATCAAGGCGTGAAATCATCAAAAGGAGAATATATTTTTTTATTAAATCCAGACACTCTTCTCGTTGAAGATAGCTTAAGCAAGCTAGTTGCTATAGCTAAAAAGCAAGACAATATGGGAGTAATAGGGCCAAAATTAATTTATAGAAATGGAGAGCCTCAACAGTCATTTTGGAGAAGACCTTCTTTACTAAATACAATATCAAGCTTAATACATCTTGATTTTTTTAATTTTATAAAAAATTACAAATATAAACAAATTAAAGAAATAGGTAGGGTTGAGACAGTTTCGGGTTGTGCTTTTTTTTTAAAAAAAGAGGTTTTTGAAAGACTAGGTGGACTTGATGAGAATCTTTTTTGGATGGAAGATATAGACTTTTGTATGCGACTGAGACAAAGCGGTTATTTCACTTATTTTTTTCATGAAACAGAAATAATTCACTTTAAAGGGAAAAGCTCACAAACAGATTACAAAACTGCAATTTCAAATCAATTAATTAGTAAAGTAAAATTTTTTAAAAAACATCACTCAAAATCAAAGGCAGTAATAATATTATTACTTATTATATTTATTTCTTTGATAAAATCAATTATGCTAGTTTTTATTTCTCCTTTTTCTTCAAAATACAAAAGAAAAATGTTTGCCTATATATTTACATTGCGCTCACTTTTTAAAATCTGAAAATCACTTTTTGAGAGTAAAATTACTGAAATTGCAAATCCAAACATTATCCACATTGGAAAAAAATATATTGTAGAGCTTCCTGCAATAGCAGCAGGGATAAAAGCAATTAATGATAAAAACAGAGACTGACTATAATACTTTAGTATTTCATTTAAACTCGTTCTTGATATAGCAAACAACCTCAAAATGATACTAATAATCCAAAAAGAAATCATTGTTGCTATAAAAATTCCTCCTTCTACTAATAATTCTACCCAAAAATTATGCATTGAAGTAAATCTTCCAGCTACTGGGCCCATTATTTCTTGATTTGCAACCGAACCACCTGCTCCAAGACCAAGACCATATGAATGGTAAAATGCATTTAAACCATTATCAACTAGCTCTCTTCTCCATTCAATAGACCCACCAATATCTAATTCTCCACTCAAAAATAAAACGAGGGCTTCTGCTGAATTTGCTATTTCATTAATTCTAGGGTTTTCGCTCTCACCTAATTGAAACATACCCCACAAGATTACTGACGAAGTAGCTGTTATTAATGCTAAAGTTCCTATTCTTTTTTTTATTAAAAATAAATAAAGAAAATAAACTAATAACATAGCAAGAAAAGCAGCTCTGGAAGCAGTCATAACTATTATTGTAGTGATTGATAAAATTCCTAATAATTTTACTACTTTTTTTTTGCTACAAAGAAAAAAGGGTAAAGAAATAATCATACAAATAGCAAGATCATTTGTATTCCATCTAAAACCAGTAGGAGGTCTTATGTTTGAATAGAGGAAAATATTATCAAATTCAGAAAAATTGACAGGCTCTTTTCCAAAAAACCCTGCAATTGACGAATATGAAGAAATTGGCATTCTTAAGGTTGTGAATGATTCAATTAGCCCTACTATTATTTCAATAAGTACAAATACAGATAAAAGATTAAAAATTTTATTTAGATTTTTGATGTTAATTGAAAAAGATATGAAGCTGAGAGTAACAGTTAAACCACAAAGGATATAAAAAATATACTTTAACCCCAACTCAAGATTAGGTGTCCAAATCAGAGAAAATATATACCAAATTAAAAAAATGACTAAAGTAGGCACATAGTTTTTTTTAAAAATACTAATATCTAATAAAAATTCATTTTTTTTAATTTGGTACATCCATACAACTAAAAAAATTGAAAATATAAAATGAAACAAGTAGAAATTGCTATAACTAATTGCAACACCTATAAAAGCTGAAATAATTAATCCTAAATTCAATTTTCTACTTTCTAATATCAATGAATCAGCCTTTAGAGCTATAAATCAAAAAAATTAAAATCATAAATATTGTCAACACTTCGTAAAAAATCAATGACATGGGAAAAGATTTTACTCCAAGGCTATCTATCAAAAATAAAAGGATTATTAAAGCGACTAATGATGAGATAATCTGTATAATTGAAAAAAAGAATTCTTTATTTATAGCTATCATCCATTGACGACCAAGAGCATTTGATATTGCTGTTAAAGGTAAAATAAAACTAAAAAGTCTTAGTAGTTTTTTTGATTCAACAAATTCATTGCCAAGTAAAATGGATATTAGATTTTCAGCAAATAGATAGTTAATTAAAAAAAAGATTGATCCTATTGTAGTTATTAATATAAAATATTCTTTAATTAGTTTTTCAGATTCAGCTTTATTTCGATTATTCAATGATGATATTTTAGGGAAAAATGCCTGGCTAATTGGGCTATATAATGAATTAAATGCCCTATGTATTCTGCTAGCTCCAAAAAAGAAACCTAATTGAAAAGGATTTACAAAAAAACTTAATATTACTATGCTTATATTTTGATATATCATAGGAACTAAGGTTATTAAAAAACTGGAAATTGATTTCTTAAAGATTAATTTTGACTTATTAAACCGAGCTAGTTTTATGTATCCTATTTTTTTAACCAATTCAAAATAAAGGTAAGCACAGATTAAAGCGCTGGAAAGTGAAAATGATGCCAAAACTATCCACCCATCATTTGATGATTTTATGTTTAACACAATTAGGGCAAAACTAACTAATCTAAAAATTAGTTTTGATAGAGCGATTTTTTTCATTTTTTCAATACCTTGAAAATACCAGCTAGGAGATATCCCCTGAAAAATAGATCCTAAAGCCACAATAATGATATAATGGGGTTTATTTGAAAATACTGGAACAAAAAAAATCATAATAAAAGAAGCTATAATTACAACGGGTATTAGAAAAATTTTAAAAGTTGTTAGCTCTTCAATAAAATCTTTTAATCTGGATTTTCTTTCTTTAATTCTTGCAACTTTGCGAGTTGCTATTAAAGTTGATCCGAACTCCATAAATAAAATAATTGATAAACCAAAAGTTTGAGCAAGACTAATTTCTCCAAACTCTATCGCACCAATAGTTCTTGCTATGAAGGGTAGCAAAAATAAAGCCAATATATAGTCTGAAAAATGTGATAAATATAAATAAAACGAATTATTAATAAATGTGTTTTTATCTTTTATAAATAAGTTTGAATTCATTTTAGTAATAATTGTTATGAGAAAAAATTTTCTATGGACTGAATAATTAAACTACTACTATTTCCTTCACCATAGAAATTTTTTGAAAAATCTGATTCTTCTTTTAAGATTTTCCTATATGCAGAATTAATATTTTCTGGATTACATAAAGCATTTGTTCCTTGATTAATTAATTCCAACCATTCGGTCTGTTCTCTGATTACGAGACATTTCTTTTTTGCAAAAAAAGACTCTTTTTGTAAACCGCCACTATCAGTAATAACCATTTCACATTGATTTAATAAAGATAACATGGGTACATATCCTATAGGCTCAATAAAAGTAATATCGGTTTTAATTTTATATTCTTCAATTTTTTGTTTAGTATGTGGATGCAGTGGCATTATTATTTTATCATCAGTATTTATTTGTTCTAGATTATTAAATATTATGGATAATTTTTCAGCAGAATTAATATTTTCTCTACGATGTATTGTGGAAAGGATATATTCTGATTTTTTCAGCTTGCTATCTAAATTATCATCATAAGAACTATATCTTAAATAGGCATCAAGCATCACATCACCCGAAAAGATTACACCATCAGATATTTTTTCATCCAGTAAATTTTTTACAGCAAAATCCGTTGGGCAAAATAATAGAGATGATAGGTGATCCGTAATTATTCTATTTTTTTCTTCGTGCATTGATCTATTGAAACTCCTTAGTCCAGCTTCAACATGAAAAACTGGAAGATCAATCTGTTTCGCAGAAATTGATGCGGCTAAGGTTGAATTTGTATCACCATAAACTAATACTCCATTAATCTTTTCCTTAACTAGTATAGGCTTGATTTTATCAACCATTTGATTTATCATTTGTGAATAGCCTAAATTGTTTATACCTAGATTGTAAGTTGGTTTAGAGATATTCATTTCATCGAAGAAAATTCTTGACATATTATGATCAAAATGTTGGCCAGTATGTATTATTATTTCAGATAAAGATTTTTTAGCATTAATTTTTTTTGATACTTGAGCGGCTTTAATAAACTGAGGGCGAGCTCCTAATACGGTAGCTATTTTCAATTATCTTCCAATAAAATAACTTTAGTTCCATCATAATTGAATCTTCCACATTGACTTTTTCCGTTGCTATCAAATGCGAGACGATCACCTTTCTCATTAACCCATCCAATAATTCTTCCTGGGTTACCAACAACCAATGCAAAGTCTGGGATATCTTCTAATACAACAGTTCCCGCTCCAATAAAAGCATACCTTCCTATGGTTATACCGCATAATATTGTTGCATTTGCACCAATAGAGGCTGATTTCTTTACTAAGGTTTTTTTATATTTTATAGATTTATTTTGTGGAAACTCTGATCTAGGTATTTTGATATTTGTAAAAACCATCGAAGGTCCACAAAAAACATAATCCTGTAATTCAACACCTTCGTAAACTGAAACATTATTTTGAATCTTAACGTAATTGCCAATAATTACGTTATTAGAAATATTAGTATTTTGACCTAACGAGCAATTTCGACCTATTTTAGCATTTGACTGTATATGAGAAAAATGCCAAATCTTAGTATTATCTCCAATAATTACTTTATCATCAATAACTGCTGTCTCATGAGAGAAAAAATTTTTATTTTTCATAATTTTTAAAAATTTTGATTAATTGTTAATAGTTCTTGATGCAGTTTCAAGAATTCTTACCACATCCATGCCTTCTCTTATACCTGATTTAATCAATGATCCACCTTCTATGACCTCAATGAAGTGATTTATTTCATTTTCCAATGGGGTTATTTTATCATATTTTATTTCTTGGGGAGGTTTATTTTTTAAATTAATTAACTTTTCTTTCGATGATACATCTTTTTCATAGAGGAGTAGAGGTTTGTTTTCTAGTGAGTCTTCGAAATGAAGAGATCCTTCTGATCCAATAATAACCAATCTATGTTCTTTAAATGGATGAAGCCAGCTAACATAAATATGACCTTGGATTCCATTTGGATATTTTAAATAAGTAATTGTTGTATCATGAATATTTTTTTGTAAAAAATAACCTCCTAAAGAACTTATATCAGATGGAAAAGATTTTGAAAAAAATTGAAATAACGAGATATCATGAGGGGCGAAACTCCAAAACACATTTTCTTCTTTTCTTACTTTTCCCAAATTCAGACGGTTGCTGTAAATATATTGAATATTACCAATTTCACCCCTGCTGATTATTTCATTAATCTTTAAGACTGCAGGGTGAAACAACATGAGATGTCCAACCATTAGTTTGCCGTTATATTTATTCAAATAAGATTTAATTTCTTCAGATTCTTTTATTGAAAGACATAATGGCTTTTCAACCAAGATAGGCTTAGAGTTTGATATAATTTTTTTTGCCAATTGAGCATGACTTGATGGTGGTGTAGAAATTATATATCCATCAAAATTATCTTTTAGGCTGTCTTCTATGTTTGTGAAACAGGTAATTCCAGGGAATAATGATTTTACCTTAAGAAGCTTTTTATGATTTCTATCAACGCATCCTACGTAATGATTAAGAGAGGTAAGTGTTTTAACATGATTAATGCCCCAATTCCCAACGCCAACCACACAAATCTTATATCTTTTCAAAACTATTAGTACCTAAAAACTACCTGAAGAGAAGAAACCAAAAAACCCAGAAACAAAGAAACAATTAAAAAAGCAGTTCTTCTAGGATAACTTTTTTTTGTTGGAGGGACTGCATAATCTAAAACGTGTAGGATTGGTGACTGTTTTACCTCTTCTATTCTTGCAAGCTCAAGTTGTTGCTGTAAAGTTAAATAAACCTCTTTTTTTGCTTCAACCTCTCTGAAAAATTGCGAAAATTTCATAAAAAGCTCAGGAGAATCTTCGTACCCACGATTTCTTTCTTTAAAAGCTTTCAATTCTAGCTCTGAATCTTCAAGCTCCTTTTTTACAATTGTCAATCGATCAAAAATAAATATTTTTTCCTTTGTTGATTGAGCAGAATTTTCTTTTTGAATATAGCGCTCAACTTGATCGCCAATGAAATTTGCTACACTTGCAGCTATGTAGGGATCTTGAAAAGTTGTAGAAATTTTGATTAAACCTGTAATCCTATCTTCTGTAACATCAATATGTTCTTTAAATTTTTTAATTGCACTTTCAATAATGACAGAAGTATCAATTTGAGAGTTTCTAAATAAAAAAAGGTTTTTTGGTTTATCTATACTCCAGAGTTCAAGTAATGTTAAGGGCTGACCATTTTTTGTTACCCACTCTTCATTAATAGCTTTATTGGCTATTAATCTGGAGTTTACTACATCAGGTATATTGAATTTTTGTTCATTATTTGCTGTATTTATACCCAAATTAGCTGCTAGCGATTGAAATTGACCTATTCCTTGGCTGTAATCATTTTTTGCAGGATATAGCGAAATATCGGCGTTATAATATTTTTTAAGTAAAAATGATGATCCAGTTCCAATAAAACAAAATAAAAATGTTAAAAGAAAGATGTAGGTTTTGCTATCAATCAATACTTTTAATAAAATTTTAAAATCAATTGTATTTTCTTGAATAATCCTTGGTTTAATGGAATTTTTTGGATCAGAGCTAAAGTCAGGATAAAAGTTTCTTAGTTTATTTAGAACATCAATGTTTATTGAGGTATATCCTTTTTCATAGTTTATTAGCGTTGCGCGGGAGACACCTAATTTTTCTGCCATATCTTCTTGGCGAATATCGTTAACTAAACGATATCGTTTAATTTTTTGACCCAATAAAAATGTTTTAGTTTCCATTGTTACTCTGATTGGCTAGCAAGGTTAATGTAATAAGGGTAGTTGCTATATTTCCGGCTTGGCTTGATATCATAGAAAAAATCTGCAAATTGCTCAGCTTTTCCTTACCACTTATAGTTCTTTGATTAATGTAAATCACAGACCCTTCTTTCACTTCTGGTGATTTCCATCTAGTTAATGGTATCGACGTCCCATTGGGATAGCTAATATAGACATTGCTTTCTTCTGCAAATTCAGTGAATCCACCAGCTCTCTTAATATATTTAGTTATGGAATCATTTTTTCTATAACTAATAAACCCAGGTACATTTACCTCTCCAATGACCTGCACTAATCCTGATTTTTTTAATACGTTTACACTATCTCCTTCAGATAGGGCAAAAGATTTCGTTTCCCAGGCAATTTTTAAAGAATCTCTGAATATCTCTATTCCATCATGTAGGGCAAACCTAGTAAATCCTCCTGATAATTTTATTACATCGCCTAAGGTTAACGATTCGTTAGTAGGATACATACCCGGACTAACCACTTCTCCTGTTACCTTAACCGCCTCAATTGGCTTAAATATATCCTTTGGTGAAACAGTTATATAGTCACCGTTTTTCAAAATAACATCATCTTCAATATCAACAATTAGTTTAATTGGTGCAGATCCTTTGGGATTTTTTCTAAATATCTTGACTTCTGACAAATTCATTGATTCATAAAATTCATTAATTTTTAAAGACATAGTTGCATTCAATAAGTCTTTCAAGTTCATTTTTCTATTATATGGGTAGAAACCTGGATTTTTAACGCGACCTTGAATATTTACAAATTTTTGATTTTCTGGCATTTGGGGAACGTGAACACTATCTCCATCCACAATAGAAAAATCTTTTAAATTGTTATAGTCGACAATATGCCCATCACCATCATATTTTCCATTTCTATAAATTAGAAAACTATTAGAAGATCTTCTATCTAGTCCTCCAGAAAAATTAACTAAATCATCAATTGATTCATTATCAATAATTTCATAGTAACCGGGCTTCCTAATTTTACCTGTAATCGGAATAGTTGATTTTCTAGGTTGTACATAAACTACATCTTGGTCCAACAATCTTATGTTGTCAATATTTTCACCCTTTAATAAATAATTGTAAATATCAACAGATGAAATAGTTTTGCCATTTCTAATAATTAATATACCCCTCAAGGAGCCACTTATATCTACCCCTCCTGCCTGAATTAGGCCTGTAATTACGGTAGAAAAAGGGTGAACGAGGTGAACACCTGGAATATTTACAAAACCAACAAAATTAACATTCACAGATTTTAATTCACCAATGGTTAAATCAATAAAAGACTTTGGAGATTGACCTATTAAGGTTGAATAAACACGAGAAAATCTTGAAAGCACATACTCTTTTGAATCAAACAAAGATTTATCAACAAGATTTAACATTCCTATATTTTCAATGAAAATTTGTCCGTCGCGATTTATGACCTCACTAAAATAAGAGTTTGATTCACCCCAGAGTGATATTATTACTTCATCGCCCGGACCAAGCTTATAATTGTTTGGGATTGGTAAGTTTTGCCAAAAAGGTATTGAGTCCCTTTTAGTAAAGAAATCATAGCCAATGTATGGCATCTTTTTTATTGTATCTTGAATGGATTTGAGTTCATTTAGCAAATTCTCCGTATTAACCAAAAGAGATTCAATATCTTTTCTAGAATATATCAATTTATCAGGCAAAGCAGTGCTTTTTGCGATATTTTCTGCGTCTGATACATCAGAAGGTTTTTGAAGAGCTTGTTTTTCTAGGACTTTTTTATACTCATTTTGAAGTTTTTGAATCTCCTGAAGGTTTTGCGCTGAGATGTTTAAACTTAAGAGAATTAATATAAATAATAATTTGATTGATAATTTCATAGCTAATTTTAACTATATTTGACAAAATGTCAAATAATTTGTATTCAAAGTAAAATAGTATTTTCATCTAAAAGTAAAAAATATTTACATTAAGTAAAAATTTAAAATATATTGGATTCAATTTGAATAAGTAATGTTTGAGTCCGCTGAATTGAGCCTTTTTCAAAGGTCTCATTCCAAACATTATTATTGTCATCTACAAATCCATAATGTTCATAGTATTCATTTTCATGCATTATTTGAAGAGATAAAAATTCAAAATTAAAAGCTATTGATATCTTTCTCTCAATTTTAACCTCAGGAGGGAAATGATATGTTACACCATGTCTTTCAAAATTTAATCCATATATAAAAAGCAGTTTTTTATTAATGTATCCAGCATACACTAAAAGATCATCTGAATCAGCACCACTGTGGGATGCCCATCGACGCCCCCTAAATGATGAATAATCAAATTTTACATTATCATACCAGTTTGGGGTTGGGATAACATTATAATAGACCCCCTGAACTAGCCTAGTGTATTCTATTCCATAAACTAGATTATCATTATCAAAAGCTCCATATTTTCTTAACCCTATATTGCTAGACATTGCATTTTCTGAAAACTTTTTTTGTTGATTTTGGTTGTTGAAATGTCTGTGGGGAATTCCTAATTCATAAAATAGATACGTTCCTGCATTATTGTCTTTATAAAGAATGTAAAAATCGTTATACCTGTCCCAATATTTTAGATTTTTTCCAGTAAAAATAACTTTTGATGCATTTTTAATATTCCAGCTAATATCTTTATTGCCTCCGCTTAATATATTTTTACTGAAACCTACCTCTAAGCTTTGATATTTAATATTTAAATTCAATGATGATAAAAAGAAACTTGATTCATCTGAATTTTTCATATTATCGGAAACCGTATACTGAAGTCTATAATTAATATTCTTGAATGCTGTTAGATATTCATCTGTACCTATGTAATAATTATAAAAACCTAATGCATTATTTGAAAGTATCAAGCTATTGTGAATCCCAGGACCCCACCAATTATTCCAGTTCCCATATCCTGCTGAGATACCTTTAAAAAATATTTTAAAACCCGCATTCTTTATAAATAAATTATTATTTTGATTTTGATTTATTGGTACATCGTTTAATTTTGAAAACAACTCTTTTTTATCAGGAGTATTAATTTCAAATGCTTTTCTATTTATTAATTGTGGCTCAAATGTTAGTTTATAATACTTTTTATTATATGTAAATAAAAATCCATTTATTTGCCCATAACCTTTTGGGATATACAAACCATCAATATTTTCAAAGTTTGGGAGATTTGAATTAAAATAAAATTTTTGATTATATACCAATTTAGAACCTGTCTCTAAACCCGATAGTCTTTTTGGAATTAAATCAGGATACATTTCGTAATATGTTTTTGAGATAAACGTATGATTGATTGAGGGGGTGTCTTGTGAAAAAATATTTGCAGATAAATTAAAAATAACAAAAAATAGTTTTAAGTTATTTAAAAAACAGGGAAATGTTTGATTAAAATGATTCATTTTAAATTATATATAAAACCAGTCCACAAAAAATTGCTTATAGAGGTAGCATCCTCGATAAATCCAAAGTTATCTATAATCTCTCTTTCAATAGATATAAAGAAAGTATTATTTCTACCCAAAATTCTATAAAAAGAAATAGACTTTTCGGTCTTAAGTTCGGTATTTATCATACTTTTAATGCCATGTCTTTCTTTGTTGTATGTTAAAATTATAGCCTGCTTTGGTTGTTGATAGCCAAGTACAAAAATTAAATCATCTGAAGATGTTCCAGAGTGTGCGCCCATTCGGCGATTTTTATATGAAAAATAATCGTAAGCGTCTTTTGTGTAATAATTATCCTTGTTTGGGTCTCCCCTATAAAAA
>MDSV01058456.1_pt1 | contig 15527 bp, 13 predicted proteins | sample 810851 | NCBI WGS metagenome assembly MDSV01 (sample SAMN05326640, study PRJNA326480) | marine metagenome | isolation source: seawater | place: Atlantic Ocean: North East | collected 2012
GGTGCCATAATTGAAGCAAAATATAACGATAAAGATGAGATTATGAAATGGCCATTATCAGTGTCACCTTATGACTGCGCAATAATACCAATGATAAGTAAAAATGACTCATCTAATTTAGAAAAATCAAATAAAATTTTTGAATATCTAAAATCAAAAAATATAGATGCCATTATTGACGATACAGATGAAAACATTTCAGCAAAAATTAAAAAATTTAATCTAATTGGAATTCCATATCAAATAATTATTGGAAAAAAAACAGAAGGAGAGCTATATGAGTTTAAAGAAATTGGTGAAGAAGCACAAAAATTAAAAATTGCAGAAATAGCATCTCAAATAAGCAAAATTAAAACAAATTGATCTCTCAACTAGAAAAAGAAGTAACTTTAAGATTTTTAAAAACCAGAAAAAATGATGGTTTTTTAAATATTATATCTATTTTTTCATTTATTGGAATATCATTAGGCGTTGCTGTTTTAATCATCGTTATGTCTGTAATGAACGGTTTTAGAACTGAGTTGATTAACAAGATAGTAGGATTTAATGCTCATGCAGTTGTTAAAAGTTATAATGGTTCTATTAGTAAAGATTCTTCTAAAGTCAAAAATTTTTTACAAAATACAGTATCTTCAATAATTTATTCAAGTGATGGTGAAGCTATTATTTTAAATAAAGATAGTACCAAAGGTGTTCTATTAAAAGGATATTTGGATAAAGATTTCAAAAAACTTGAAATAACAAAAAACAATCAATTTTATGGAATTAAAGAATTAAAAGAAAACACAATATCATTAGGTAAAGAATTAAGTTTTAATTTAAATTTAGATATTGGTGATTCCGTTAGTTTAATGTCTCCTTCCGGAGTTCAAACAATAGTTGGAACCTTACCCAAAAGTCAAATTTTTAAAGTAACTTCTATATTTGATAGTGGATTATCAGATTTTAATGAAAATGTTGCTTATATAAATTTAAACTCATTGGAAATTTTTTTTGATAAAAGAAGTGAATTACGATTTTTAGAATATTATTTTAAAAATCCACAAGATATAATAAATCATAAAAAAAAACTAAAAAGTATATATAAAAATGAGCAAGTTTATACATGGGCAGATCTAAATGAGTCACTATTCTCAGCTTTAAAAGTTGAAAGAAATGTAATGTTTATAATACTTTCTCTAATTATTATTGTTGCAGCATTTAATATTATTTCTGGATTAACAATTTTAGTAAAAAATAAAACAAGAGATATAGGTATTTTAAAATCTATCGGAGTAACTAATAAATCTATAAAAAAAATATTTTTTTTAGTTGGATTTATTATTGGAACGAGTGCTACTATTTTTGGAATAGTTTTGGGTACTTTATTTTCTTATTATGTAGAAAACATAAGAGAGTTTATATCAAAGACATTTGATGTAACTTTATTTCCTGAAGAAATATATTTTTTAAATTCTATGCCTTCTGAAATAAATCCAAAATCAATAATATTAATAGCTTTATGCTCAATTATTACAACCATCATAGTATCAATTTATCCAGCTGCTAAAGCATCATCATTAGATACTGTTAAAACATTAAAGTATGAATAATTTTATAAAAATTAAAAATATAAATAAAAAATATGAAAAAAATAAAACTATTAAAGTTCTCAATGATATTTCATTTAATTTTGAATCTGGAAAAACATATTCTATTGTAGGCCCTTCAGGATCTGGGAAATCGACTTTATTAAATTTATTATCTTTAATTGATAGTCCATCCTCGGGAACAGTTGAAATAAATAACAATAAAATTAACTTTGAAGATAAAGTGGAAAGTGACAATATTAGAACAAAAAAAATAGGCATTATCTATCAAGAAAAAAATCTTCTCAGTGATTTTACAGCAATTGAAAATGTTTATTTACCAAATTTACTTTTATCAAATGATCAAACAACATCAATTAACCTAGCAAGAAAAATTATTAAAAATGTTGGTCTTTTATCAAGATTAAATCATTTTCCATCAGAACTATCAGGTGGTGAAAGTCAACGTATAGCAATAGCCAGAGCATTGATAAATAATCCAGAAATTATACTCGCTGACGAACCTACAGGTAGCCTTGATTTTGATAATAGTAAAAAGATTTTTAAACTTTTACTTAATCTGAAAAATAAAAATAGAATTATAATTTTTGCAACCCACAATAGATATTTTGCCAATATGGCAGATTGCAAAATTAAAATGTTTGATGGTAAAATGAAAATTGCCAATGAACGATTCAATTAACAGAAAATTTAACCATTTTAAAATCCATACCCAATATTCAATTTGTGAAGGTGCAATTAAAATTGATCAATTAAAAGAATTTTGTAAAAAAAATAAAATACAATCTTTAGGTATGTCAGATACTTATATATTGTCTGGTGCTTTAGAATTTTCAGAGAGCTTATCATCTGTTGGAACTCAACCAATTATAGGAACACAAATATTATTTAAATATAAAGATTTCACAGGATTCATACCTCTTATAGCTAAAAACACTAATGGATATAAAAACATTATTGAACTTTCATCAAAATCATATTTGGAAAACTCAGAAATTACAGATCCACATTGTAATTTTGAGGATCTTTTAGTCAGATCTTCAGGGATAATTGCCTTAAGTGGATCAATAAAATGCCTTATAGGAGACCTTTTTAACAAAGGTTTATTTAATGAAATAGAAGATATTGTCATCAAACTATCAAAAAAGTTTAAAAATGATTTTTATATTGAAATACAAAGACATAACGATTTAAACGAAAAAGAATTTGAAAATTTTATTTTAAATATTTCTAAAAAGTTCGATTTACCTATAGTCGCCACTAACGAAGTTTATTATTTAGATAAAAATATGTTTGAGGCTCATGATGCTTTGATGTGCATTGGTGAAAAAGCATATGTTAATGATGAAAAAAGATTAAAATTATCTGATCAACATTATTTTAAATCCTCTGAAGAAATGGTTGAACTTTTTAAAGATTTACCAGAAGCTCTTGAAAATAATTTTAACTTACCTTACAGATGTTCATTTAAAGCATTGCCGTCTAAACCAATTCTGCCCAGTATTTCCTTAAAAGATATTGATACAAATGATTTATTAATAAAAGAATCTTTCGACGGTTTAAAAAATAAATTTAGTAAATTTTTAAAAGTAGAAAAAAAAGATTTAGATATAAATGGTGATTACAATCTTTATAAAAAACGATTAGAACATGAAATAAAAATAATTATTGAAATGAATTATGCTGGGTACTTTCTTATTGTATCTGATTACATAAAATGGGCTAAAAATAATAACATACCAGTTGGACCAGGTAGAGGATCGGGTGCAGGATCTTTGGTTGCTTGGTGTTTGTCAATCACTGACATAGATCCAATTAAATTTAATTTAATTTTCGAAAGATTTTTAAATCCAGATAGAATTTCGATGCCTGATTTTGATATAGATTTTTGTGAAGAAAAAAGAGATCTAGTTTTTGAGTATTTAACTAAAAAATATAAGGATAGCGTGGCTCATATCATCACTTTTGGTAAACTAAAAGCCAGAATGGTAATACGAGATGTTGGACGTGTTTTAGGTCTTCCCTATGGTTTTATTGACAGTATATGCAAAATGATACCTTTTGACCCTTCTAGACCAATGAAATTGCAAGAGTGTATCAATGTAGAACCAAGATTACAAAAACTTATCAATGAAGATAAAAGAGTCGAACGTTTAATAAATTTATCACTGAAATTAGAAGGATTAAATAGAAATGTAGCAACTCATGCAGCGGGTGTTGTTATAGCAGACAAAAAATTAACTGAAACAGTTCCATTATACAAGGATAGTTCAGCAAATTTATTACTACCTTCTACTCAATTCGATATGTATTCAGCTGAGAACGCAGGTTTAGTTAAATTCGATTTCCTTGGTTTAAAAACTTTAACAGTAATTGATAAAACACAAAAACTCATAAATAATAAAGATCCTAAATTTAAAGTAGAAAACATAAATTTTGAAGATCAAAAAGTTTATGAATTATTGTCTAGCGGCAAGACAGTTGGCTTGTTTCAACTTGAAAGCTCAGGTATGAAAGATGCGCTAATTAATATGAAGCCAAATAGATTAGAAGATATTATAGCGTTAGTAGCTCTTTATAGACCGGGACCTATGAGCAATATACCAATATACAATGATTGTAAGCATGGAAATAAAGAGCCTGACTATCTTCATCCAAAACTAGAGGAAATACTGAAGCCAACTTATGGGGTTATTATTTATCAGGAACAAGTAATGCAAATTGCTCAAGCTCTATCTGGTTTTACAGCTGGTGAAGCGGATATACTAAGAAGAGCTATGGGTAAAAAAAAAAGAACAGAATTAGAAAAACAAAAACAAAGATTTGTTGAAGGTGCATTTAAAAATGGAATAAGCAAAGATATAGCAGCAGGTATATTTTTAAAAATAGAACCATTTGCTGAATATGGTTTTAATAAGAGTCACGCAGCTGCTTATGCAGTAATTGCCTACCAAACAGCATTTCTTAAAACTTATTACCCACATGAATTTTTTGCTGCCTCTATGTCAATGGAGCTATCAAATCAAAATAAACTTAGTGAATTTTATGAAGAATTAAAAAGATTAAATATTAATGTAATACGACCTAATATTAACACTTGTTTTGCAGATTTTACTTCAAACGGTAAAGACTTTTTGTATGCACTCGGAGCAATAAAAAATGTTGGACATGAAGCTATTTCAAACGTAGTTAAAGAAAGAGTAAAAAATGGCAAGTATAAAAATATTTCAGATTTTATAAATAGAACCAATCCGAAAAATATTAACAAACTACAGCTAGAAGGATTAGTTAGAGCAGGAGCTTTTGATGAAATTAATAATAATAGACAATCATTATTTAGCTCTATTCCAAATATTATTTTAAAATCAAAAAATAATTTTGAAAATAAAATGGATAACCAAATAAATTTATTTGATGATGAATTTAAATCTAACGATGATTTTCTAGAACAAATTGAAGATTGGAAAACTGAAACAAAACTATCAAAAGAATTTGAAACTTTAGGTTTTTTTATATCTGATCATCCTCTAAACCAATATAAAATTATATTCAATCAATATAATATTATCAATTATGAAAAATTTGAAAATGATAAAAACCTATTAAGTTCTAATATTGCTTGCACGGTTCTAAAGGTTCAAGAAAAAAAAACCCAGAAAGGTAATTCTTACGCAATAGTTAAATTATCTGATTTAAGTAGTGTTTTTGAAATATTTATTTTTTCAGATATTTTTGATCTAAATAGAGATAAAATAATAGAAGGAAATTCTTTAATGATAACTCTTATGAAAAATTATACAGATGATGCAAAAACTCAAAAAAAACTAAATGTGAAAAAAATAGTTACTTTAAAAGAGGTTTTAAATAGAAATTTTGATGAGCTAAAACTCAAAATTAACAATATGGAAGAGCTTAAAAAATTAAAAAAACTAAGTAAGGACGGTGGCAAAACTAAAATTACTATTCAAGTTTCAGATACAGATAACAAATATACTTTTATTTTAAATGAAGGAAGAAATGTTGATAATAATCTTATAAATGAGCTAAATATAAGAGAAAATATACTAATAGACTAAAAAAATACTTGTTTTTTTTTGTTAAAATTCGTATTTAGCGTCTAAATTAACACGCACACAATTTGTGGTTTTATACCTCCGGTCCTTTAGTGGAAGTAATTGTGGTGGCATAACCGGGAAAAAAAATGAAGATACCAAGTATAACAATAGAGCAATTATTAGAGGCGGGAGTTCATCTAGGTCATAAAACCTTGAGATGGAATCCGAAAATGAAAAAATATATTTTTGGAAAAAGGGATTCTATACATATATTAGACCTGACACAAACTTTAGAGTTAACAAACGTAGCCTTAGAAAAAGTTTACACAACAATTTTGAACGGTGGTAAAATCTTATTTATATCAACAAAAAAGCAGGCATCTGAAGCAATAGCAGATTTAGCAAAAAATACAGAACAATATTTTGTTAATTATAGATGGCTTGGTGGAATGCTAACTAATTGGGGTACAATATCCAATTCTATAAAAAAATTAAAAAAAATTAAAATAGATTTATCATCTGAGAATAGAGGATTTACAAAAAAAGAATTACTTAAAATGAGCAGCCAAAGAGACAAGCTTGAGCGATCATTAGGTGGTATTGCCGACATGAAAAAAGTTCCTGATTTAGTATTTGTGATAGATACAAACTATGAGTCTTTAGCTATTAAAGAATCAATTAAATTAGGAATCCCAATTGTTGCAATTTTAGATAGTAATTCTGACCCTGAGGGAATTGATTTTCCAATACCAGGCAATGATGATGCTAGAAGATCTATAGACTTATATTGCAATATATTGCAAGAAACAATTAATAACGCCAAAGAAGATATGCCAAAAGTGACTGAAGTTGAGTCAAAAGATTTAAATGTTTCTAAAAATACTTCATCAGAAAAAGTTCTGAAAATAAATTAAACTAAAGCTAACATAAATATTAAAAATAAAATGGGTGATATAGAAAATATAAAAAAATTGAGACAATCAACAGGCGCGGGTTTTAAAGATTGTAATTCTGCTCTTAAAGAATCAAATGGTGATTTAGAAAAAGCTGCAGAAATCTTAAGAGTTAAAGGAATAGCAAAAGCTTCAAAAAAAATGATACGTGATGCAAAAGAAGGAGTTATATTGTTAACTAACGATGACAAAAAATCCTCATTATTGGAAGTTAATTGTGAAACCGACTTTGTTGCAAAAAATGATGATTTTATAAAATTTGTTAAAGAACTTAGCTTATTGAATAGTATAAACTCATCAGATTTAAAAAAATTAGAATTATCAAAAATGCAAAATGATAAAACAGTTAAAGATAATTTAGTTGGATTGATTGCAAAAATAGGTGAAAAAATAACTATAGGTAGAACCAAAACACTAGAGAATGAAAACTTTAAAAATTTTACTTACCAGCATTCAATTATTAAAGATAATGTTTCAAAACTGGCTGTAATTGTTTCTTTAGAATTTAAAGAAATTTCAGAAAAAATTAACACTTTTGGTAAACAATTGGCAATGCATATAGCTGCCTCTAATCCAATAGCATTAACACCTGATGAAATAGATAAAGATATACTTACTAAAGAACAGAATCTTATATCTGAAGAGCTGAAAAATTCAGGAAAAACTGAAGAAATTGCAAAAAAAATAAGTTTAGGTAAACTAAGTAAATTTAAAGAAGAAAACAGTTTAATGACTCAAAATTGGGTAATGGAACCAAAAAAAAAAGTGAAAGATATTTTATTAGAATTAAATACTGAGAAAGTAAAGATACAAGATTTTATAAGATTTAAAATTGGTGAGTAATGTTTGAAGAAAATATTTATAAAGAAAAAATGTCAAAAACAATTGAAGTTTTTGTTAAAGAATTGTCATCATTAAGAACAGGAAGGGCCAACTCAGCTATGCTTGATTTAGTCAAAGTTGATGTTTATGGACAACAAATGCCTATAAATCAATTAGGCAGCATTACTACACCAGAATCAAGAACGATAAATATTCAAGTATGGGATATTAATAATGTATCTTTAATAGACTCTGCAATAAAAAAATCTGAGTTAGGACTTAACCCTCAAATTGACGGTCAACTTATAAGACTCCCAGTTCCAGATCTCAGTGAAGAGCGAAGAAATGAAATGAAAAAAATTATAAAATCAATGGGCGAAAAATGTAAAGTTTCTATAAGAAATATTAGACGTGAAGCAAATGATGAACTCAAAAAAAATTTAAAAAATAAATCTATTTCAGAAGACGATGTAAAAAAAAATGAAAAGATAATTCAAGAATTTACAGATAAAAATATAAATCAAATAGATGATAAAGTTATTTCAAAAGAAAAAGAAATAATGACAATATGAACACTCCCAAACATGTGGCCATCATTATGGATGGAAATGGCAGATGGGGGTTAAAAAATAAAAAATCAAGAAATCTAGGTCATAAAACTGGAATTAAGACAGTTGAAAAAATTGTTAAATCTTCAATCAAAAATAATATTAAGTTTTTAACATTATATGCTTTCTCAACAGAAAATTGGAAAAGACCCAAATTAGAAATTAAATTTTTATTAAATCTCTTAGATTCTTATTTGAATGAACAAATTGATAGCTTAAATAAAAATGAAATAAAACTTAAAATAATAGGAGATATAAAAAAATTTCCAAAAAAAATACAAATCAACTTAAAGTCTGCACAAAAAAAAACTGAAAAAAATAAAAAATTACAACTTATTTTAGCTTTAAATTATGGTTCAAAAAATGAATTAATTAAAGCAATTAAATCAGTAGTCGCAAAAAAAATTAAAGTCACTCAAAATTCAATAGAAAAAAATCTTTATACTAAGGAAATTCCAAATCCTGATATATTAATTAGAACCGGAAATACCAATAGACTTAGTAATTTTTTATTATGGCAGTTGTCTTATTCTGAAATATTTTTTGTCAAAAAAATGTGGCCAGATTTTACTGAAAAAGATTATATAAAAATAATAGAAAGTTTTAAAAAAATAAAAAGAAATTTTGGTAATATCTAATGACAAATGAGTTAATTAAAAGAATTTTAAGTTCTTTATTTTTATTACCGATATTTCTTTTTTTTTCAATTAAAGGTTCATACTTTTTAATTTTTTTTATGATAATTTTTTTTCTTATAGCTACATATGAATGGTATCGATTGAGCAAAAAAAAGCCATATAAAATACCAGGTTTTATATTTTTAATAATTTCTTGTTATTTTACAATTTTACTAAGAGGTAATACAAATTCAGAACTTTTTAATTTTTTAATTATAATTTTAATATGTATTTCAACAGATATTGGAGGATATGTTTTTGGCAAAACATTTAAAGGTCCTAAAATAAATAAAAAAATAAGTCCCAAAAAAACTTTTGCAGGCGCTATCGGTGGTTATTTTTTATCAATAATCTTTTTTTATTTTTTTGTTAATAGTTCATTTATAATTTCATTTAACTTAGAAAATAGTTTCACTAAGTATGGTATTTTTTTCGTTTTATTAATTTCTACAATTAGTCAATTAGGTGATTTTTTAATTTCATTTTTTAAAAGAAAAATAAAAGTAAAAAATACAGGAAATATTTTACCTGGTCATGGAGGTTTATTAGATAGAGTTGATGGTATGGTATTTGCCTTACCTTTTGCATATATTTATTTATATATGTTTTCTAATTAATATTATGAAAAAAAAAAATTGTTATACTTGGATCCACTGGCTCAATAGGTAGAACAACTTTTGAAATAATAAAAAATAATAGAAAAGATTTTAAAATAATTCTACTGACTACAAATAAAAATATTAAAATAATATCTAAACAAGCTAAATTACTAAAAGTTAAAAATATTTTAGTTTCAAGTTATCCACATTATTTATCTTTAAAAAAAAAATTTATAAAAAGTAATATAAAAGTTCATAATAATTTAAATCATTTACAAAAAATTGTTAAAAAAAGAATTGACTACACGATGTGTGCCATTTCTGGCTTGTCTGGCTTAAAGCCAACGGTAGATGCAATTAAATTTAGTAACACAATCGCTATTGCAAATAAAGAGTCTATAATTTGTGGATGGAAATTTATAAGTAAAGCTCTACGTAAAAATAAAACAAGTTTTATTCCAATTGACTCAGAACATTTTTCTATTTGGACACTTTTAAAAAATCAAAATATTAATAATATAAAAAAAATATATTTAACAGCTTCTGGTGGCCCATTTCTTAATATAAAAAATTCTGAACTAATTAATATTGAGCCTAAATATGCATTAAAGCATCCTAATTGGAAAATGGGAAAAAAAATTTCTATAGACTCCGCAACATTGATGAACAAAGTATTTGAAGTAATTGAAGCAAAAAAAATTTTTAATTTAAAAATAGATAAATTTGAAATAATAATACATCCACAATCCTATTTTCATGCAATTATTCATTTTAAAAATGGATTAGTTAAATTCTTAGCTCATGATACGGATATGACTATACCTATAATGAATTCTTTATACATAAGTAAAAATGTACTTCACTACAATGATAAAGAAGTAAACTTCAACAAGTTAAATGGTGTAAACTTTATTTATCCTGATCAAAAAAAGTTTCCAGTAATTAAGTTATTAAATAATGTACCTGAAAATACTAGTTATTTTGAAACTATATTAATTACTATTAATGATTTTCTAGTAGAAAAATATCTAAGACGTGAAATTAATTATTATTCTTTGAATTCTAATTTGTTAAAATTGATTAAAATCCCTTATTTTACTAGATATTATAAATCTGATCCAAAAAATTTAATTGATATAAAAACTATGGTAGAAAAAGTCATAACTTATTTAAATAAAATTAAATTTAATGAAAACTAATTACAAATTTATAATTAAAATAATAGCTTGTTCTTTATTGTTAATAACAGTAAGTGCAAAAAATGTTTTTTCTGAAATCATAACGAAATTTAAAATTTCAGGTAATGATCGTTTAGCTAAAGAAACTATAATTTTGTTTTCAGAATTAAGCATAAATGATGATATTGACTCAGTAGATCTAAACAACGCCTTTAAAAAGTTATTCGATACTGATTATTTTGAAAATATTGAAATTAGTTTTTCTGATGGATTGGTAAGTATCAATGTATTAGAAAATCCTTTAGTACAAACTATTACAATAAAAGGTATAAAAAACAATTCAATTGTTGATGAATTAACTAAAATTACAAAAAAAACTGAAAAATATCCTTATTTAGAAAATCAGATAAATGATCAAAAAAATGTCTTATTAAATTCTGTTAGAGGTATAGGTTTTTATTTTGCTGAAGTTGAAACGAAAGTTCAAGATAATAATAATAATTCTGTAAATATAATATATGACTTTAATCTAGGCGAAAGAGCTAAAATTAGTGAAATCAAATTTATTGGAAATAAAGTATTTAAAAATAATAAGTTAAGAAACATAATAGTTTCTGAAGAATCAAAACCTTGGAAATTTTTAAGTTCTAATAAATACCTAAATGAAAATAGAATAAATTTGGATGAAAATTTGTTAAAAAATTATTTTAAAAATAAAGGATATTATAATGTTAAAATAAAATCTTCATCAGCTAAAGTAGTTGATAATAATAATTTTAAATTAACATTTAATATAGATTCAGGTAAAAAATATTATTTTAAAGATGTTACGCTTAATGTTTCTGATGATTATAAGAAAGAAAGTTTTTTAAATTTTACTAAAATTTTTACTAAACTTAAAGGAAAGCCATATTCATTAAAATCAATAAAAAAAATAATTAAGGAAATCGACAAAACAGCTCTACAAAAAGAATTTGTTTTTATTAACGCTAATTATGAAGAAAAAATTGTTGATAGTAATAAAATTAATATAGAAATATTTTTTGATGAAAGTGAAAAATTTTATGTTGAAAGAATAAATATTTTAGGAAATTTTATCACTGAAGAAAAGGTAATAAGAAATTCTCTTATAGTAGATGAAGGTGATCCATTTAACAATTTGCTATTTAATAAATCAATTAATGAAATTAAATCTAAAGGAATATTTAAAAATGTAACTTCAAAAATAAAAGATTCAGATTCTAAAAAAAATAGCAAAATTATTGATATTACTATTGAAGAAAAGGCAACTGGTGAAATATTTGCAGGCGCAGGAACAGGTACTGAGGGATCTACTATTTCAGCCGGTATAAAAGAAAAAAATTACTTAGGAAAAGGTATTGAATTAGATACAAATTTAACTTTGTCAGATGATGAGATTAAAGGAAAATTTAGTGTAGTTAATCCTAATTTTAGAAATTCAGATAGATCAATAAATACAACAATAGAAAGTACATCTTCAGATTTTATGACATCTAGCGGATATAAAACTAGCAGAACTGGACTTAAGGTAGGAACTGGTTTTGAACAGTATGATGATTTGTTCATTAACTTAGATATATCAAATTATTATGAAAAATTAGAAACTTCTCATTTAGCAAGTGCAATTAAAAAAAAACAAGAAGGTGATTATTTTGAAAACTTAATTTCTTATGCAATTACTTTAAATAAATTAGATCAAAATTTTCAACCGACTGGTGGTTATTTAACTAAGTTTTCTCAAACTCTTCCAATCTATTCTGAAGATTCCACTGTTGAAAACTCTTTTTCTGGCTCAAGATACTACTCATTAAATGATAGTTTAATTTTATCTGCTAAATTATATATGAAGTCGGTTAATTCATTTGATGATAATGTAAGAGTTTCAAAAAGGGTATACATACCAACCTACAGATTAAGAGGCTTTGAATCAAACTCAATAGGCCCCAAAGATGGAACACAATATATTGGCGGAAATTATGGAACAGCTTTGAATTTAAATACTACTTTACCCAAATTATTAAATGGTTATGAAAATATGGATTTCAATTTATTTCTAGATGCTGCAAATCTTTGGCATGTTGATTATGACAGCTCTTTAGACTCAGATAAAATAAGATCTGCCACAGGTATAGCAGTTAACTGGTTTACTCCTATTGGTCCTTTATCTTTTTCATACGCTATACCAATAAGCGAAGCAAGCACCGACAAAACCGAATCTTTTAGATTTCAAATTGGTACATCCTTTTAGTATGAAAAAAATATTTATAATAATTATTTTTTTTTTAAATTTTAATTATTCATATGCTGAAAATAAAATTGCTTATATTGATATCAATCATATTTTGAATAAATCTTTGGTTGGACTATCTATTTCTGACCATGTAAAAAAAATTCAAGAAATAAAATTTAATGAATTTCAATTAATTCATAACCAATTATTAGATAAAGAAAAAAATATAATTAAAGAAAAAAATATCATAGAAAAGAGTGAATTTGAAAAAAAAATTATTGCGCTAAATCAAGAAGTTAATATTTATCAAGTTAAAAAAAAAAAATTTAATGAAGAGATAGATAAAAAAAAAATAGTTTATACAAAAACAGTTTTAGATACATTAAACCCAATTATTTCTAAATATGTAGAAGAAAACTCGATTTCAATAGTTTTTCCCAAAAAAAATATTGTAGTTGCTAAAACAAATTTAGATATTACAAAACCAATATTAAATCTACTTAATAATCAGTTAAAAAAAATTGATTTTTAAAATGAAAAACATAAATCCTTTTTTTAAAAAAAGAAAAAAAACTTTTCTAAATGAAATCTTAAAAATTTTAAATTTTAAAGCAAAAAAAAATTATAAGAATATATTAATTCACGATATTAAAAATTTAGATCTAGCAACTAAAAATGATATAACATTTTATCACACTTCTAGGTATAATTTTTTAATAAATACTACAAAATCAAAAGTTATATTAACTACTTCGAAACTGTCAAATCTCATACCAAAATCAAAAATTATAATTTCTGTTGATAATGTTTTACTCAGTGTCGCAAAGGTTACAGAATTTCTTTATCCAAATTCTCTTAATGATAAATTTGAAAATAATTATTTGAAAGAAGATAATAAAAAAAAATATAAAAATGTTAAGTTTGGATTAAATGTTATTTTAGGTGAAAATGTTAAAATCGGAAAAAATTCTTCAATTGGTCACAATTCAATAATTGAAAGCAATGTAGTAATTGGAAATAATTGTCATATTGGATGCAATGTAATTATTAAAAAAACTATAATTGGAAATAATGTATCTGTATTAGATGGCGCTATAATAGGAAAAAAAGGTTTTGGTTTTTTTCCAAATAATAATCAAAATATTAGATATCCTCATATAGGCATGGTAATTATTGGAAATCATGTTGAGATTGGATGTAATAACACAATAGATAGAGGGTCACTTTCAAACACTATTATAGGTAATAATTCTTTTTTGGACAATCAAGTTCATATAGCTCACAATGTTCAGATTGGTAAAAATTGTATAATAACTGGACAGGTTGGCTTTGCTGGAAGTTCTAAAATTGGCAATAATGTAATGATCGGAGGACAAGCAGGTATCTCTGGGCATTTAAAAATTGGTAATAATGTAAAAATTGGTGGTGGTAGTGGTGTCATTAAAAATATACCTGATAATACAAAAGTTATGGGCTATCCTGCAAAAGAGATTAAAAAATTTATTATGGAAAATAAATAATTATGAGTGATAAATTAAGTAAAAATCAAATAATGGAATTGCTACCCCATAGAGAGCCAATGCTTTTAATTGATGAGCTTATAAATATTAAAAAATTACAATCAGCCACTGCAATTGTTAACGTAAAAAAAAATAGTTTCTTTGTTCAAGGGCATTTTCCAGGCGAACCTGTTATGCCAGGAGTTCTTATTGTTGAAGCTTTTGGTCAGGCCGCTGCCGCTTTGACCGCAAGTGGTATAGATAAATCTACATATGAAAATAAATTAGTTTTTTTAATGACAATTGAAAAAGCAAGATTCAGAAACCCAGTCGTGCCAGACTGTAGATTGGAGCTTAATATAGAAGCAATCAGATCGCACGGTAGAGTATGGAAATACAAAGGTGAAGCCTTTGTAGAGAATAAGAAGATGGCTGATGCCCAATGGGCTGCTACAATTGTCGATAGGAAATAATTAGCAATATTTATTGATAACTATATTTTATAATTTTTGTTACTTATAGTTAGTGATACATAAAACATCAATAATATCAGAAACTTCAGAAATAGCAGATAATGTTGAAATAGGACCTTATTCAATTATTGGACCAAAAGTTAAAATTGCAAGTTATACAAAAATACATTCTCATGTGAGTATAATTGGTGATACATCTATAGGTTCAGGAAATGAGATATTTCCATTTGTATCAATAGGTACGCCACCACAAGATTTAAAATATAAGGGAGAAAAAAATTCAATAGTAATAGGTGATAACAATAAACTAAGAGAGTATGTAAATATTAATCCTGGTACCGAACAAGGAGGAGGAATAACAATAATTGGAAATAATAATTTATTTATGGTTTACTGTCATGTTGCTCATGACTGCAATATTTCAAACAATGTTGTTTTAGCAAATAACGTTCAAGTTGGTGGTCATGTTATCATACAAGATAATGCTATAATTGGTGGTAGTTGTGCAATACATCAATTTTCAAGAATTGGTGAGTCATCAATGGTTGGTGGAATGACAGGTGTGTTAAGTGATGTTATTCCTTTTGGATTATCATTAGGAAATAGAAATAATTTAGTTGGATTAAATCTTATAGGGTTGAGAAGAGCAAAAGTATCAAATGAAAATATAAAAATAATACAAGAAGCTTACAATATAATATTTAAAACTGAAAACTTTAGATCTAATATTGATAATTTAAAATCAGAAATAAAAAATAATCAATTTGTTAATAAAATAATTAATTTTATTAGTGCAGATAAAAAAAGGCCAATTTCTATTCCA
>MDSV01246442.1_pt1 | contig 15527 bp, 15 predicted proteins | sample 810851 | NCBI WGS metagenome assembly MDSV01 (sample SAMN05326640, study PRJNA326480) | marine metagenome | isolation source: seawater | place: Atlantic Ocean: North East | collected 2012
CTTTCATTATGCTGTATTCTTTACCATCAATTTTGACTTCAGTTCCTGACCACTTGCCAAACAAAACTTTGTCACCAACTTTCACATCCATTGGAATAATTTTTCCATCCTCAGTTTTTGCTCCACCACCAACAGCAACTACCTTACCTTCCTGAGGCTTCTCTTGAGCAGTATCTGGTATAATTATTCCTCCTGCAGTTTTTTCACTGCCGTCTAAAACTTCTATTAAAACACGATCGTGTAATGGTCTAAATTTCATAAATTCTCCTTTATAGATATTGACTTCATATAGAGATTGACGTTGCTATTTCAAGATATACTTAAAAATAAGTTAATCAAAAAAGATAAGAATTTGTGGGTTTTATGGGTTATAGATTAATTTAATGACTAAAAATTTAGATAAAGAGGGTTTAAGCTCAATTATAGACAATTATCAATTATTTTATATTGATTTATGGGGCGTAGTCCATAATGGCATTGAACTTCATAAGGAAGCCATTTTAACTTTAAAAGAAATTAAAAAGAAAAATAAAGATTTTGTTCTATTAACAAATGCACCAAGACCAAATAGTGCTGTAAAAAACGTTTTAAAAAAAATGGGTATGGAAAAAGAAATAAGAGATCATGTTTTTACTTCCGGTGAAGCAGCTATTAATTATTTAAAAAAAAATTTATCAGATAGGAAATTTTTCCATGTAGGCCCACCAAAGGATTTTGATTTATTCATTGATTTTAAAAATATGAAATCAGAAGAAATTTTAAAAAGTGATTATATTATTTGCACTGGATTATTCGATGAATATGCTCAAGATTTAAAATATTATAAAAGTATATTTGATAATAACTTAAAAAAAAAAATGATTTGTACAAACCCTGATTTGATTGTTGATCGTGGAAATGTAAGAGAATTATGTGCAGGTTCAGTTGCTATGGTCTTTGAAAAAATGGGAGGGGAAGTGATATATTTTGGAAAACCTTATCCAGAGGTTTACAATCAATCTATTAATAATAAAAATAAAAAAATTTTATCGATTGGAGATAATTTAAATACTGATATCAAAGGTGCCAACCTTTTAAATTTTGATACATTATTAATTACTAGTGGAATACATAAAAATGAAATTAAAAAAGAAGGTATTGAAAAAATTATAAAATCCTATGAAACAATTTGTAACTATTTTCAATCAGAACTAAAATGGTAAAGTCACTTAAATTATATAAAAATTTTAATATAAAAAGCCAACATAAAAATTCGATACTTTTAATTGGTAATTTTGATGGACTTCATTTGGGGCATCAAAAATTATTTTCTTTAGCAAACAAATATAAAAAAAAATATTTATTAAAAATTGGAGTTTTAACTTTTGAACCAATGCCAAAAATGTTTTTTGATAATAATTTGATTAATTTTAGACTATCAAATTATCAACAGAAAATAAATCTTTTAAAAAAATTTAAAGTTGATTTTATTATCATCAAAAAGTTTAATAAAAAATTTTCAAAAATAAAATCTATTAATTTTATCAAAAAATCTTTAACCGAAAAATTAAGACCTAAATTTGTTTTTGTTAGTAATAATTTTAGATTTGGCAACAAAAGGGAAGGTAGTGTTAAACAATTAATAAATTATGAAACTTTGTGTAATTACAAAGTAATAAAACCAACACCTCTAGTGAAAAAAAAAAAAATAGTTTCATCAACTTTAATTAGAAATTATTTGCAAATTGGTAAATTAAAAAAAGCAAATAATTTATTAAATAGGAACTGGTCAATTATAGGTAAAGTACAAAGAGGAAAACAATTAGGAAAACAATTAGGATTTCCTACAGCGAATATCGATATAAAAAACTATATTATACCTAAAAAAGGTGTTTACGCAGTTAAAACAAGAATCAATAATAATGAAAAATGTATTAAAGGTATAGCGAATTTAGGTTATAGACCAACATTTAATGGGAAAAAAATATTATTAGAAGTTCACTTATTTAAATTTTCAAAAAATATATATAATAAGTATCTGACAGTTGAATTTTTGAAATTTATAAGAAAAGAAAAAAAATTTAAAAATATAGATCAATTAAAAAAACAAATTAAAATTGATCTTTTGAATGCAAAAAAAATAAAATGAGTAAGTCACAAATTAATCTGCCTAAAACAGCTTTTTCTATGAAAGCAAACTTGCCTGTTAGGGAGCCTGAAATTTTAGAATTTTGGAAAAAAATCGATCTTTATAAGGAACTAAGAAAAAAACGTAAAGGGAAAGAAAAATTCATTCTTCATGATGGTCCTCCATATGCAAATGGTAATATACATATGGGAACTGCCTTAAATAAAATTTTAAAAGATATAATAGTTAAATTTCATCAAATGAGTGGCAAAGATTCAGTATACGTTCCAGGTTGGGATTGTCATGGACTACCAATCGAATGGAAAATTGAGGAGCAATATAAAAAAAACAAAAAAAACAAAAATGAAGTTCCTATAACTGAATTTAGAAAAGAATGTAGAACCTTCGCAGAAAAATGGATTGAAGTTCATAAAAAGCAGTTCAAAAGATTAGGAGTGGTGGGTGATTGGGAAAATTATTATTCAACAATGAGTTATGATGCAGAGGCTCAAATTGTAAGAGAGTTAAGTAAATTCTTAAAGGAAGGGAGTTTATATAGAGGATTTAAACCAGTTTTATGGTCTACAGTTGAAAAGACCGCATTAGCTGACGCTGAAGTAGAGTATCAGGATCATAAATCAGATACTATTTACGCTTGTTTTCAAATTAAACTATCTAAAATCAATGAACTTCAAGGCAGCGAAATAGTTATTTGGACAACTACTCCTTGGACCATACCTGCAAATAAAGCTTTAGCATATAATGAAAGCTTAGATTATCTGTTGATACAAATTAACAGTCATGAAGATTTTAAAGATAGAAAAATTATTATTGCTGAAGCCTTACTAGAGTCGGTAATAAATGATTGTAAAATTAAGAATTTTAAAATTTTAAAAAAATTTAAAGGAAAAGATTTTAAAGGAACTATTTGCAAGCATCCTTTTTTTAATGAAGGTTATAATTTTGATGTTCCAATGCTCGAAGCAAGATTCGTTACAACAGAACAGGGTACTGGTATAGTACATTGTGCACCCAGTCATGGTCCCGATGATTTTAATCTTTGTTTAAATAACGGAATTAGTGCAATCGAGACTGTAGATGGAGATGGAAAATATACTAAGAATGTAGCCTTATTTGAAGGTATGCATATTTTCAAATCTAATCCAGTTGTTATAGAAAAATTAAAAGCTCAGAAAAATCTTTTATCATATGGGGAATTGGTTCACTCATATCCTCATTCTTGGAGATCAAAAGCTCCATTAGTGCATAGAGCAACACCTCAATGGTTTATTTCTATGGAAAGTCACAAACTTAGAAGCAAAGCTTTAAAGGCAATTGATGAAACTAAATTCTATCCTAAAAAAGGTAAGGAAAGACTAAAATCAATGATTGAAACAAGACCTGATTGGTGTGTTTCTAGACAGCGGGTTTGGGGAGTGCCATTGCCAATTTTTGTAAATAAAAAAACAAAGAAAATTCTGGTAGACGACAATGTATTTGAAAACATTGCAAAAATTTTTGAAGAAGAGGGTTCAGATTGTTGGTTTTCTGATGATCCGCAGAGATTTTTAGGCGACAAATATAAATCTAATGATTTTGAAAAATTAAGTGACATAGTTGAAGTTTGGTTTGATAGTGGTTCAACTCATTCTTTTGTATTAGAAAAAAGATCTGATTTAAAATGGCCTGCATCAATGTATCTTGAAGGATCAGATCAACATAGAGGCTGGTTTCATTCATCTTTACTGGAGTCTTGTGGAACTAGAGGTAGGGCCCCCTTTGAATCTATTCTTTCACATGGCTTTGTTGTAGATGGAAAAGGATTAAAAATGTCAAAATCTTTAGGAAATGTAATAGCACCTGAAGATATATTGAAAAAATATGGTGCAGACATACTCAGAATTTGGGTTGCATCATCAAATTATGCAGAGGACTTAAGAATAGATTATTCTATTTTAGATCAACATTCTGAATCTTATCGAAAAATAAGAAACACATTTAGATATTTGTTGGGTAATTTAAATGATAATTTAGAGATAGTTGAATTAGATAAATTAGATTTGAAGAATTTACCAGAACTTGAGCAGTTAATGTTACATAAAATTTTTTCTTTAAATATTAATTTTAAAAAATATTTTGAAAATTATGACTTTCATAATCTTTACAAAGAACTTTTAAACTTTTGTACAGTTGACTTGTCAGCATTCTATTTTGACATAAGAAAAGATACTTTGTATTGTGATCCAATTGGCTCAAAAAAAAGAAATTCATGTATTACAACACTGAATATCATTTTAAATTCACTAATAAGATGGTTTGCACCGATTCTTTCTTTCACTACAGAAGAAATTTACAAGCTGGTATACAATAATGATAAAAGCGTACACTTGGAAAATTTTTTAGAATTTCCTCAGAATTTTGAAAATGAAAAATTAAGCAAAAAATGGGAGCAACTGGCAAAAATTAGAGAAGTCTGCAACATTAGTATTGAGGAAAAAAGAGCAAATAAAAAAATTGGCTCCAGTTTAGAAGCTCATCTAAAAATTAAGCTTCACAATAAATTTAAGGACTTGATTAAAAATATTGATTTATCTGAGTTATGCATCACTTCCAAAGTAGAAATCATTTACGATGATAATTCAGATATTGAAGTAGATACACAAAAAGCGGTTGGAAACAAATGTCCAGTTTGCTGGAAAATCAATTTAGATGAATGTGCTAGACATAAATGACTTCGAAGTTTTTAACAAAACAATTTTATATTAATCTATCAGTTGTATTTTTAATATTTATTTTTGATAGATTATCAAAAATTTATGTATTATTTAAAGATGAAAAGAGTTTAGAACCTAATTTGTTTAGTTCTGAATTTTTGAATATTTCATTAATATGGAATAGTGGTATAGCTTTTGGTTTTTTTTCATTTAAGGAAAAATATTTATACAATATTATAACTATTATTATTTGTTTAGTAATCATGGTCTTAATAATCCTTGTGTCTAAAGCTGAAAAATTTAAAAAATATTCCTATCTTATGGTTTTAGGTGGCGCATTAGGAAATTTATATGACAGAATTGTTTATATGTCTGTTCCAGATTTTATTGATATTCATTTTAACGGTTTTCATTGGTTTATATTTAACATAGCAGATATATTTATTACATTAGGTGTAATTTGCCTTATTTATGATGAAATTTTCATACAAAAAAAGACAGATGTGGAAAACATATAAACTTTCTATAATTTTAATATTGATGTTAAACTTTTTAACAGCATGTCAAACAGTTAAAGAGGGTTTAGAGGGAAAAAAAAAATCTCAAAGCGCAGAAGAGTTTTTAATTGAAAAAAAAAATCCTTTAGTTTTGCCACCAGATTTCTCTAAATTACCAATTCCAAAATCAGAATCATCCTCAATTTCAGAAAATGAATTTGATGTAGAAAGCATAATTAAAGGAAACTCTAATAACAAAGAGAGCTCTAAAATTAAGTCCAGTAGTACAATTGAAAAATCAATTTTAGAAAAAATTAAAAATAATTAATGCTCACAAATTCAATTAATTTAAAAAGTTTTAAGATTGCAAAGTCGAAAAAAATTATTAAGCAAAAATTAAAATTAATTTTAGAAAATAAAAAAAATGATTTATTTAAATCATTAACTACAAATTATGTAGACAGTTATAAGATTAAAAATATTAAGAAAATTGTTGGAAATAATGATATCAGAATAATTGGAATGGGAGGATCAATCCTAGGCACTAAAGCTATTTATGATTTTTTAAAACACAAAATTCAAAGAAAATTTATTTTTATAGACAATCTAATATCTTCAAAAATCTCAAATAAGAATAAATCAATGACAAACTTAATTATTTCAAAATCTGGAAATACTATTGAAACTATTTCAAATGTTAATATCTTAATTAGTAAAAAAGAAAAAAATATTTTTATTACAGGAAAAAAAAAAATTACTTAAACACTTTAGCTGAAAAACTTAAAGCTGAGGTAATCGAACATAATAATTATATAGGCGGAAGGTACTCAGTATTATCTGAAGTAGGCATGTTACCTGCTCAACTTATGGGTTTAAATCCAAAAAAATTTAGACAATTAAATGATTTGATTAAAAACCGTAAATTTCTAGATAAACTTATAATAAACACAAGTTCAATACTTTTTTTTTCAAAAAGAAAATTTAATTCAATTATTTTAAATTATGATCATAAATCAAACAATTTATTTGAATGGTATAAACAGTTAGTCGCTGAAAGTTTAGGGAAAAAAAGTAAAGGAATTCTTCCAATTATTTCAATTATGCCAAAAGACAATCATAGTTTGATGCAATTTTATTTAGATGGAGTAAAAAATAATTTTTTTACTTTTTTTAGTTGTAATGAAAAATTGTCAGATAAAATTAATAAAAAAAAGCTGCTCTCAAGTCATAAATATCTTGGAAGTTATGATATAAATCAAATAATTTTAAATCAACAAAAAGCGACAGAAGTTGTTTTTAATAAGAAAAAAATCCCTTTTAGAAGTTTTGAATTAATTAATAGAGATGAGAAAACTCTAGGAGAATTGTTTTGTTTTTTTATTTTAGAAACTATATTGCTTGGCAAAGCTCTTAATGTTAACCCATTTGATCAACCATCTGTCGAATTGATTAAAAAAGAAACTAGAAAACAATTTTTTTAGGAGAAATTACCAAAAACTATTTTTGAAAGACCATAATTTTTCTCATAAACAACCTTAAATTCATTGGGGAAATTTTCTTTATATTTATTATTTCTGTGTAAAATTATGATACCATTTTTTTTTAAGATATTTGCTAAAAATATCCTAGATATTAATTCATAAACTTTTGTTTCATTAAATGGTGGATCTAGAAAAATAATATTATATTTTTGATCTAATTTTTCAAAAAAAATATCCTTAAATATATCTTTTTCTATAATTTTACATTTATTTATTAAAGCTAAATTTTTAATATTTTTTTTTAAGACTTCAATCACATTTGGGTAATTTTCTACGAATGTAATTTGATTTGCGCCTCTTGATAATGCTTCAAGTCCAAAAGACCCAACTCCAGCAAATAAATCAAGAATATTTGAATTTTCAATGTTCACACTCAACTTATTTGAGTGATTAATAATGTTAAATAGCGATTCTTTTGCAAGATCTTTTAGAGGCCTTGTATTTTTATCTTTTGGTTCTAAAATTTTTTTCCCTTTTAGTTGCCCTGAAATTATCCTCATTAATCAATTACTTTAAAACCGATATCTTTACGATAAAAACCATCTTTCCAATTTAAAATCTTAAGATTATTCAAAATTTTTTCTCTTGCATCAGAAAAATTGTTAGACAAGGAAACAAAATTTAAAACTCTTCCACCAATTGAAAGTGTTTGGTTATCTTTTAAGTTTGTTCCAGCATGGAAACATAAATTGTTTTTATTTACTTTTATTTTATCAATATTGTTAATAATAATTTTTTTTCTATATGATTCTGGATATCCATTTGAACATAAAACAACACACATGCTTTTTAGTTTTTTCCAATTTATATTTACTTGATCCAATTTATTTTCACAACAAGCTAATAAAATTTCTAATAGATCAGTTTCCAATCTAGGTAATATAGTTTGACATTCTGGATCTCCCATTCTGACATTGTACTCGATTAAAAAGGGTTCATTATTTTTAATCATTAATCCGGCATAAAGAAAACCTTTATAATTTATTTGCATTTCTTTTAGTCCCTGCATTGTTGGATGAATAATTTTATCTATTATTTTTTTTTCTAAATCTGGATTAATTAAACGCGAAGGTGAGTAAGCACCCATACCTCCTGTATTTTTACCTTTATCACCTTCTAAGACTCTTTTATGATCTTGAGCAGTGTTAAAGCATTGTATAGTGTTTCCATCACTGATAACAAAAAAACTCATTTCTTCTCCCTCTAGAAATTCTTCAATCAATAAATGTTTTGCTATTCCAAATTTACCTTCAAAAATTTCGTCAGTTGCAATTAATGCATCATTTAAATTTTCACAAATATAAACACCTTTTCCTGATGCTAGACCATCTGCTTTTATAACCACAGGATATCTAGATGAATCTAAAAATTTTTTACTATCTTTTATATTTTGAAAAATTCCAAAATTTGCTGTTGGAATATTGAATTTATGACATAATCTTTTAGTAAAAATTTTTGACCCCTCAAGTTGTGAAGCGGCTTTATTTGGACCAAATACCTTTACATTTATATCTTTCAAAAAATCCACTATTCCATCTACTAATGGTTTTTCTGGCCCTACTAACACAAAATCTATATTTTTACTTATGATAAAATTTTTGATTTCACTAAAATTATTTAAGTCTATTTCGATATTAGTTGCTATACTGGCTGTACCGGCGTTTCCTGGAATACAATAAATCTTTTTAACGTTTTTTGAATTTTTTATACCTATACATAGAGCATGTTCTCGGCCACCACTTCCTATTATTCCAACATTCATATATAAATATATAAACTATAAATGTTTAAAAAATTAGCAAAAATAAAGTATTTACCAAATAATTTTCAAGTTATTGAAAATGGTGATCATGTAATTTGTGCTGTATCAGGCAAATCTATTGAATTAGAAAAATTACAATATTGGAATGTAGAACTTCAAGAGCCCTATTTTTCCTATGTTGAAGCTAGTCAAAAAAGAGATAAAAAATAATTTATTTCCATCGATTGTGTGACCAAATCCATTTAGATGGATTATTTATAATCATTTTTTCCAAACATAAATTTAGATCTTTTGTAATTTCTTCTATACTCATTTCTTTTCTAAAAATAAAAGGGTCTAAAATTTTAATCTTAAATTGTTGATCTAGTTTTCTTTCAATATATACGGGTACCACTTTACAATTAAATTTTTTGAAAAATTGAGCTGGAATTGTTGTGGTATAAGCATCTTTTAGAAAAAAAGGTGATTTTATTCCCTCACTTAATCTTTGATCAATCATTAAAGCTATTGAATAACCGTTTTTAAACATTCTGACAAGTTGTCTAACACTAGATCTGCCTTTTTTAATTTGATTTTTACAGATGTATTGCTTTCTTAAAGAAACCATTATTTTATCTAAAAAAAAGTTGTTCAATGGCCTGTAAATTGCTGCAAGATTTATTCCTTGTTTTTCTAAACACATTGCCATTAGTTCAAAATTATCAAAATGACCAGAAATGAATATTACATTTTCTTTTTTTTTTTTTAAATTTTCTAAAATCTCATTTCCTTCAATTTCAATTTTTGTTTTTTTTGAATTATTTCTAAAATTTTTTAAAAAAAGATATTCTGCAAAAATTCTTCCGTAGTAATTCCACATATCATTCATTAAAGCCCCCTTTTCTTTTTGAGAGATATTAGGAAATGCAATATTTAAATTATTATCAATTATTATTTTTGATCTAAAAAATGGTCCTATAATTGAAAATATTTTTCCTGAAATAAAAGACGATGCTTTGATGCCTAATAATTTAAGAATTATAAAAAAAATTATAACTATTAGGAATTCAAAGAAATATTTAATAAAATTTAGTATTTTCATATTTAAAAATTAATTTTTTTTTTTTAATAAATCAATTTGTGAAATTTTTAAATAAATATCTACAAATTCAATATCCTTTCGATTTTCAGCCTCTATCCTCAAGAAATCTTTTTTTGTAGTCAAAATTTTTGCATTGTATTTTTTTGCAGTATCTTTTACTCTTTTAAGATCATTTAAAGAATAATAGTAATGATCAGGATATTCAAAATCCTTAATTATTTTCAATTCATTTTTTTTTAGCATTTCTAAAAATGTCTTGTGATTTCCAATACCTGAAAAAATAATGTAGTTTTCATTAACTTTTAATTTATCAAGATTTAAAGGAACATATATTCCATCATAAAAATTTAAATCAGAAAATTTTTTTTGAAGAAAGGTTTTAAATTCAATATTATCTTCATCACTTCCAGTTATAAAGATATTTTTATTTTTCCTTAAAATATCTAAACTTTCTCTTAATGGTCCAGCTGGTATTAAACGACCATTTCCAATTTTATTTATTTGGTTAAAACAAATGAAAGTTAAATCATATGAAATATTTTTTTCTTGAAGACCATCGTCAAAAATTGCTACTTGAAAATTTTCTGATATTGCTTTTTTTAGTGCTTTTTTTCTAGTTTTTTCTACAAATGTTTTGCCATAATTTTCTAACAATGTTTGTTCATCTTTTTGGTAATCATATTTTTTTTTGATAAAACAACATTTTATTTTTTTTTCATCAAAAATTCTTTTTAATTCAATAGATAAACTTGTTTTTCCAGTTCCACCTAAATATATATTACCCACGCAAATACATTTTATTTCTTCAAATTTATTTTTTTTTTTAATTCCTAATTTTGATATAATTTGATAAATTTTGGATAAAGGAAATAAGATATTAGATATTAAATTTGGTCTTGGATAATCCCAAAATTTAGGCTTTTTTAATTTCATTTTTATATATATTCATCAATTCAATAATACTCTTTTTGAGTATTAAGTTACCTATTTTTTCTAAATTTATTTTCCTATTTTTTTTTGTTTTTAAAAGATTTTTTGTAATATTTAAAAGTTGATTAGAATTTTTTATTTTGTAAGCAATTTTTTTTTTATTAAAAAGTTTATAAATATCCCGAAAATTATCTACATAAGGTCCGTGAATTATATTTAATTTGAGCCTAGCTGGCTCAATCGGATTTTGACCTCCATGTTTCACAAGAGATCCACCTATAAAGGCAATTTTTGAAATATTAAAAAATTTTTTTGTTTCACCATAAGTATCAACTAAATAAATATCAGTATCTTTCTTTATCTTTTTATTTGAAGTTCTTATTATAGTTTTTAAATTTAAAGAATTAATTTCTTCATTTATTTTATTAATTCTTTGAGTATGTCTTGGAATAATTATTGTTAATAAATTTTTAATTTTTTTTTTTTAAAATTAAATGTGATTTTGCAATAATTTTTTCTTCTCCATCATGAGTGCTAGACGCGCACCAAATTACTCTTTTATTTATAGATTTTAAAAATGATGAAGAAAATTCTTTTAATTTATTTTTTTTAAAATCAGTAAATTTTAAATTTCCTATTTTTTTTATTTTTTCAACTTTAAGTTCTTTTAAATAATTATGAGTGTCTGTGTTTGATGGGTATGCTATTTTTATACTTTTAAAAATATTCTTGGTAAATCTGCTAAAAAATTTCCATCTTCTAAAAGATTTTTCTGTTATTCTTGCATTCATTAAGACCAAAGGTATAGAATTTTTTTTTAATGTTCTGTACATGCTAGGCCAAATTTCTGAGTCAATGAAAATTACCATTTTAGGTTTCCAGTATTTTATGAATATTGAGCTTAAATAAAAAAAATCAATTGGGAAAAATTGATGTATCGTTTTTTTAAATTTATAATTACTAAATATTTTAGATGAACTTAATGTTGAGGTAGTTACAAGAATATTTTTAATTTCTTTTTTTTTCTCTAATTCGGTTATTAAAGGAATTACACTCATAAATTCACCGACACTCGCAGCATGGATCCATATATAATCCCCAGACTCTCTTTTTTTTTTGATTATACAAAATTTTTCAATGAACCTATTTTTATGTTCTTTATTTTTAAAAAATCTTATAGTTAAAATCAAAGGTGAAATTATTATTATGAATAAGATTAAAGTTTGATAAATAATAAACATTATTTTTTTTTGATTTGTTTTTCATAAAAGCTTTTATATTTTATAGAACTTTTTAATAATTCATCATGCTTTCCTGAAGCTAATATTTTACCATTTTCAATAACAAATATTTTGTCTGAATTTAAAATGGTAGATAGTCTATGTGCAATAACAATGGTTGTTTTATTTTTAGTTAAAATATTAATTGCTTTTTGTATTTTCTCTTCTGTCTCAGAGTCTAACGAAGAAGTAGCCTCATCTAATAATATAATTGGACTCTTTTTAAGCATTGCTCTCGCAATTGAGATTCTTTGTTTTTCTCCTCCAGACAATCTGACACCGTTTTCTCCTATGATTGTTTCATATTTATTTGGAAGATCATTTATAAATTCTTCGCAAGACGAAAGTTTAGAAACCTCTTCTATTTCATTTTGTGTTGCATCTATATTTGCATAGGCAATATTATTTTTGATTGTGTCATCAAATAAAGTTGTATCTTGACTTACTAGGGATATTTTTTCTCTTAACGATTTAATTTTAGTTTCATATATTGATTGATTATCTATCTTTATATCTCCTGATTTTGCATTATAAAATCTAGGTATTAAGTTCATTATTGTAGATTTTCCTGAACCACTGTGACCCACTAATGCTGACATTTTACCACCATTAATATCGAGATTAATTTCATTTAAAACAATGTCATTATTATTTTCATATCTAAAATTTATATTTTCAAATCTTATATTGCCATTTTTCATCAAAAGTTCTTTAGCATTTTGACTATCTTTAATTTCATTTTCATTGTCTATTATAGGTAAAATCCTTCTAGCAGCCGATAACCCCTGATTAACTGCCATGTTAATTGTAGCTAAAGACCTTACTGGCTGATAAGCGAGCATCATTGCAGCTAGAAAAGAAAAGAAATTGTTAATGTCTATTTCATTTTTAATTATTAATTTTCCAGAATAAAAAATTAATATTGCTATCATTATTCCTGTAAATGTTTCCATAATTGGTGAAATTCTCACATAGACTGTTCTAATTTTAGCATTTTTATCTTTTAAATTTTCTAAATGAACATCTGAACGTTTTATTTCATAATTTTCTTTTTGAAAAATTTTAATCAATTTGTGATTTTTGAATAATTCAATTAAATACGAATTTAAAAAACCTGATCTTTCCTGAGCTTCTGTTGCTACTTTACTTACTCTTTTGCCTAGAGTTTTTGATGCAATACTTGCCAAAGGTATCATTATGATTGCTATCAATGACAATTTCCAATTTTGAGTAAACATAACTATTAAAAGACCTAATAAGGTAAGACTATCTTTGAATAGTGCTAGAACAGCATCACTTAACATATTTGTTATGTGTGTAACATCATAAGTTAGATTTGATATAAATTTTCCCGAATGTTTATTATCTATCAATTTTGTATCGGCATTAATTAAGGAAGAAACCATATTAAACTGTAGAAGTTTTTTTATTTCTTCACCAACATTTATCATTATTGACTTTGCAAAATAAAGAGAAATTCCTTTGGCAGCAAAAGTAATTACAATAAAAGTAGGAATTAAGAAAATTAGAGTTTCATCCTTATCAATAAATATTTTTTTTATCGCTGGATCTAATAACCATGCGATTGCAGAGGTGCTACCAGCAACTAATATTGAGAATAATCCAGCAATAAAAATTTTTTTTAAAAATCTCTTTGAATAATCTTCATACAATCTTTTTATAATATCTTTAGATTTCATATGTTAAGTTTTCCAAAAAAAATTGAAATCAATGCAAGTAAGCCAAAAAAATTATTACTTTTAAAAATATTAAAACATTTCTCAATGTCTTGAGAGTCAAATTTTTTTAATTGATAAAAAAATAAATGTACAATCATAAAAAAAACACCTATATAAAAAAGATAATTAAAATCCATAACTTGGCTTAAATATATAAAACTTAAGATAGTAACTAAGTAACATGTGAACAAAAATTTTTTTGGATTATTCTTAAATTTGATTGATGTTGATTTAACTCCTATTATTTCATCGTCTATAATATCTTGATACCCATATATTGTGTCGTATCCAAGTGTCCAAAATATGGCTCCAATATAAAGAACTATTGGAATTATATTGATCTCATTTTGAATAGCGGTCCATCCTAAAATTAAACCATAATTAAATGTTATTCCTAAAAATAATTGAGGCCAATAGGTAAATCTTTTCATTAATGGATAAGTAAAAGCAAGTGGCATAGAACATAAAGCTAGAATAATTGTAAGTTTATTAAAATTGATAAGAACCAGTAAAGCCAATAAGCATAAAATTAGAGAATAAGTTAAACCTAAAATTATTGAAACCTTACCCGATGCTATGGGTCTGTTTCTAGTTCTTGAAACTTTTTTATCAAATTCTTTATCTGTTATATCATTAATGATACAACCTGCGGATCTCATTAAAACAGAGCCTAAAAAAAATAAAATTAAGTAAAAAAAATATAAATTATAACCCGAGCCAAAATCGTAAGCTAATGTTAAGCCCCATGCACATGGCCAAAATAACAGCATGTATCCAATAGGTCTTTTTAATCTTGTAAGCTCGATAAAAAGGTTTGTTTGGTTCATAAGAATTTACTTGTAAATAACAAAGGCAGGATTGATAATCAAATTGATTCGTATGAATATAGATTACACAGTTACAGCATTAATGTTTCCGGCTATTCCGTTATTAATGAATATATATAGTAATAGATTCCATTCTTTGAGTAAATTAATAAGAGAATTGCATGATGAACACGTTTATGAAAATCATGTACCTCCAGAGTGGAAAAAACAATTCATAAATTTAAGTGGAAGAATCATACTTTTAAGATGGACTATATTATTTGCTGCATTTGGTTTTTTATTTAACATGCTTACAGTATTAGGACTTTATCTAAATGAGATTTTTATTGCGAGGGTGATTTTTGGCTCTTGTTGTTTGTCTATGATTATTTCTATAATGTTTTTTATAAGAGAAATTCATATCTCAACTAATGCCTTAAAACTTCATATGTCAGATATGGATGTTAATGTTGGTTAAGGAATAATTACAGCGGGTCCTAAAATTTTTCTATTTTCTAAATCTTGATGAGCTTTAACAATTTCATCTAAAGAATATTTTTTGAAAATATTTAATTTAAATTTTTTGGTAATAAACATTTCAAAAACCTTTTTTGCAGCTTCATCAAGCTCTTCTTTAGTTGTTGTATAATGAGCAATACTAGGTCTAGTTAAATACAAACCTTTTGGTGCTAGTGACTTAGCAACGTTACATGGTTCTATTGGACCAGAAGCATTACCAAATGAAACCATCATACCTCTAATTTTTAAGCATTCAATTGAGCCATCAAATGTTTTTTTACCAACACCGTCATAAACCACTGGCACACCAACTCCATTTGTTATTTCTTTAACTTTTTCTGCAAAATTTTCTTTTGAATAATTAATTACATGTGCACATCCATTTGATTTTGCAATTTCAATCTTTTCATCAGAACCGACTGTTCCAATTACAACACATCCTAAACTCTTAGCCCACTGACAAAATATTTGCCCAACACCCCCAGCTGCTGCATGAAATAAAATAGTTTCACCAGATTTAACAGGATAGGTTTTGTGAAGAAGATAAAAAA
>MDSV01061959.1_pt1 | contig 15526 bp, 15 predicted proteins | sample 810851 | NCBI WGS metagenome assembly MDSV01 (sample SAMN05326640, study PRJNA326480) | marine metagenome | isolation source: seawater | place: Atlantic Ocean: North East | collected 2012
TATTTGCATAACAAACGCCTGCTGCATAAGATAATCCATGGCCTAAAGACCCACAGGAAAAATCAATATTTTTTAATAAATCATGTTCTCCATGAACGCCTAGAATTGAATTTTCCTTACCATATGTTGATAAGAGTTTTTTTGAAATTTTTTTTTTTTCAGCAAGGATTGCGTACAATATTACACCCGCATGTGCTTTGCTTAATATGAATTTATCTTTTTTTTTTAATTGATTAAAATAAATATTGACTAATATTTCCGCACATGAAAATGATCCACCATAATGTCCTCCTCCTTTTGTGTTAAGCATTTTAAAAGTATCTAGTTTTATTTTATTCGTTTTAGAAATTAATTTTTTAATATTCAACGCATTCCTCCATCAATGTTTACTTGAGTTCCAACTGCGTAAGTTGAAAATTTAGAGGCTAAAAAAATTATATAAGGTGCTATTTCATCAGGATCAGCAAGTCTATTTATATCATGAAAATTTTTTACATATTGATTATAAATTTTTTTGTTATTTTTTTTCATTTTATGCCAGTGTTTATTCTCAACCAAAACCGTTCCAGGCATAACTAAAGAGACATTTATATTATTCTGAATTACCTCTCTAGATAAAGTTTTTGAATACATATTTAAGAAAGCCTTTGCGCAACTGTATGCAGGTGATCCTCCATAGGGTTTGATCTTTGCTCCGCCAGTAATTGCACTAATTGAGGATACATGAATAATTTTTCCTCCTGTCTTTTTCATTTTAGGAATTAAATAATTATTTAAATTTATTGCAATTCCAACATTAAACTTCCATACCTTTATCCATTCTTTGGTACTACTTAAAATATCCTTAACTCCTAAGGCACCGCCGACATTGTGTATAATAATATCAATCTTATTTTTATATTTTTTTTTAATAATTTTCTTTAAATTTGAAAATTTTTCATCCTTAAGAAGATTTATTGGAATAAATGAATGATTTAAATTTTTCGACAAATCCCTTTTAATTTTATTTAAATTTTTTTTTGATCTTGAAACAATTATTAAATTTGCTCCTTCATCATCAAACAATTTAGATACTGAATAACCTATTCCTTTGCTTCCACCAGTTATTAAAACATTTTTATTTTTTAAGCCTAAATCCATTAAAGTCTGATTAAAACCTTTCCTATTGTATTACCAACCACCCATCTAGATATATTCTTCCCATCAAGAATTTCGAATAAATTTATTTTTGAATTCATTTTAAACCTTGAAACGCTTACTTTAACAAAGTGACCTTTTTTTGATAAGTTTTTTAAAGATTGCATATCGCTTTTGTATTTTCAGTATTTGCAAATAAGCGCTCAAAACCTTGATTATTAGCAAGTTTCAAATCAACGGCAAAGAATTTTTTTTGATACATTATTAAGATTAATTATAAAAATTTTACTTTAAACGTTTTTTTTAGTTTATCTATTTTTAGCTCTTGATGTACTGGATAAATTTTATCCTTATCGCGAGGTATTATGTTATTTTTTGATTTAATAGCGTGTTTTTTAGTTCTTGAAAAGTAACTCTCACCCTTTGATCCTATGTTGTAAACTCCATAATTTTTTAAGTTTATCAACTTAATTATAAATTTTGATAAATCATCTATCTTAATAAATGATCTTATTATATTTTTTGCAACAAATTTTTTTTTAATTTTTGATTGCAAAATTAAATTATCTATAAACGAACTATTTTTATCTCCATAACTATGAACAATTGGCACTCTTAGTATGTGCAGTCTTTTAAATTTTTTAATAAAAATTTTTTCACTTTTTAGTTTTAACTTACCGTATAAAGTACTTGGTTTGCATAAAGATGTTTCTTTAGCGACCTTGCATGCCTTACTATAAACTTTGTCAGTTGATAAAAATATTATATGTGTATTAGGGTCCAATTCATTAGAAATCCATAAATTTGTTTTGTAATTTATTTTATAAGCATAGTTTTTCATTTTTTCGACTTTTCTTGGATCTTTTAACCCAGCAAGATGTATAAAAATATCAGGTTTAATATTTTTAAATACTTTTTTAAACTTATCATAATTAGTTAAATCGGCTTTAATATAATAAATATTTTTATACTTTTTTTTTAGCTTTTTGTTCCAAATGAAAAATATATTATATTTTTTCTTATTTATATACTTAAGAATATGTTGTCCAACGAAACCTGCGGAACCTGAAATTATAATATTTTGATTTCTCAGTCTAATCTCAGTTCTAAAGTATTAATATAAAAAAAAAATTTATTACTTTTGTACATATTAAATATCTTATAATATAAGGTTTTTATTAATCATATAAAAACTATCACTTATAGTATTTAAAAAACCTGACTTGTTTTTTCCTTGATGAGTGTGGGGTAAAATTGAATTAAATTTGTCCTTGATATGTTCAAGTTCATTATTCTTTGAATATTCATTTTTTTCTATTCGAATAAATAGTTGTTTGGTAGTTTGAAGTATTATTTCACCAGAATTTTTTAAAACTTTTAAATTATTCTCTTTAAATTGAGATGTTTGACCATACTTCCAAATATCATTTTGAAAGACTTCCTTAAAATGCAAAGGTCTATTTTCTTTTATAGACCAAATTATATTAGGAATAGATAAAGTATCTATCCTAGGTGATGCTGAAACAAATATTGGCGTATGATTACTCGTTATCAACGGTTTATGAAAAGTGTAGGGAATGACATTTATGCCCGCATTACTTCCTAAAAAAAATTTACATTTTGAGGAAAGGAAAATATCAGAAAAGTCTGATCTTTTTTCGTCAGAAAAATCTATAAAATATTTTTGCTCTTTTAAAAAATCTATTTTTTCATCTGTATTATGTCCAATGCGGATTACATATCCTCCATTATCGATTATAAAATTTAAAGCCTCTTTATAAGTATTAACTTTTGTGTCTCTAAAATCGTGATAATCAAAATTGACATTGTGTCCATATAAATGCTTTGAATATTCTTCTAAATATTTTGAGGTTCTGTTATGAAAACATACAAACCAATCATTTTTACTTATCCCATTTTTTTCTAAAAGATACTCTCCTTTAAGCTTATCGTCATCACTTATTATAAAATTTACATTTGTGCCTTGATAAAGATCATATTCAACATAAATATTCGAATTTCTATAATCTTTAAAAAACTTTTCTTTACGTAATGTATCTACAAAAAAATTAAAAATTTTTAATGGTAGTTTTAATAAAGTAATTTTTTTTTTAATTAATTTTATTAAATATTCATTTGCTGTTTTGCTTTGAATTATACCTATATAAATACTTTTGTTGTTGTTATTTTGTATTTTCCTAAAAAAATAATCTGTTACGAGTGCCAAATGACCAATTCTTTCGCCATACAATTTAACAAGAAAAATATCCTTTCCTATTAAAAGCCGAAAAATTATAATTAAAAAAAATAAAAATTTTTTTAAAATGTATTGAAAAATTATTTTTAATAGCTTTTTCATTTTTTTTTAAATATTTTAATTACATATTTACTATTTTTATATTTAAAAAACGCAGGATATCTTTCATTATCTACTATTCGTAATAAATTGAACTGACTTTTAATTGATTTATTTATGTTAAGCTCACTATCATCTGTATTTCTTTTTGGTAGTAATTTTTTGTTATTTTTTTTTTGCTTCATTCCTTTAATTTTTTTAAACTTAATTTTTTTTGCAAGATCACAAATCATCTTTATTGTTAATAAAGCTTGTTTCTTTCTTATTTCATCACATAATTCGGAACCTTTAAGAACAAAATTGGACTGTGAATAAATATCTCCTGAATCAATTTTATTACTCGCCTCAAATAAAGTTATATAAATTTTTTTCTTATTTTTTAAAATTGCATGAGCTACTGCTGCACTTCCTTTATCTATCGGTAATTTTGATGGATGAGCAATTATATTGAATTTATTTTTTTTTAATTCTTCTTTTTTTAAAATACTTTTACAACTTATACAAAATAAAATATTTCCTTTTTTTAACTCATTTTTATTTTTAATAAAATAAACCTCATTTGATATTTTTTTTAATTTATTTTCTAAAATCCTTATATAAGCTAAAAAAAAACTATCTTTAATATCGATTAAAATTGTTATTTTCATTTATTAATCAGATCCTTTATTGTTTGAGAAAATACTCTTTTCATTTTATTAATCTGTTTTAAAGATTTGTAAGGATCGATAGGTAAACTCATTTGTTCTTTAAGCCAAATTCTCTCTAAATTAGGTAGTGAAAAATTTTTTTTATGAGAATTACTTATTTTGTTATATCTAACAACATTATTAAAATGCAGGGGAGCAAAACGAATTTTTATCTCGATGCCACGTTGTATTAATAAGTTAGCTAGCTGATTTCTTGTAAAGTATTTATTCTCTTTCACTAAAAAACTAAAAAGATGATATGAATTTTTTGAATTTTTATCTGTCTGAATTGTAGAAAATAAATTTGAATATTTTTTTAAAAAATTTGTATACAGGTTTGCTAAATACTTCCTTCTTTTGATCAGTTTATCGATTTTTTTTAGTTGAATAATTCCGGTAGCGGCTTGGGGTTCTGAAAGTCTGTAGGTCGATCCTATTTCATCTAATTTAATTATTTTATTTGTCCAGCTGTTTCCAACATTTGTAAAATTCTTAATATCTCTAAATTTTGTATGAAATTTTTTTTCTAAAAAAAGATCTTTTTTAAATCCTGCAGTAGGAAAATTAGTCCTTAAAATCTTTGCTTTATTCATATAATTTTTATTATTAGTAACTATCATTCCACCTTCTCCTAAAGTAGAGATGTTTTTAAGTGTTGAAAATGAAAAACAGGCTATATCGCTTTTCATTCCTAATTTATTTTTTTTATATTTAGAACCAAGAGCATGAGCGCAATCTTCAACAACAGAAACTGAAAATTTTCTTGCAATTTTATATAAAGAATCTAAATCACAGGGGTTTCCACCATGATGCATAATATAAATTGCCTTTGTTTTTTTTGTAATAATTTTATTTAAATGACTTATAGATATATTCAAATTTTCATCAATATCTGCAAATTTAATTTTGGCTTTTTCTCTACTAAATGATTTATGGATGACCAAAACATATTTGCCTGACAAATTACTTCATCACCTTTTTTAATAGATAACATTTTTGAAGTAATATTTAGTGCTGCCCCGCAGGAGCTAACAGCTATTGCATATTTTGAACCACAGTAATTAGAAAATTTTTTTTCAAAATCATGTATATTTTTACCTCTTGTTAAAACCTCACCAGATTTTAAGACTTTATTTACAATTGCTATATCTCTTTGATCAAAAATAGTTCCAACAGGATTTTCTTTAAAAAAAATTTATTTTTCATTTTTTTAATGTTATATTTTGTTTTGTAAGCAGTAATCTAATGTTAGCCTAGTATTAAAAATATTCTCGACTCTTAGAATATCCTTTTTATTCTTTATACATATCTCTTCCAAAGCAAAACAAATTTTTTTTCCTTTAGCTAAGACTTTGTTAATAATTTGAATTCTGTTTTTGCTATTTCTTGGTAACATTAATATACTATAAAAAACAAGGCCATCTACTTCCTCAAGATTGTCAATTACGAAATTTAGTATGCTGTAAGCATCATCCATTGCGTACTCGGATTTGCTCAGTAAAAAATTAATTTTATTTCTTTCACAAAAATTTCTTATTACTAAATTTTGCACTGATTGTGGTACTCTTTCGCCAAAAAAGGGTCTACCAAATATATATCCTCTATAAGACAATCTCATCTAAATAATCAAAACCTACTTTTGAACAAGGTTTAATGTTGATTGGCTCAAAGTATTCGCCAATTTTTTTATCTTTATATGGTGTGAATAACCCTTTAAATCTCGAATTAATCGAAACTCTTGTTTGTTTCTCAAGGTTTACTCTTCCACCATGTGGAAGAGAGGGTTGAAATAGAACTACTTCTCCATATTTTACATTTAACCAAGTTATATCTTTTTCTATTTTTTTAAATATCTGTTCTGAATTAACTTTTTTTTTATTTTTAATTAATTTTTCAAGTTTATGTTTTTTATTTTTTTTTTTATTTAATATAAACATTGATTTTGTTTTAAAACAATCTACCAAAGGAAGCCAGACGACAAGTTCAAAAGGAGAATTTCCCCCCCAAGTATCTGCGTGTAAGTCAATAATTGAACTTTTATCTTTTGGCATCTGTATAACTAAATTTAAGTTCTTTTGCATTGCCAATTCATTTCCAACCAATTCGTAAATATATTCGTCTATTAACTCAAAAAAAATCTTTTTGGCTTTTAGATTTGAACTCATACTTTTAATAGTTTTCATTCTTAAAGCATTTAAATCTTTTTTGTTAATTTTTTTATGTAAATTATCAAAGTAAGATTTTGAATTTAAATTTTTTATTTTATTTTTTTTGAATAAATTTTTGTGAACCAAATTTGAAAATAATCTTAATTTGTTTAAATCCTTAACTTTAGCTATTACATATCCTTTTTCTTGAAATTCTTTTGATATTTTAGTTGAAGTATTAATATTTATCATGTTTAATTTTATTAATTATTCATTTAAGATTGATATTTTGCATTCTTTTAATATTGTAATAGATGTCTTGACTGAAATCTTCCATTTTGGAATTATTTATAAAATATTCTTTTAAATCTGAAATAGCCTGATCTATATTTTTCTTTGGTTTAAAATCTAATTCCTTATTAATTTTGTTTGAAGATATATGATACGATCTATGATCATCTGTAGGTATTTTCTCAACTTTCACATCCTCTCCGAATACATTTTGAACTTTTTTTGCAATGTTGTTTAAAGACAAATTTTCGTATCCAACATTATAAATTTTATTATTTATTTTATCGTTAGAAACATTCATCATTAAGATGTACGCATCAATCATATCATCTATATGTATATTTGGGCGCAATTGATCTCCACCAAATATTTTTATTTTTTTTTCAAAAAAAGCCAATTTTGTAATTATATTTATAACTAAATCTAATCTTAGTCTTTTTGAATATCCACATACTGTGGCTGGTCTAATTATTGTTTTAATCATGTTTGATTTATTTGATAATAAAATATTTTCACACATAACTTTATATTTTGAATAATCAGTTATCGGATTTAATTTTTCTTCTTCTGTTACATTTGTAATATTTTTTATACCATAAACGCTAGATGAAGAAGCATATACAAATTGTTTTACTTTATTTTTCACACAGGAACTTACAAACGGTTGAAAAGAGTCTAAATTAATTGATTTGCCTAAGGTTGGGTTAAGCTCAAAGCTAGGATCATTTGAAATACAGGCTAAATGAATAACGGTATCAACTCCTTTTAAAGTCTCGTCAACAAGAGCCGTGTTTCTTATGTCGCCCTTAATTAATTCAAGATTTTCACTTTCCTCTAGATTTTTTCCATAAAGCTGAAGATCCAGAACTCTAACAAAATGGCCCATATTAACCAACTTTTTTGCTAAATGACATCCAACATAACCTGATCCTCCTGCTATAAATATTTTTTTTTTCATTTATTTCAAACAGTAGTTAATAGTTTTAAGAAAATCATTATAATTTATATAACTACTATTGCCCAAGACTTCAACATTCTTCCCTGCAGCTAAAGATGACAGAAATAAACTTAGTTCCTCATCAAATTTTGATGAAAGAAATAAAGATAAAAATCCAAATAGACAGTCCCCTGCACCTATTTTATCTACAATTTCTTTTGCAAAAGAGGCAGCATTAATTATTTTGTTATTTTTTGAGAACATGACAGCTCCAGCCCTACCTCTTGTTACTATCAAGTTTTTAATTTTCATTTTTGATTTTAATTTTAAACTAATTGGGCTAAAATTATCATTACTGCTTCTCATCTCATGTTTAAGCTCATTTAAATTTATTATTACACAATCTAAATTTTTATATTTTTCTAGAGAATGATGTCCTGTATTAGCAGCATTAATTTGAGCATTTAATGATATAAAACTTGATTGTTTGGTTAATAAATTTGCAATTTTTGGCGAGATTAATCCATGACCATAATCAGCAACAATCACGGTGTCATATTTTTTTATATTTTTTAATAAAAAATTGTAAAGTTTTTTTTCTTGTGCCTCTCCTAAATCTTCGTCATTTAGAGAATAGACACCTAGCATTTTTTTTCTTTCATTTTCTTCTATATACCTTCTTTTAATAATTGTTGGGGTATTTTTTTTTTTAAAAAGAAAAGAATTAATATTTTTTTTTAAATTTTTTTTAATAAAACTTTTCTCATTATCCGAGTCCCCAATATATGAAACTAAATCAATTTTTTTTGAGAAATCGGCAATATTCATAGCAATTGCTGCTGAACCTCCTAGATATCTTTCTAATCTATTTTTCTTAATTGCTAAAAAAGGTTCTTTACCAGACTTGCCAAGAGCTTCGCAAAAAACATATTCATCGATTATTATTTCTCCAATTACAAGTATTTTTTTCGATTTTAAATTATATATTTTGTTTTCTATGTAATCAAAATTATATTTTTTCTTAATTTTTGAGATTATTTTTTCTTGATTAGGGTTAAATAATTTATAATGTGAATTAATAATATTTGAAGAACTGAACATTGGAGTTGATGTTGTTATAAATTTACCTTTATTTTTTTCTACAGCTTTCTTTTCTAAAAAAATATTTTTTGAAAGGTCCTTTTTTTTATCTTTATAATCCAATCCCTTACAGTAAAAGTTTGGTTTTAATAAATTTATAACTTTCAAACTTGTAGGACTCTCGCTTTTACAAACAAAATCTACAATTTTCAGTGCAGCAATAGTCTCTGATCTTGTTTTAAAATTAAAATATGGTCTTCCAAAACCTTTGTTTACAAATTTATCTTCAGTTAAAGAAACTATTAAAATATCACCTTTTTTTTTTGCTTCTTCAAAATATTTAATATGACCATGATGCAATATATCAAATACACCATGACACAATACTATCTTTTTATTTTTTTTTAGTTTTTTTAATTTTAAAACTAAATTTTCCAACTCAAATATTTTTTCCACTTTCGCCTTTAGTTTTTTAAAAGCTTAAACCAAGATTTTGTCGCAATTTTGATTTTTTTTGGTGTCCACAAGGGCGCATTTTTCCAATATGAAATCTCATTTAACAATTTATTAATGCCTTGATCGATGCTTATTTTTGGTTTCCATTTAAGTTTTTTTTTAATTTTATCAATATTTGCATGTGTTTTTTTGGGCTCACCTGGTCTATCTGGTATTGAAACATATTTACTTTTTAGTAGTTTTACAATTTCAATTATTTTTACCGGATTGTTATTTCCAACATTAAATATTTCATTACTCACTTTGCTTTTAGCAGAAACTATCATAGCTTCAACTACATCGCTTACATATACAAAATCTCTACTTTGCAAACCATTACCAACAAGTGTTAGCGGTTTATTTTTAAGCTTTTGAGATAAAAATACTCCAAACATCGCACCGTAAGTTCCAGAAGTTCTAGATCTTGTTCCGTAAACATTAAAAAGTCTAAGTGAGATATATTTCACATTATAAATCCTTGACCAGTGTATTATTAGCTGTTCAGCTTCGTATTTACTAAATGCGTAAGGGTACTGTGTATCTATTTTACACTTTTCGCTTGTTGGATATTTTTTTGTAATCCCATAACAAGACGAGGATGCCGAATATACCAATTTTTTCAAATTTATCTTCTTACAACATTCTAAAATATTGAGTGTTGAAATAACGTTTGAACGGTAATACTTTTCTGGATCTTCTATACTTGGAACAATATCAGCAATTGCCGCTAAATGAAAAACATACGAAATATCTTTTGTAAAAAGTTTTTCCCACTTGCCTTTTTTTGACAAATCAAATTTATAAAATTTAACTTTTTTTTCAATATGTTGAATATTCTCTCGTCTACCTGTAGACAGATTATCAATGATTATAACTTTGTACTTTCTTTTAACCAGCTCGGTTGCTAAATGCGACCCTATAAAACCTGCGCCACCTGTGATAATTACCTTCATGAAGATTTATTAACTTGTTTACGAAATTATATAGTATATTTAACAATATAATCCCACAAAAAAAATAAAAGGAGTAATAAAAAGTTGTTAAAAGAATTTGTTGTAAAAAATCAACTACCAGTATTAATTTTACCAGCTTTAATACTGATAAATAACAATACAGAAGTAGTTACTTTTGGGGATTTATATCTAATTTCTATTATTTATGTATCTGCATTTATAGCAGTTTCTATTTTGAGATTTTTTAACATTTTTAAAAAATTCGATATAGTGTCCTTTTTAAATTTTTTTTTGATAATCAACATAGTATCCAATTACATAATTTTTAAGAATAATTTTATAGAAATAGAGTATTATCTTTTAATTTTTCTAACTTCATTGATTATTTATGTTTTAACAAAAAAGAAATATGAATTTATTTTTGATAAATTTTCAAAATTTATTCAATTATTTATATTAATTTTTGTAGTTATAACTTGTGTATCAATGTTTATTAAAAAGGATATTGAAAATAGTATTAAATTTGAAAATAATTACTTTGAAAATTTAAAACTTACAGTTAAACCAGATATATACCATATTATTCCTGACGGATATATGAGCCCAAATGTTCTTAAAAATTATGATTTTTATATTGATAATAAATTCGAGGATAGTTTAAATAAAAATGGATTATACTTATTAGACTCAAGAAATAACTACGCTACAACTTTTGCATCGATACCTTCAATGCTGAATGGATCAATATTTGATGAAAATACAAAAGTTTATGAGACAGAATTTTATAAACTTCCTAACAATTCTTCTTTTACAAAAATGCTTTTAGAAAATAACTATGACATTATGTGGTTTCAAAACACATGGAATGGAACAAAATGTATTAATACTGACTTTATATGTCCACAAAATAGAGACATTTCAAATATTTTTGATAGTGAAATTGTTATTGAATATTTTAAATTGATTAATGTTAATTTATTTTGGTATGAAAAAATTTTAGCGTTTTTTGAAATTAAAAAAAAATACCATCTTGATAAAATTCAAAATACTATTTCTAAAGTAAAAATGAAAAATCCAACTTATGTCTTTGCTCATATTTTATTGCCTCACCAACCGTTCAAAGTAGACGAAAAATGCAATCCAATATATTTGTCAGATTTTTCACCAAAATGGACCAAAAAGCATTATTTTACACAAACAGCATGCTTAGAGAAACAAATTTTAAATTTTTATAAATTTGTTAAAAAACAAGGCAGGCCTTTTATTTTTATAATTTCATCAGATACTGGTTGGACGTTTAATGATGAACCAGAAAATCCAACATTATATAATAATGTTAAGTGGTCAGAAAATCAGTTTAAAAATGTTATAATTGTTAATAAAGAAGCAATTTGTTTTGATAAAGAAAATGTTATTACAAATGCTGAATTATTGCCCTATTTGATAGCTTGTTCTGAAAATAAACAAATACCAATTATAAAAAATTCTTTATTTGATGCTTATTATTGGAAAACCGGTCATCCTGATGGTAGAAAATTTATAAAAAGAAGTTTTAACTAATTATGTCTATAATTTTTTGAGAAGAATTTTTTAAGTTATAAACATTTTTATTTAAATTTTTTTCAATTTTACTTTTTACATCATGCTCTTTTTCTTTTAAATTATTTATCAATCCAAAAATATCTTGCGAATTTTTACTGTTTAAAATAACACCTATTTCTTCTCTATCAGTGATTTCTATTGGTTTATTTGAAAAATTTAAGTAATTTTTGTTTAATATTTTTTTTGGCACCTCAATAAAAATTACCGGCCTCTTATAAGTATATGCAAATTCAAAAGCTATACCTGACCAATCTGTGATCAAATATTCACATTTTTCCATGGAAATTAAATTTGATTTTGATTTATCTATTTTAAAATTTGAATTTTTTTCAAAATTTTCACAAAATTCGTTAAATCTAACTTCAAATCTTTTTAAAAATTCTGGATGGGGTCTAAAAGTTATTTTAAAATTATTTTTTAGTAATTCAGCAACTAAATGAGAGTAGTTTTCGTGATAAAAATTTGGATTTTTGGGATACCAAGTACGAGCAATCAAAATATGGTTTTTTTCATAAGAATTTTCTTTTGATGATTTCAATAACTGGTCAAGATAAGGGTATCCACATTCTAATAAATTTTTTTTAATTAAACCTGATGATGAAAAATGTTCTTTAAACTCTAAATTGTGGTGGTTTCCAACACAACATATAATATCATAATTATCAAAAGCTTTTTCGTTGTAAATCATATTAGAGCTCACAATGGAATGAAAAAAGTAAATTATTTTTTTACAATTTTTAGAAAGTTTTAAATTTCCATTTCCAAAATCAGGCGTAGTTAAAATAAGATTTTCACATTTTAGATTCGAAATTATAAGTGTTAAAAAAAACTGGTTATAAAATTGGTAAAAATTGTCTCTTTTAATATTAGATTTAATTATATTTTCATCACCATATTCGCAAAGGTATATAAAATTTATTTTATTTTGATTTACTTTATTTAATAATTCTTCAAAATATATAGAATATGAATTGCTTTCACAAAAAATTACTGTTTCTTTTTTTAAACTATTAAATTTTAAATATTCTATTATATCTATGTAAAAGTTTTTTATATTAGAAAAAAAACTAAATACATAATTTCTTAAAAAAACTACTCCAGTTAAAATACTTGCAAATAAAATTTGAATAAATGCACTTATGCCACCTGGGTCTATGTATGCGTAAGCATTACCCAGCGGTAAAAAAAAGTATAAATTTATAAATAAAAAATATATAAATAATTGGAAAACCACTACACTATTAATTTCTGAGGCTCATTTTGATAACTTTTTTTATGTATATTTTTTAATGCAGATACTGGCCTTGCTGTACTTTTTAAGCTCTCTCTTACTCTTACAAGCTCTGCTACCTCTGAAAAATTCTGATTTTCTAAGTGTTTAGTTGATAATTGAAAATTGTCGAACCTCTGACTCCAGTATTTATTATTTTTTAAAACTTTTTTCAATTCTAGAATTAAATCATTTGGAATGCTTCCATTTAATTTCTTATGCAAATATCCAAAAAAATATTTAGCGAAAACATTGTCTGGGCTAACTATCTCACATATATATTTTAACCATTTAAATTGTTGATCTAATTTAATAGGTCTTTTCTCCTCTAAAAGTCTAACAAAATTTAAATGAAAATTCATGTATGCCCAAATATCATCTATTTCATGTTTTGAAGGAACAGTATTTTTGTCTTTATCAAATGCTTTACGAAAATCTTTAGATAAAAAATCAACCTTTTTTAATTTTCCAAAAGAACCATTGACATAAGATGTGTTCTTAAAGTCAGCACCATCTATCATGCCTCCTTCTAACATCTCATCAAATACTGGGGTATTAGGTAGTGGTGTTAAAGGGTTAATCGTATACCAATCTAAATCCATCTGAATACAAACTTCGATAGTATCTAAAATCATTTGGTAGGTTTCATTTGGAAATCCTATCATAATATACACACCTGCATTAATTTCTGGAACTTTTCTTAAATTCTCAGCTGCGTCTAGAAAATTTTTAACAGTTCCAGGTTTATGTATATCTCTTAGTACTTGAGGGTTTCCAGACTCCATTCCAATCTTAGCACCTATACATCCACTGTCTGCTGCTGCTTTTAATACATCATAAGTACACGACTTCGCAACTAATCCATTACCTGCATCCCAGGTAATATTTAAATTTTCTTTAACCATTTTATTAAATAGATCTATTGATCTTTTTTCGTTATATAAAAGATCATCGTCTAACCACATTATATGATTTACACCGTGCTCGTTTTTAAGTATTTTTAGTTCCTCTATCACGCTATCAACACACCTTCCCCTAACTCCAACTCCATTAAAGTTTCTTACACTACAAAAAGTACATTTGCCCCTACAACCTCTATTTGATATTGATGTCGCAAAAATAGTTTTGTTTGGATCTAAAAGAAATTTATATGCTCCAATTCTGCCGTTTGAACTGGTTTTTTTAAGATCTAATAAACTAAAATCAGGTATTTTATCTACGTCTAAACCTTTTGGTCTTGTGATTTTTTGGAACAAAAACTTATCACTGCTGAAGTTAAAACAAACCTGAGACAAATCCTCAAATTCAATCTTAGAATTTAAACAATCAATAAAATTTTTGAAAGCTATTTCTGCTTCTAAGAGAAAGATAAAATCACAATTTTCTAAATCTTTAATTAAGTCTGGTCTTGTTTTTATATTTTGAAAACTGTTTGATACATGAACTCCTCCTACACATATTGGAATTTTTATATTTTTTGATTTTATGTAATTTGCAACATTAACCATTGATGCATGTGTTTGAGAAAACATACATGTTAAAGCTATAAGGTCTGGACAAAAATCCTTAATTACAGCATCAATTGACTCATGAACGCATTTATCATAGTCAAAATCCTCTATAGAATTTTCTCTTGCATTATCTATTACTACATCGTTTAAATTTAAAACTTTACATTGATAATCGGGTTTTAAGTGAGAGGCCAAAACTGCCAAACCATAAGCAGGAAAATTTTCATATTTTTTTTTCTTTAGCCCTTTTATTATCAAAAATATTTTTATCACCATCTGGTGGTTGAATTAATAATATTTTTTTAAATTCTTTTTTCTCATAATCAAAAAATTTGAGATTTTTTAAAATTATATTCCTAGTAATTTTATCTAATTTTTGTTGACCTAAGTTGTTTATTACCTGCATACTCATATGAAATATTTAGCATATTTTGTAATAAAACATAGTGTTTATATATAATGTTTGACAACAAATTTTAATTTAATTATTGTAAAAATGCTGAAATGCATGGTGGGAAATCAGTGTGAAATTCATTGGCTGTTCCTGCAACCGTAAAGTCGGAGCGCCACCCAGTAAAGTCCGCTGTTGAATGAAGGTCAGGAAAAATCTAGTTCTACAATGAAAAATTAGCAGAGGCATTAAATAATTAAAGATTGGTAAATCTTATTACCAATACAAAAGAAGGTAATGCTATATGATTTTAAGGATAAGTCTTATTTTAGTTTATTTTTTATTCTCTTTTAAAATTAGTTTTGCTGATGATATACCCATAATAGTCATAGCGCCAAGTAAAATAGACCAGTCATATAGTACAGTAGGTACATCTGTTACATCTTTGAGTAATAAAGAGATACAAGAAAATGGAAAATTTTTTTTGGGTGAAGTTTTAAATGATAATTTGCCTGGTATGAATTATTTTAGATCAGGCGGCTATGGAACAGTATCTGGAATACAACTAAGAGGTCTGCCCAAAAGATATTCAACAGTATACATTGATGGAGTTAAAATGTCAGATCCATCTTCAAGTGATAACTCATTTTATTTTTCAAATATCATGACA
>MDSV01085081.1_pt1 | contig 15525 bp, 11 predicted proteins | sample 810851 | NCBI WGS metagenome assembly MDSV01 (sample SAMN05326640, study PRJNA326480) | marine metagenome | isolation source: seawater | place: Atlantic Ocean: North East | collected 2012
ATCTATTGGGTTTCTTCTCTCGATTGAAAGGCCCCATGAGAATAGTGATGAGATAGTCTGAGAAGATCTTTCACTCAAGAGTTCTCTTTCCTGAATACTCGCTCCTTCCACTGTATTTGATGACTCGGATATTTTCCCTGACTCCACCATTACAATTCTTTTCGCACATGAGATTATTTCTTCGTCATGTGAGGACATTACTACTGCATTGCCGTATTGTGACAGCTCATGCAGCCACCTCTTGAGGACCCCTTTGGAGAATGAGTCCAAACCTTCGGATGGCTCATCGAGGAAAACGACTCTGGGGCTGCTACTAAAAATCGCTGGGGCCATTCCTGACAAAACTGCTAGTCGCCTCCTTAGTCCCGCTGAAAGTTGTGATACTCTGTCCTCACTCCGGTGAGACAATCCCCACTCTCCAAGAGCCTCAATAATTACCTCGTCACTAAACTCAAGTCCAGATACTCTCAATGCAGTCTCAAGCCTCTCAGAGACCTTCTCTTCGCCACAAATCCCATCGGACTGAAGTGTTAATCCAAACGGAAATGGTTTTTCCCTACTTCCGAGATGGTCCCTCACCTTGACAATGCTTCCGTTCTCTGAAAACCACTCCACTGAGCCGGAGGACAGAGGAATAATTCCGAGGCAAGCCTCAATCAGAGTGGTCTTTCCTGAGCCATTCTCTCCGACTAAACAAATTACATCCCCTTGATTAGCTTCAAAGTCCAAGTTTCTAAGGACGGTTCGAGTGCCCCTGGTGACGCTGAGGTTGCTCGCCTTCAGCATGCGCGGCTGTACCATGTCCAGCGGAGTAGCATTAGCCGTTTGAGTAGTTCCATTCAGAAAATCGCTATTTGCGTACCCCTCTTGGGATGAACTATGAGTGTATTAGCGGACCTTGGGGTGTTTGATCACATCCTAGTTCTGATTATGTTCTTAGCTTGTATTTTACCCTATATTTCTGCATACATGGGAAACACAAGTATGGCCCTAGCAACTATTCTTTCACTGATGCTAGTTTCATTCGTACAATTTGCAATTTCAATATTTCAGGGAGTCCCTGTTGAAATGAGTTGGCCAGTTTCTATTTTTGGGATTAAGCCAGCCATATCTGGCTCTCCTTCTGAGTCATATCGATTTTTCACAAGTGCATGGATTCACGCTGGATGGATCCACGTACTGGGAAATATTCTGGTCGTTGGATTGGTGGGAATTCCACTTGAGCAGCGGATGGGTGGAAAAAGATGGTTATCAGTATACATCCTAGGCCTACTGGGCGGAAACATTGCATGGGTTTTGACTCATCCCGAATCAATGATTCCAGCAGTTGGTGCGAGTGGGGCTGCCTTCGGTTTACTCGGCGCGTACATGGCATGCTGGCCGAGTGACGAAGTGGAATTTCCCCTGCTATTTCTGATAAGAGCATGGCCAATTTGGATAATAGTATTCTTTAGACTCGGATTGGAGATTTGGCAAATGTATTCACTCCAGACGGGAACCTCTGGAGAAACTAACATAGCCCATATGGCCCACGTAGGTGGTTTCTTTCTCTCGTACTCAATGGCAAGACGAATTTCTAGAGGCGGTCCTCAACTTCTTGAGAGGGACATGACAGATGGAAACACAATGCCTACTAGGAAAATACCTGAACTTGGCACAGATCCTTGGAGACTCTCAGGGGCCCCACTAGAGGGTAAATCACTCAGGGTTCTTGAGAAGCTAATTGAAGAAGGAGATGAAATGGAAACTAGGAGGGCGTGGTTGGAAGAGCTGTCTGAACATACAATATGTCCTGTGTGTGGAGGAGAGATATTAGCCGTCACCAAGAATAGGCAAACCTCGATAAAATGTGGAGTGTCAGAGAGTCACCTAATGTGGCCTTAGAGCGAAAAAGAAGGTCTTGGACAGGTTGGGATTATACAGGGTCAACAATTGGCTCTCTAAGAGAGCCATGGGAAGAAGAGCTTCTTCAGTAACTCCTATCATGGTAGCTTTGATGCTACTTTTGCTAGATATTTCAGTTGGAGTCGGAGGAGAGCAATGGGAAATTGAGGGCGTGGTAGACAATATCGATGATGTTTATGTGGACGACATAAATGAGGTCCCGCCCCTTATGTGTGGCTCAGAAGAGTGTGCTACTAAAGATAGGACTCCCCATCTTCCGCCTAGTGGGGTAGAGTGGCCCGTTCAGGAACCTGGCTGGTGGTTTAACTTCTGGAATGATAATGATAAGAATGGGATGGATGACCGTCTTCAGTGGATAATTTCAGGAGATAGAGAGTCCGTATCTACTAGTGCCATAATGGGCAATGATGGAAGAATGACTGTAGCGATATTCGTATGCTACTCATGGCACCCGGGAGAGAGTGACCTCTATGATCTAAAAGAAGTTCTTTCCGACCACGGATGGGAAGAACATGGGACTTACTTTCGGACAGTGGATATTCTAGATACAGTAATAATTGAACACGTTCCAGTGAGTTCCTTGATTGAAATTATGATGCTTGAGGGAGTAGTTCTTGTGGAGCAACAGGATGTCCTGGTACCATATCTCAATACGGCGACCAAAGGGTCCAAGGTTAGGCCATCAAATGTTTTTACTGAGACGATGATGGACTATGGATATGATGGCTCGGGAGTAGTTATCGCCATTGCGGATACTGGGGTCGATAACGAACATTTCTCTCTTGATGACTTCTCTGATGAGAATAATGACAATGAAGCAGAGCCGGATGAGCTACCGGATCCAAAGTGGGTAGCTGGTTGTGATTCAACGTCTTGGAACCAACAGGACTGTGATGACGGCGCGGATGATCCAGATGATGGTGACGGCCATGGCACACATGTCGCGGGCATAGCTCTTGGGACAGGGGGTGATGAAAGGGAAAATATGGGGTATGCACCCGGTTCTTACCTTGTTGATATCAAGGTGATGACGGATGCTGGTGCTTCAAACTCTGGCTACACTGTAGCTGGGATTAACTGGGCAGTTCAAAACGTAGATACAGACTGGGGAAATAATGACTCCAGTAGAGGGATAGATATTCTCTCAATGTCATTCGGTAGTGGTTCCAGCCCTGCAGGCGAGGACCCGGGAGATAATGGGACCAGTCAGGATTCCCTAGCAGTGAATGCTGCTTCCGAGGCAGGTATAGTATGCGTAGCGGCCATTGGAAATGACGGGTATCGTAGAGTGACCTCAGTAGGGGCTGCGGACTCTGCCATAACTGTTGGAGCGATTGATGATAAGGCCAGCATAGAGAGGGGAGATGACTCCATCGCATCTTACTCCAACTCTGGCCCCCGAGAGGATGATGGCGATGATAACAAATGGGATGAGCTAAAGCCGGATGTTGTAGGTCCTGGCTCGAATATCATGTCCGCTCAACATGCAGCATCCAGCTCTCAGCTGCCAGGTTCTGCAAAGCCTCTAGCCAGTGACAATTATGTCCAAAAGTCGGGAACTAGTATGTCCACTCCTGCTGTAGCAGGCTTCATTGCTGCAATGCTCCAAATGGATGAAGATTTGACACCACAGGAAGTAAAGGATATCCTAAGGAATAACTCAGAGACCAGAGGAGGGGCATCGGCTCCAGATATTTCTGAGAGGTGGAATGATCAGTACGGCTTCGGAATAATTGATGGCGAGATGGTTTTGCAGGCCATTCTAGGAGATACAGGAGGCGGTGATGGTGGCGATGGAAACGGAACAGCCCCCCCTCCCACAGGTACCGAGGAATGGGTGATAATAGAAACACCTGAAGAAGACTCATGGCTGGTTGAAGGAGAGACGTACAGTGTACGGGGACATATTGATGAAGATGCAGATACTAATGGGACAATAGAGGAAGTAAATGTCAGTATATCTTACAGGTACAAGCCGGAAGAAGGACCTAGGCAAACTGCTGTGTTAGTCGACTGGCATGTAGTCCAGGGGACGCTTAATTGGTCCACTCCCTTTACCATACCAGAATTCACTGAGGATGAGATAGATGTCGAGGACATAATTATTAAGGCGAAGGCGAGAAATGAATTTAACGTCTGGAGCGAGATGGAACAAAGTGAACACTTAGTTGGTTTGATTGATGTCACATTGGGAGGGCCTAGTGGGCAGACTCCTGTATCGGGCAATATCAATATTTTTGGCGGATGGGAATCAGTTAATGGTGGAAATATTCAATGGCGACTAGGTACTGAAAACTGGGATACTGCACAGCAATTTGGGGGTTCTGGAAGTGATTCTGGAGATTGGTCGGTAAACTGGGATACTACTACAGTAAACGATGGATTCTATCGAATTTCGGTCAGGGTAGTAAGCGGTGATGGGATATTCTCAGAGGAAGTCAGGAGAACCGTAGAGGTAGATAATGATCCACCTGCTCCAGATCTTATATTCAGAAGTGGAATCACGATTAGTGAGTATGGTTTGCCGGTATCTGATACATTCGTCAACACTTTCCTTGAGGTGGGTTGTGAAGTGAGAAATGATGGCGATCTTGACGCAACCGAGGTAACGGTTTACCTGAAGGAAAATGGGGCAAGAAAAGATGAGATTGTTATACCAAGTATAGGAAGCGGGGATATTGTTGATGTGGTCCTCTACTGGAATCCATTGACACTAGGGGAAAGGTCGCTTTCAATATCACTAGATCCATCGGATGAAATCGACGAAATAAATGAGGGGGATAACGAGCAAACAGTAGAGTTCCCGGTCTTGGAACGCCCTCAAGGAGTTGACTTAGCTTTCAGAGAAGGAGCTGTGAGAACGGAGCCCCCTGTCCCTAGGCCGAATGAGCAGTTTCTAATCACGGCCAGAGTTGATAATCTCGGTTCTAGCGATGCAAGAAATCTTGAGGCTATTTTGGAGATTAGGAACTCTGTCGGTTGGGAGGCCGTGTCCTCTTCACCAGTGAGTCTCGTGGTGGGCCAGGGCTCGTCTCAGATTTCATTTGCACACATGGAGAATTCCACTGGACCGGTACATCTGAGAGTGAGCCTATCTGGCACTGAGATGACTGATTTGGATTGGTCGAATAATATTGTTGAGTCTACTGTATTAGTGGATGAAACTACCTTGACAGGCCCCCGTACGGCAAGTTTCCCAACTGGGGAAGTTCCAGTTGGAATAATACACATGAATGATGAGGGAGGAGTGGTAATAACGGCTAATGGAGATGAGCTAGGACTTTATCGGATGGGGGCCAATAGGGCTCTGACTGCATGCTCAAATGTCCTGGAAGAAAAGTGGTCAGGAGATATTGTTGCAATGGCATCTGATGATGGCTTGGCGCATGTCGCATGGACTCGAAGGTATTTGGATAATTCAGGATTCTTCCAGCAGACAGTAAGCTACACGACTATTGACTCAAGCTGTATAATGAGCCCTATTCAGAATTTGATGGAGCCGATTCTACTCTCGGATGGAAAGTACTGGGGAATTGGCATGGACATGAAGGAGCAGGAGATATTGATTGCGGGCTATCACCATGAAATGTTATCTTCGTCATCTAATCAAAATATAGGTATCTTCATGGCTATGTCCGAATCACCTACAAAATCATCTGATTGGTCCATAAATCCCCAAGTTATTAGTGGCCTTGACCTAGTTTCAGGAGTTACTGATCCTATTGCTGTTGCCATGGGTGAAGATGATGGGCACATCCTCTACCAAGATACCAGAAACGACACTACGGGTGTCGACAGACTGGGACTCTGGTATGCCCATGGCCTTCCTGAGCAGACGTCGTGGTCATTCAAGAGAGCCGTGGGGGACCACGCATTCTCTCCTTCGATTTCCATTTCGGAGATTTCAGATGAAGATGTCATTGTAGCGGCCTGGGGAGAAGGATCGGGTCAGAGCTCGGAGCTAGTGACGACAATGGTCGACTCATCATTCTCAGCCATAGGGGAGGGAGAGGTTAGAACTGCAGCCAGAGGACTTAGCTATATTGAGCTACTTGATACGGAAAGAGGGATCCAGATTTTCTTCGATTTCGTGGGCCCCAGTGGACCACAGATGCAGTATGGAATGATTAATCCCGAAGAAGGTTGGATAGGGGTCTCAGATAGATTGGGCATAGGGAGAATCGTAGTAGCCAGCAGATCGCCAGTTGACAGTGACGCAGTTATCCTACAAACATCGCCGACTGGCTGGCAGATTAGGGCCTTAGTAGATGATTCATCGCCATTATCCTCCGAAGGTGGAATTTTGGAGCAGCTTAGAGTTTATCTTGGACTCGATGAGAGAAATTTCAATGTGATACTTGTAGGGGTCTCTGGAGTTACCATCATCCTTTGTCTGGTGGTTATCTTGACAATGACAACTAGAGCTATCCGATGGGTAGGTGGGAGAAGAAGAGAGGAGGCCGCTGGGGTAGTCATACTGGAAGAGGACGTTGTGGACGTCATTGTTGAAACTGATATTTCTGTTAGCTCCTCTGATGTAGAGCTAGTAGAAGAGAGCGAACAGGGGCCCTCTGCATCTTCAGAAAGGAGGAGGAGGAGAGAATACAGGGCGAATTCTGATCCTGCCCCGTTCCAAGTCCCGCTAACCAATGAATCAGAAGTATTCTCTCTGCCAATACCCGTACACACCCCTCCCCTTCCCCCTCCTGATGCTCTTGGAACATTAAACAGACGAGTTAGCTGTCACTCTTGTGGCTCTATTTTTGAGATTGAAGCTAGACTGAGTAGATCTAAATGTCCCGTATGTGACGAGAAGATTGAGCTTGGTTAAACATGAGAAGAGTACTTCTTGCATCTCAATCTGAAAGACGATTGATCTGGCTGAAAGAAAATTTAGAATCTCACAACTTGAGAATCGAGTCTAGATTCCTCAGGGCTCCTGAAATCGCCCCTCCCAAGGGGATGAGGGTAGGAGAGCAGGTTGAGGCGATATGCGTATCAAAAGCGAGGAATGCCTGCTTGGAACAAAGAGAATATGAGGAGCCGAAAGGATCTCTTTTTGATGCCATAATTGTATCTGATACCATGGTAGAGGACCCGGATGAACCGAGATTATCAATGGGAAAACCTACTGATTTTCTTGGAGCTGCAGGGATGATTATCAGACTCTCCGGGAGGAGGCACGTAGTTTGGTCTTCTACGACAATATTATTGCCCCCAGGGAGTAATAGCGGAGGTAGAATTTTTGAAGAGGGGTGGGAGGCCTCGACTTTTACTACCTCCTCCACCGTAGAGTTCGTTGAATTAGAGGAAGAGGAGATTTCTGACCTAGTATCGTCAGAATCATGGAGGGGAAAGGCAGGGGGTTACGACCTAGCTGGGGCGGCAGGTGAATACTGTCATCTTGTGGAAGGGGAAGAAGTCACAGTATTGGGGCTTTCCTCAGAAGCGATGCGATATCTCACTAACGTCCTTTCTAGACGAACGTGACTTCTCCGAACTTGAGTATGAACTCCTTCTGAATATCATCGAACCACTCCAACATAGAGGAAGAGAATCTGATCCTATCCACTTCCTTATCCATGAGTAAATCATCCTGAATTCCCTTCAACGTTCCGGGGGCTGCTCCACAGGAGACGCATGCACCGTCCAAATCGATTACTAGAGATAGTGTCTTGGATGCATCTGTATTTCTTGAAAACTCCCAACTAGAAAGGATCAATCCCCCCCCATGTCCGTCAAGTGCGGCTCTAACTGGCCCAAGTCTGGCCATCAATGCAGGAATAAGATCAGAGGAATCATCCTCCAGGAGGGATATTAAGGAAATTTTCCTAAGTCTGCTCAATTCACCTTTATCGTGAACATCATCTATTCTTCTTTGGGCCTCGATTCTCATCTGTTCTTCTATTTGGGAGCCATAAATATTGATCAGCTCATCCCCCTCTGACCCGTCGTGCTCCATGTCCTTGGATTGGGGGTACTCTTTAGAAATGTCCTAATGATAGTGATATGGATGGCCACACACATTCAAAAGGCTGGAACTGTGCCAAGTGTTGAGGAGTAGCATGACATCGAACAATAAGCCCATTCTAGAAGTAACTGGGCTGAAAGTAGGAATTGAAGGAACTTCTATACTCAAGGGAATAGATTTGTCCATACCCAAGGGGGAGATTCATGCCATAATGGGCAGGAATGGAAGTGGGAAAACCACGACTGCAAATGTCATTATGGGACATCCGGCATATGAGGTGGAAGAAGGCCAACTGCTCCTAGACGGAGAAAATCTGCAAGATATGGAACCATGGGAGAGAGCTCGTGAGGGAGTATTCTTATCTTTCCAATACCCTCAATCAATACCTGGTTTACAAGTGGGGAACTTCCTCAGAAAGTCTGTCTCTAGCGTCAGAGGAGAAGAATCATCCAGAGGCTCTGATTTTAGGAATAAGCTAAGAGATGCCATGGAGGAGCTAGATATACCCAAATCTTTTCTCTCTAGATACGTCAATGACGGTTTTAGCGGTGGTGAGAAGAAGAGATTCGAGATCCTTCAGCTTATGTTACTACAACCTAGGCTCGCTGTTTTGGATGAAACAGACAGTGGATTGGATATAGATGGAATCAGAACTGTTGCGAAGGGCATAAACTCAGTAGTTAGGGGTACAGAAAATGGGGCTTTGATAATTACTCACTATTCTAGAATTCTAGAACATGTGAATCCTGATCGTGTCCATATCATGATAGGGGGAAAGATTGTTGCTAGCGGGGACTCTTCTCTTGCTAATTTACTCGAAGATAATGGATACGATTGGCTGGAAGAACAAATTGCAGAGGGGGTTGTTTTCGAATGACTGCTGACAATGAAGCTCGTGATGCCGTGGGCGATTACAAAGCGGGATGGCACGATCCAGAGACATCTACGATAAGATTTGATTTCGGCCTATCGGAGAAGGTGGTTAGAGATATTTCTGAGTTGAAGGGGGAGCCTGAATGGATGACTGAGATAAGAGTCAAGGCATACAAGCACTTTGTCGAGAGGCCCATGCCAACATGGGGTAACACAGAAGAATTGATGGAAATTGATTTCGATAAAATATGCTACTTCTTGAAGTCATCCGATCAAACTGCTAGTTCATGGGACGATGTTCCTGATGACATCAGGAACACTTTCGATAGACTGGGAATTCCCGAAGCTGAGCAGAAGTGGTTGTCAGGAGTCTCAACACAATATGAGTCAGAGACAGTCTATCACAGTATCAGGGAAGATCTGGAGAAGCAAGGAGTAATTTTTCTAGATATGGATTCAGGGCTCAGGGAACACGAAGACGTTGTTAAGAAGTACTTTGGAAGTGTAATCCCTTATGGGGATAATAAATTTTCAGCCCTGAATACAGCGGTGTGGTCGGGAGGGTCTTTCATTTATGTCCCCAAGGGGGTTCATGTTGAAATGCCGGTTCAAGCTTACTTCAGAATTAATGCCAAAAACATGGGCCAGTTTGAGAGGACTCTGATTATTGCTGACGAAGGAAGCAGTATCCATTATGTCGAGGGTTGTACTGCTCCTACCTACTCCACTGACTCCTTGCACTCGGCAGTAGTTGAGCTACTGGCCCTTCCAGGGGCACATATCAGATACACAACAGTTCAGAATTGGAGTAACAACGTATACAACCTCGTTACGAAAAGAGGGGTGGCGCATGAGAACGCGAAAATAGAGTGGGTAGATGGAAATATAGGCAGTAAACTAACTATGAAGTATCCGGCTGTCATCCTGAAAGGAGAAGGATCTCATGCCGAGGTTATATCTGTTGCATATGCCGGTAAAGGACAGCACCAAGATGCTGGTGCTAAAGTCCACCACATGGCATCAAATACCACAAGTAATATTCTGTCAAAGAGCATCAGTAAGGATGGTGGTCGTGGATCTTACAGGGGCATGGCAAAGATAATGCCCAAGGCTGAGAACTGCAGAATGAATATTGTCTGTGACGCCTTAATCTTGGATGAGAAGAGTAGGTCAGATACATATCCGACTATGGAAGTAGGCAATCCTACAGCGCATTGTGAGCACGAGGCTAGTGTTTCTAAGGTAGGGGATGAGCAATTATTCTACTTGATGAGCAGAGGGCATACTGAGGCTGAATCTCTTGGGATGATTGTCAATGGATTCTTTGAGCCATTCACTAGAGAGCTTCCAATGGAGTATGCAGTCGAGCTGAATAAGCTCATGTCACTAGAAATGGAAGGAAGCATAGGTTGAGTGTCAAGATGGACTCTGCTTCACAGTATCTATCTACCGAGATGCCCGATAGGGCAGATCACCTCTGGAGATATACCCCTTGGAAAAGAATACACCCTACTGGAAATACGAAGGAGATACCAACTGACGTGACATCCCCCCTAATTGGCCTAGTGACCATAGATGGGAGTCCGCTTCCCCCTGGAATCGTCCTTAAAGAAGGTGTTTCAAAATCAGATGGCCTGCCTGTAGAAGAAGAAATTACCAAAAGTTTCCTGGAAGCTGTGACTGAAGAGGCGAAATACACCCTATCCGTAGACCCTAAATTTAGATCCAAAGTCCCCATAGTACTCGAGATTGAGACAGTGGGTAGTTTGTGTTCGGCTCATATCTGCCTAGAAATCGGTAAGCTTGCAGAGTTGGAACTAGTGACTGTAGTAAGGGGCGATTGTGAATGGTTTGGATTGTTGAGAACTGGCTCTACAGGAGAAGGTGCGTTGGCTTCTGATATAGTGGTTAATCTGCTAAATGAGGGACGACTCTTGAGAATTGAGTCCATCTCAATCCCTCGTAATTCTCAGTTTAAAGCCGGAACTGTCTCTTCTGGATCGTCGATGACTAAAGCTGATCTTAGATATAGGATGTTTCAGCCAGGGGGAAGCCTGAATGTTCTTGGGTCAATCCTATCGGCTGGAGAAATGAGTCTCGATCACCATATTGAGATTTATCATGACTCGCCCGAGACTTTCAGTAGACTAGACTGGAACTCGGCTTGCGGCGGCAAAAGCAAAACAGTTGGAACGGGGATGCTTAGAATTTCCAAAGGATCTAATGGAGCGGATGCTGCTCAGCTTTTCCAAAATCTCCTCCTATCCGGTAATGCACAAGCTGATTCCATTCCTGAGCTTGAGGTATCTGAGCATGAGGTGGTTGGATGTGGCCATGGAACTGCTAGTGGACCGGTTGATGAGGATCAGATGTTCTACTTAGAATCCAGAGGAATGTCTCCTAGTGAGTCCAGAAGTGCTCTTATCGCAGCATTTCTAAATTCTACACTCTCTGAAATGGGGGGCGATTTAATGCATGGCTGGCTTGTTTCTGAGCTAGACTCTGATCTGAGTGAGTTGGGAGACTAGGAAGACCGGTCTCTGTAAGTTGCGGCTAATGCCGATATGGAGAGTCCGCAGGATGCTCCGAATAGAATTCGATGTTACTCTAAGCCATTGCCTGCTAGATCGGGTAGTAATCGTTCAAGAGTTAGGGACTAAGAGATAGATTGATTTGTCATGAATTATTCGATATGGCATGTGCCTTCTTTGTCAGCATGAAGGCCTCTCTAGTATTCAAGTTGAAGCGGGCCCAAGTATGCTCATTGCTGGATCTATTGCCATCACTGTCTGTGCCGTTTACAGTGGTCGATTGAAGAACGGCAGGATAGAGCGGGAGAGGGAACTCAGAGTTTCCAGTATTCTTTGTCTGGTCTCTGGTTTTTTACTACTGATGTTCTTCATATCCCCTCTCATGTTAGCAGAGGGGAGCGTTCCGGAGCTTTCTGGCAGAGCCAATGCCATAGACTACATGGATGAAGGGAGTTGGGGTAATAATGAACACAGTGAAAATGCCAAATTGGGGCATAATCAATCCGCACATGGTGGCTCATTCTCATGGTCAGAATTGAATCCAATTTTCGGTTTCGTATATGCTTTCGGTGACCTCAATTGTCATCAGAAACATGATAGATCTTGGACTATCAATGAAAATCAGATGCCTGTCTGCACTAGAGACATAGGCATCTTCATGGGTTTCTTCATGGGGTCCTTATTCTTCAGGCTAAGGGGATTTAACAGATGGACGGTCAGAGATACCTTTCTTTCAGTTTTCGATGATGATTCGATAAAGTCTGTCTACCTAGAAGATCGTCGGATGAGATTGATGGTTTTACTGATAATTCTGGGTATTGCCCCTATGGCCTTTGATGGATTCACCCAGCTTTTGACAGACTATGAGTCAAATAATGGAATGAGGGTCCTTACAGGATTTTTAGCCGGATTTATGATTGGATGGTTTGCCAGTTCAGCTTTATCATCTAGGCCTGAATTATTTGATTCTGCGTCATCAGTAGAGCTCCCTGCAAACTCTAAGCTATCATTGAAATAATCAGATAGATTTCATCGACCACCAAGAAATTAGCTCATTTTCATCTTTGGGCAGTGGGAATGAGCTTCTTCCAGCGCCGATAATTTCCAGTCTCTCTATTGTCGACCTTACAGCTGATGGATAAATGCCCGATTTGATAATCTGGCCCATGGCAAATCTGATGTGGGTATTCGGATTTTTCTTCATCCAGTCTCTAAGAATATCCTTGAGCGGCCAGATGACAATTGCTAGACGACCGAATGAACGGAACTCTTCCTTCATCTGGGAACGAGGAGCTTCTCTTCCAATTAGAGATTTATGCTGATGTATACAACCTAATTTTTCATGGAGATATCTCACGATTGTCTGAGTGTGCCTCTCTGAAACTGATCTTACTGGTCCGAGTGCATTTCTAAGCTCCCTGATATCCGCAGATCTCATCAATGAGAGAGTTCCATAGATTGAAGAAATAGAATGAGATAGGACATGTTTGGGGACGTCTATCCGCTCATCTTGAGCTGATTTACTGAGTTCTTCCATATGGAATATTTGGGAATTCTTGAGTACTTTCCAAGGAGATTCTCCTGCTAGCCACTCTTCTTCCCTAATAGCTGGCTTTACTCCTAATCCTTCTAATGTTGATTGCCCCCTGGAGGAGCGAATTAGGGCACTAATGAGGTTTTTATCTACTTCTTCTGAGAGGACATTCACGGGATTAGGCCTTGAATGCATGAAGTTCCTGACCAATGACCTTAGCTTCTTCCTGAAATCATCTTCCGAACCCTCATTGAGCACGGGCCCTATTACTGCCCCCATATCGAAAGGAATGGGCATCTCGATATCACCAGAAAGTAATTTCTTGTACCCCTCTCTAATTTTCTTCTGGAGGACACTGGTCTCAAAATATTCCTCTTTATCTGAATGTGCTCTGAGAGTTCCACTTTTTATCCTACTCAGTGCAACTTTCGGATCACAATCTACCCAGATACAAAGATCGGGCACCAATGCTGCGGAATTCATATGTGCCACTCTATCAATTCCCAAACCCCCAACTATTCCCTGATAAACAAGTGAAGAATGTATATTTCTTTCACTTACCACCCCTATTCCGGACTCTAATCGCGGTAGTATCCAGCCATGCGAGTGATCTAACCTGTCTGCAGCGAAAAGTCCTGCCTCTTTCTCAGGACTTGTTGTCTTCCTCCTAACGGAATCTATGGCAAGCCTGCCCAATGGATGGTCTCTACGAGGCTCACCTGTCACACTAACGGAAACAAATGGAAACTCCTTCCTCAATATCTCAGAAACTACCTTCGTAGCCAGTCCCTTGCCACTCCCGTCTCCTCCCTCAATGGTGACAAGATACATTGACTCAATCCTCCTTGGAATGAATATCGTAGAATTGCCCTCTGGAAAGACCCACTAATCCCATTCCAGAGAGTGTAAACAAGGGCCCTACAAACATCATTCCACCGCTCCAAAGGCCCAAGAATGATAGCCACCATGTTTTCCTGTAACTAATTCCTTTCCTAGCCTCAAGTGACCCAGCCATACCAGCAAATCCAGTTAGTAGGGTAAAAATTGCAAATATAGTGGCAATCATAACTGATTCACCGAGAAAACTCTCCCCTTCCATATCGAGGATCTCTATCCCTTCTCCCTCAGTAAGCGTGATTGATACCTGAGAGTGATCACCAGGAATTAGAAAAATCTGAACTGTGATATTCCCTGCATGTGAGACCTCTAAGACTACAGATTTACGAGGAACGCCCTCAATAGAGAATCTCCCTCCGGAATCTGTAGAATCAGTACCGATAACTAATCCATCTTGGTCATAGAGAACGACTTCTACTTCACTGACCCCCTCTCCTCCCGATGAGTTACTGGAGAGGGCGGAAATCACTACCCCATCTACATCAGCAGTCCCTCCCGATTCCTCCAGTTGCCCTGAAAGAATACCGCTTACATTACCGGAGATAAGCATAATTCCGACGATTATCCCAAGTAGCGCCCCAATACCTATCAAAACTGCTCCTAGATTTCTAGTAGCTGAATCTGTAGAGAGATCAGAGAGCCACAGATTTAGACCGGAAAGGTCATCCACGTCTTCTTCAAAGTCATCAATCATTGACCCTCACCTCGGCTCCTCGTTGTAGCGGTGTGACGCTAGACTGTTCATCATATCGATTACCGGATTCCTGGAAATCTAGATTATGAGATGTCCTTTTCCCTCTCGCAATTAGGAGAAATATTAACAAAATTACTATGCTCCAAATGATGACTTCTATGCCCTTGGTCTCGGAATTATTTTCACCATCACAGGCTAAAATACAAATATTCTTATTATTGTCTGATAGATTCGTCAGACGGACAAGATAGGTAGAGGACCAGTTCTTACCGGTAATCCAGAATTCTGAAGACCCATTGTATGCTATACCATTCAGCACATTGTTATTGTTTACCCTATTCTTGGATGATAAAAATGTCGCATCGTACTCACCTAAAATTTGTCCATCGAGAGGGTCGAACATCAGAATTTTATCCTGTTGCCAGATATTCGCCAGTACCCTAGGGCCGGAAGGAGTATCGACACATTCCAGTTCATTTATTTTACTTATGTCATTGCCGAAATCATCAGTGATCGAAATGATTCTCTCAATTTCGAATGTTTCGGGATTTCGAAAGGAAACTGAAGACGTGCCATTGGACATCACTAGAGACTCTCCATCGAAACAGATGCCCCACCCTTCTCCTTGGTACTGGTATGTGGAGATTAGTGAGAAGTCTACAATATTGAAAACATAAGCTATTTCACTCTGCCACGTTAGCATTATTACAGTATCATTGTAGATAGTTATTCCTTCCGAGAAAATGGAATCGTTAAGAGATATTGACCTAATTATCTGGCCAGTCCAAGGATTGACTTCTCTAAGCGTTGATTCACCGTACAATCCTGTACTCTCATACATGCTTCCATTATACATTTCTAATCCCTGTGTGAATGCATCATTCTGATGGCTATGTTCGCTCAGTACGATGATTTCATGTTCTGGTGATTCTTCTGAAAATTCAATATTCTCTGCTTGCGAAAGTGATGAAAGGGGAACGGCTAAAATGAGATAGACAAGAAGCAAACTGGCCCCCGTTGCACGACTCATGTATGAACGATGCTCCATCGGTGTTAAAATACGTCTTGGAACCGATTCATTCTGTTACAACACGGAGTGTTGAGTATGCCAGGCAAAGAA
>MDSV01008612.1_pt1 | contig 15524 bp, 14 predicted proteins | sample 810851 | NCBI WGS metagenome assembly MDSV01 (sample SAMN05326640, study PRJNA326480) | marine metagenome | isolation source: seawater | place: Atlantic Ocean: North East | collected 2012
CGGGTAGCTAAGTATGGAAGGGATAACCGCTGAAAGCATCTAAGTGGGAAACCCACCTCAAAACTAGTTCTTCCCATAGAGTCGTAGTAGACCACTACGTTGATAGGCTGGATGTGGAAGCGCGGCAACGCGTGTAGCTGACCAGTACTAATAACTCAATTGGCTTGATTTATGCACTGAAAAAAATTTTTTGTAGATAGTAGAAAAAGGTCGATTTAAAAAAAATCGACCTTTTTTTTTGATTTTCCTTTACTGTTCAGTATTTGAACACTATGTTGTTATCAAATATTAAAATGAGAAAAAAAATAATATTTATCACAGGGGGCATTGGCATGGTTGGTCAAGCCCTAATAAAAGTTTTATATAAAAAATATTCTCTAATAATTCTTGACCGAAATTCTCAATTACGGAGGAATAAAAAAATACTAGAACTTTACAAAAAAAAAGGCGTAGTCTTTTTAAAAGGAGACATCTTAAATTATTCTTTACTGAAAAAAAATCTCAAAGGCGTTTCTTTCGTTGTGCATTTAGCGGCTATGCTTGGCGTAAGCAAGACTGAAAAAAATCCAAGAAAATGTTTGCAGATTAACTATGGTGGCACAAAGAATGTTGTGAAAGCAAGTGCTTATAATAAAGTCAAAAAAATAATTTTCTCGTCTTCATCCGAGGTGTATGGAGAACAAAAATTAAGCAGAAAGATTACAGAAAAAAATCCTCTTCTTGGAAAGAATATTTATGCAAAATCAAAAATAAAATCTGAAAATTTTATAAAAAAATTTCTAAAGAAGAAATCTACAAACTTTACAATAGTACGCTTGTTTAATACTTATGGTGAAGGACAAGTCGCCCAATTTTTTATATCAAAATTGTGCCACTACGCAAAAATTAACAAAATTTTTGTAATCAATGGAGATGGTAACCAAATTAGGAGCTATGCTTATTGCAGTGATATAGCTGATGGAATACATAGGTGTATTAATAATAAAATCTCAACTAACAAAATTTATAATCTTGGAAACTCATTTGAGGTTTACTCCTTGAAAAAAGTAGTAGATTTATTAACAAAAATTAGAAAAAAAAAGATAAATATAAAATTTTCACAAAATTTTAAAAAAGGTGATAGAAAAAAAAATAGAGAAATTTTCAATAGGATTTGTGATAGTAAAAAAGCAAAAAAAGATTTAAAATATTCACCAAAAATAAGTTTAACGATGGGGTTAAAAAAAGTTATTAATCAAAAAAAAATTTATAAAAATTGGGCTTAAAATGATATCAAAAAAAAATAGTTTAATTGCTTTTATTCCAGCTAGATCTGGTTCAAAAACCATTAAAAATAAAAATTTAAAAAAAATTAAAAATCAAAGTCTAATTGATATTACGGTAAAGTTAGCTTTAAAAAGTAATTTATTTTCAAAAATTATTTTATCTTCTGATAGTAATAAAATATTAAAAATTGGGTCTAAGTATAAAAAAACAACAAACATAAAAAGACCAAAATTAATTTCAAAGGACAGCTCTAAAACAGATGATGCATTATTGCATTATTTAACTAATTATAAACCTAAAGAGAAAAATATTGTTGTGCTTCAAGTAACCTCTCCCTTAAGAAAAATTAAAACATTGAAAAATTTCATTAATTTCTGCTTAAAAAAAAATATTCGTAATTGTCTGACCGTTACTCAAAAAAAAGATCATTTTAGTCGACCAGGCAAATATTTTAAATCATTAGAAAAAATATCTCTTAGAAGAAGACAAAGCAGGGAAGGTTTTATATATGAAAATGGTTTATTATACTTTATTAATATAAAAGAATTCTTATCAAGAAAGAAAATTTATTCAAATAAATGGAATCATTATATAACCGATGAGTATGAGTCTATAGACATTAATAATTTAAATGATTTTGAAATTGTAAAAAAACTTTACTGAAAATGAAAATTGGAAATAGAATCATTGGAAAAAACAAAAGGCCTTATATCATAGCCGAGGCTTGTATTAATCATGAAGGAAATATAAAAATTGCAAAAAAAATGGTCAAACTTGCTTCTGCAGCAGGCGCTTCAGCAATTAAATTTCAAATGCATGTGCTTGAAGATGAGATGTTAAAAAAGACTCCCAAATCTAAAAATTTTAAAGAGAGTTTGTATGACGCTTTAGAGAGAACAAATTTTAATATTAAAGAACATATCTATTTGAAGAATTTCTGTAAAAAAAACAAAATAGATTATCTATGCACACCATTCTCAAGAAAATCTGTAGACATCCTTTTTAAAGATGTAAAGGTTAATTCATTTAAAGTTGGATCAGGAGAACTGACTAACCTGCCATTACAAATTCATATTGCTAAAAAAAAATTACCCACAATTATCTCAACTGGTATGTCAACTTTAAAAGAAGTTGAGGAAACATATAAAAATGTAATTAAATTTAATAAAAAGATAGCATTAACTCAATGTACATCGATTTACCCATGTCCAAGTAAATATTCAGACATAGGAGTAATTAAAAAATATATAAAAAAATTTAAATTACCAATAGGATTATCTGATCATACAAATAATATTTATACGTCACTAGGAGCGATAGCACTAGGAGCGTGTATTATTGAAAAACATTTTACTTTAAACAAAAAAGCACCCGGACCAGACCATGCTTCATCAATCGAACCTCACGAGTTAAAGCAGTTAGTTCAGGGAGCAAATGAAATATTTGAAGCAAGAAATGAAAATAAAAAAATTCATAAAAAAGAATTTGAAATTATTAAATGGGCAAGAGAGAGCGTTGTAACAACAAATATTATAAAGAAAGGAGATACACTAGATAACTCAAATATTTCAGTCAAAAGACCTGCGCCAAAAAAAGGTTTTATTCCTGCAAAAAGTTTAAGATCTGTAATAGGAAAAAAGGCTCGATTTAATTTAAAAACGGATAAACAATTAAGATGGACAGAAATTACATAAAACATATTCTTTTCTTTTTTGACTCAAGAGCAACATTTTCTTACTCAAATAATCTCTTCCAAAAAATGAAAAAGTTTAAAAGAATTAAGTGCTCTTCCTTGGTATCTGGAAATTATTTAGATAAAAAAATGGGAGTGGGGTTAAATGTTTTTAAAAAAAACAAAATAAAAATAACTAAAAAAGCAAAATTTTTAAGTTCTAATTCTAAAAAAGACTCATGGGCAAGAAACTTAGGGCTCGCTATTACTGAATACTCAAAAGAAATAAATAAAATTAATCCTGATTTAATAATTATTACGGGAGATAGAATTGAAACTCTTGCTGCATGTTTAACTGCAACCTATTTAAATATTCCAATAGCCCATATTCAGGCTGGAGATAAGTCCGGACATGTTGATGATATAGCTAGAGCTGCTATTGCCAAGATGGCTAATTTACATTTCGCCTCATGCCCTGACTCTGTTAACCGACTGGTGAAATGGGGAGAAAATAAAAATAGAATTTTTAATGTAGGCGCTCCCCAGCTTGACGATATTAATTTAAAAATTAAAAATTTTAAAAAAAATTTAAAAAAAGATAAAATTATAATAATTTTTCATCCAGTGTTAAAAGAAGTAAAAAATTTTAAAAGAAATATTATAAATTTGTATTCAGCTTTATCGAAATTCAGATTCAATTATTATTGGATTTACCCGAACAACGATTATGGTTATAAATTACTGATTAAGTTTCTTAAAAAAAAGAAAACTAAAATAAAAATTTTAAAAAATCTTGATAGAGATGAATTTCTAGATTTGTTGAGTGAGACAAAAGCTATGATTGGCAACTCATCATCGGGGATTATAGAAGCACCATCATTTAAATTTCCGGTAATAAATATAGGCACAAGACAAAATATGAGACCTCAAGCTTCAAATATTGTGAATTGTAATTATAAAAATAATAGTATTGTAAAAAAAATTAATTTCATATTTCAAAATAAAAAATTTCAAGCTGATTTGAAAAAAACTAAAAATTTGTATTATAAAAAAAACTCATCTATGAGAATTTTAAGTGTCTTAAAAAAGTTAAAAAAAGATGACAAAATTTTAAAGAAATATTAAAAAAATGAAAAAAAAAGGGAAAATACCAGTATGTGTAATAGGCGCGGGTAGAATAGGTTTAAATCACGAATTTGATAAAAAAAGAATTAAACCAGCCTCGCACGTAGGCATGTGGTTAAAAAATAAAGATTGTAATTTAGTTGCCATTTGCGACAAAGAGGAAAAACAGTTCCTTAAAGCAAAAAAACTTAAAAAAGATCTTCTTTTTTACACAAATCCAAAGTTAATGCTTAAAGCTGTTAAACCAAAAATAGTTTCAATCTCTACTTGGAAAGACACTCATTTTCAAATGACCAAACTATGTATTAAAATGGGTGTTAGAGTTATAGTATTAGAAAAACCACTTGCTAATAATATTAATCAAGCCAGAGAAATTTTAAAGTTAATAAAGAAAACAAAAACAAAAGTTTTAGTTAATCATAGAAGAAGGTTTGATACAGATATTATAAAATTAAAACTGAAACTAGAAAAAGGTTTTTTAGGAGAAATTATTCAGGTTTCAAATTACTATGTTTATGGATTATTAACAACGGCAACACATGCTATTGATACGATAAGATTTCTATTTTCAAAAATAGCCGGTGAAATCAAAGAAGTTTATGGCTTTAAAAATAAATTTAGAAATTTTACATCGAAAGATGATAAAAATTACGATGCATTATTAGTTTTTAATAATGGTTTGAAAGTAACTTTACAGTCTTTGGATATAAAAAGTTATGATAATTTTGATTTTCATATTTTTGGAAAAAAAGGGAAAATTTTAATTACAGATATTGGAAGAACAGTACTCTTTTATCCAATTAATAAATCTCCTGAGCATTCAGGATTCACTGAATTAAGTCAAAAACCTAAAAAACTTTATGGTTCAAAACCAAGAAAACAATTTTTAACTTTGTCTAAAAATGCAGTGGATTGTCTTTTAGATAAAAAAACAAAACCTTTTTGTTCTGCAGAAGATAGTTTTATTGATATGGAAATCATAAACAAAATTATAATGAGTGCTAAGGATAAATCAAAATTAAAGAAAATTAAGATAAATTAAATTAAATATCTATGTGTGGTATTGCTGCTATATTTGGTTCAAAAAAAACAGAGTTTAGTAAGATTCAATCTATGATTTCCTCAATATCACATCGAGGTCCAGATGGACAAGGTTTTTACACAGATGATTATGTATCTCTTGGTTCATGCAGATTAAGTATTTTTGATTTTTCTGAAAAAGGCAACATGCCAATGAACGATAATTCTAAAAGGTATAATATTGTTTATAACGGTGAAATTTATAATTTTAAAGAATTAAAAAAAAAATATAATATTTCAACGAAATCTAACACAGACACCGAAGTACTTATTGAATTATTTGCTAAAATTAATGTTAAATGTTTTGAGGAATTGAATGGTATTTTTGCTTTTATAATTTTTGATAAATTAGAAAAGAAGGTTTATTGCGCGAGAGATAGGTTTGGAGTTAAACCTTTGTATTACACAAAAAATAAAGACACTTATTACTTTTGTTCGGAAATCAAAGGAATTAAAAGCACAATTAATAATGTTGAAATAAATTTAGATATTGTTAAATTTTATTTGCATACATCTTTCTATGATAGCACCTTAAAGTCATTTTATAAAAATATTCATCAGGTAGAACAGTCTAGCTATATGGTTTTTGACTTAGATAAGAAAAAAACTATAAAAAGAAAGTTTTGGGATTTGGAAATTTCAAATAATCTGGATAATTCATTTGAGACTCTAGATAAATATTTCATTGACAGTTTTTCGATACAACAAAGAACGGATAGTAATTTAGGTCTAAATATAAGCTCAGGTTTAGACTCTAATCTTATGATCTCTTATTTAAATTTAATAAATAAAGGTCAAAATAATATATCTGCAAATAGCTATTATTTTTCTGATCCAGAATTTGACCACAGAAATGATCTAAAAGAAATGTCCGAACATTATGGATGGAAAATAAACACCCATGAAATTACAAGCAGTGACGTAATTAATAAATTTGAAAAAGTTTTTGATAGTCAAGATGAGCCTTTTCCAGGCATTGTAACAATTGCAAAAGACATCTTAATTGAAAAAAGTTATTCAAGTGAAACTAAGGTTATCCTAGAAGGACAAGGCGGAGATGAAATAGGAGCGGGGTATAGATATGTATTTCCTCTTCATATACTCGATTTGATTAAAACTCTTAATATGAAAAAGGTTTATCATCAAATAAAGAAATTTAACTCAAATGAAAATATAAAAAATAATGAATTCATTAATTTTTTTTATAATTCATTAAAAGGATATTTTGTAGGAGGAATTTCTGCCGATGGAACTCAATCAAAAATGAGTAAAATTTTACAATCTAACTTAAATCGCGACCAAAGTTTAATTTACAAAAATTTAAGTGGCAAAATAAATAAAAATTTAAATTTCTTGAAAACTATTTTATATAGAGATATCTTTTACTGTAAGTTACCTAGAATTTTGAGAAGTTGCGATAGATCATCCATGGCACATGGAAAAGAATTAAGAGTTCCATTGTTAGATCACAATATAGTAAAGTTTTTCTTCAACCTTAATAATGAAAATTTGATAAATGACGGACATTTAAGACATTACTATAGAAACTTTGTTTCTAAAAAATTTATTTCAAATAAATTAGTTAGTAAAAAAAAATATTATGTATCTGATCCCCAAACCAAATGGTTAAAGACTTCTCTATTTCAGTGGGCTTATGATAACTTGACTAGCAATAATTCATTTATAGGTTTATTTGTAAAAAAAGATCAGTTAAAAAAATACCTTGATGATTTTAAAAATAATAAAAATATTAAAAATTCTAACTTAATATGGCAACTTATGTGTGTTGAGCATTTATTCAAAAAAAACGCTCCAATCAATGAAACTATTTAAATTTTCAAAAAGCTATAAGAATGTTTTAGATAAAAATAAAATTTGTTTAGAAGTAAACATGATATTTAAAAAAAATGACTGAGTATCTTTATTTTCAAAACCTATTTAATAAGATAAAAAAAAATAATGTAAAAATAGGTATCGTTGGCATTGGATATGTTGGCATTCAACTTTTAATTCAATTTTGTAGTAAAAATTTTTTTACAATAGGTTTTGATAAAGATAAAAAAAAAGTTAATAAATTAAAAAAAGGAATTTCCCCTTATTCCTATATTTCTAATACAAACATTAGACCAATAAAATTATTTAGCTCATTCTCTAGCAATTATGAGAAAATTAAATTTTGTGATGTGATTATTATTTGTTTACCTACGCCAATAAAAAAAAATACTAAACCAGATCTCTCAGCTATTGAGACAATAATTAAAAAAATTGAAAAATACTTAAAAAAAGGACAATTAATAATATTAGAAAGCACAACTTACCCAGGCACCACTAGAGAAATAATAGGAAAAAAATTATCTAGATTTAAAATTGGTGAAAATATATTTTTAGCTTACTCTCCTGAAAGAGAGAACCCCGGAGGAAAGGTACCATTTAATAAAATTACTAAAGTTTCATCTGGTTTTTCAAATAGATGTTCAGTTTTATCAAAGCTTATTTATAAGAAAATTGTAAAAAATGTTGTTGCAGCAAGCTCTTTGGAAGAAGCCGAAATGACAAAACTTTTAGAAAATATTTATAGGTCAGTTAATATAGGTTTAGTAAATGAACTTAAAATGATTAGTAAAGAAATGGGCATTGACATTAATAAAGTTATAAAATTAGCATCGACAAAACCCTTTGGTTTTAAACCTTTTTTTCCTGGACCAGGAATTGGAGGTCATTGTATACCCATTGATCCTTATTATTTATATTGGAGAGCAAAAAAATTCGGCCAAGAAGCAAAGTTTATAAAGTTAGCTGGTGATATTAATATAGAAACAACAGACTGGACTATTAGAAATATTGTTAAAATTTTAAATAAATCGAAATCTAGAAAAAGAAAAAAAATACTTATACTTGGTATTGCTTACAAAAAAAATATAGAGGACGTAAGAGAGTCTGCAGCTATAAAAATTATTAATAACCTTAGAAAAAAAAATTTTTTAGTGGATTTTTCTGATCCTCATATTAATTTTAAAGACAAAGACTTACAAAAAATTATTGGAAAAAGTGAATTTATTAAAATAACTAAAAAAAACTTAACAAATTATGATTGTGTAATATTAGTAACGGATCATGATGATTTTGATTATAAATTAATAACAAAATATTCAAATATACTTATCGATACAAGAAATAGACTCAACAGAAAACAAAATTTTTATAATTTGTAAATAAAACGATAAACTAAAATATTTAGTAAAAAAAAAGAGATAATATTTAAGATGATTACTCGTATAATCCCAAAATTAGATATAAAAAATTTTAATTTAGTTAAAGGCGTACATCTTGAAGGTTTGAGAGTTCTTGGAGATCCAAAAAAGTTTGCAGAAATATATTATTTAGATGGAGCTGATGAAATTATCTATCATGATGTAGTTGCAAGCTTATATCAACAAAATAACATTTCTGATTTGTTAAAAAGAACATCACAGAATATTTTCCTACCAATGGTAGCAGGCGGAGGTATAAGAGGAATTAAAGAAGCTGAAAAAATATTAAAGTCTGGAGCTGATAGAATTTTTATAAACACTGCTGTAATTGATAAACCAGACTTGATTAATCAGATAGTTAAATATTTCGGATCTTCTACTCTTGTAGTTTCCATTGAATTTGTCAATATTAATGGGAAATTAATGTGCAGAAAAGATTTTGGAAGGGAGGAAACAAATAAAAATTTAATTGATTGGTCAAGAGAGGTCGTCGATAGAGGAGCAGGAGAAATTCTTTTCACTTCAATTGACAGGGATGGTACCGGCATGGGATTCGATTTACATGCTGCTGAAAAAATATCACAAGATGTTAAGGCACCATATATTTTAAATGGCGGCATCTCCTCTTTAAGTCAAATTAAAGAATTGCTTAACATAAGCGTTCCATCTGGAATAGCATTAAGTTCAGTTCTTCATTATAGCAATATTGATCCTAATTTTTCAAAACAAATTGATGAGGGTAATATTGATTTTGTAAAAAAAAATAAGAATTATAAAAACTTTAAAAAAATTTCTATTCGAGAAATAAAACAATTATTAAATAAAAAATGACTGATGTAGCAATCATTGATTATAATATGGGCAATCTTTATAGTATAGACTGTGCTCTTAAATATGTTGGTCTGAAATCTAAAATAACTGATGACCTTGATATTATTAAAAAATCAAAATGCTTGATATTACCTGGAGTTGGCGCTTTTCCTGAAGCCATGAAGAGATTAAAAGAAAAAAAATTAGATTTAGCAATTAAAAATTTTAATCAAGATAAAAAACCAATAATAGGGATTTGTCTTGGTATGCAACTCTTGTTTAATAATAGTAATGAAAACGGTTCAACAACTGGTCTTGGGCTTCTAGATGGAGAAGTAAAAAAATTTAATTTAAAAGATAAAGAAAATAATATAAAAACATTTAATGTGGGATGGAGAAAAATTTTGTTAAATAAAAAGATTATAGAAAATAATAGTCTAAATAAAGATAATAATAACTTGATGTATTTTATACACTCCTATTTTTGTAAACCTGAAAATAAAAATATACAAACATCATCCTCATTTTTTTATAGCAAAGAATTTACTTCCTCTGTGAAAAAAGAGAATATTGAGGCATTCCAATTTCATCCAGAAAAAAGTGGTAAAGCAGGAATAAATATATACCTAAACTTAAAAAAGAATTTAAGATAAAATAATTATGAAAACTAAGTACAATCTTCCCTCAGAAATAATATATTGTTCAAAGTGTGTTGAGTCTAACCAAAGACCTTCGTCTCTACCAGAGTATTTACACAAACCTTCTAGAGAGGGAGCACATTATATAAATATGCAGAAAGACAAAAGTGGAGATTACGTCTGTGATGCTTGTAAAATTGCTAAGAAAAAAGAAAAAATTGACTGGAAATCTAGAGAAAAAGAATTACTTAAATTATTAAATAAACATAGAAGTAAAAATGGAGAGCATGATTGTATTGTTCCTGGAAGCGGAGGCAAAGATAGCACATACGCAGCTCATATATTAAAATATAAATACGGCATGAATCCTTTAACTGTAACTTGGCCGCCTATAATGTATACAGATTATGGTTACCAAAATTATAAAAATTGGATTGAGGTTGGAGGATTTGATAATATTACATTTAAACAAAATGGAAAAATCAATAGATTATTAACCAAATTATCTATTGAAAATCTTTTGCATCCTTTTCAAACCTTTGTTTTAGGTCAAAAGAGCATAGGCCCAAAAATTGCCTCTAAATTTAAAATTCCTTTAGTGTTTTATGGAGAATCCGAAGCAGAATATGGAAATCCAATTAAAGAGCATTCTTCAAAAAGAGATACTTATTACTGGAGCTATAACAATATTCAAAAACTATATCTAGCAGGGCTTCCTATTAAAAAATTGATCAAGGACTATAATATTAAGATTGGAGAACTAGAGCCGTATTTGCCATTACAAAACAAAGAAATTAAAAAAAATAAGATTGAAGTGCACTATCTTGGTTATTATTTAAAATGGACGCCCCAAGAGGTTTATTACTATGCAGTGGAACATGCTAAATTTAAACCCAGGCCCTTCAGAACTCAAGGAACATATTCAAAGTATAATAGTATTGATGATAAAATAGACGACCTACATTACTACACTAGATATATTAAATTTGGCATCGGAAGAGCTACTCACGATGCTTCACAAGAAATAAGAAACAAACATTTGTCAAGGGAGGAAGGTATTAAATTAGTTAAACGTTTTGATGGAGAATATCCAGATAAGTACATTGATGAGATTTTAAATTATCTAGATATCAAAAAAGATCACTTCAACAATTTGTGTGATAAATTTAGACCTAATCATATATGGAGAAATACCAGCAATGGTTGGGAATTGAAAAAGCCAATATATTAATTTTAAAATATAAAAATTTTTTTAGATATTTTTTTCTATAATCTTTTTAGTTTTTTCTATAAGAGAATTTTTTTTATCAAAATTCATTACAAAACTTGGTTTTTTATTTAATTTTTTTAGATAATCTTTTTCTGTTAAACTTGAGATTAGTTTTAATCTTTCAGAAAAACTGTTATAATTTTTATCTTTTAAATTACATATACCGTCTATAGGAAAATCCCAAATTTTCAAGCTAGAGAGATTGCAAGATAAAATTTTTTCATTTAGTCCAATTTTATCTAAAAGCAATGTTGATGCCCAGCCAACAGCAATTTTACTTTGAAATAAAGCTTCGTAAGATGAATAAATATTCATTTTTTTATTCATATTAGAAAGTAAATATTCAAGCTGTTTTTCAGTCAAATGATTTTTATAAAAGCCAAGCTCACGATTTGACTCTTTTGAATTATACAATTCCTTTGTTACATAGGTAAACTTTAAATTATTTTCCATACAAAATTTAATACAATACTTCATCAAATTTATACTTGAACTCTCAATTGAGTCATTCTTAAAATCATAGTCGTGATCAATCATGGGCTCAGACACTAAACATATATCAAACAAATCTTTTTTTAATTCAATTTTATTTTCTTTTAAATAATAAAAGAAATTACTAATTCTTACTGATCCGTAATTATAAAAATTTTTTATTTTTAAGTTTTCCTCTTTCGCACCAATTATATCCTGCTCACCAAAACATATTAGATTAGGTATAAAAAGTAGATCTTTATAGTTTTTAGGGTACAAAGTGTTTTTTTCTAAGCAGTAACTTATTTCTTTGAAAGCAACTCTATTTGCATTCTGAACAGCTAAAAAAAAAATATCTTTATATAAAATTTTTGCAGCAAGATAAAAGTTTATAGAATTATCTATAGATGTAATTACAATTTTTGGTTTTATGGATTTGATTAGCGCTATGTTGTAAATAGCTTTCAAAGAATAATTTTTAAAAAATAAATAAAAACTAGTTAAAAAATTTACAATTAATAATGGTGTAAAATAAATTTCCTTAATCCTATGAAGCCTATCTTCCATTACTATGTAATTATAGTCTTCTAAAATATATTTTAAATCCTTAACACTAACTCCGTCGAAGACTACAATTTTTTTTTTGTCTAATACAAACTTTACTCGCTTAATATTCTTTATTTGTCTAAACAATTTTCCTAATAACATTTTTAATTAGTTTTTTTTTGATAAAAGCCGATATAGCTTTTAAAGAAATAATTATGTGGTCTGACGTGTTTTAAAAGTAGCTCTACTTTAATATTATTAAGTTTTTTTATGGCATTCATGCCATCCAGAGATGAATTTCTTTGATTTGAATATGAGAGGTCATCCACTACTACATATCCATTTTTTTTTATTAAGGCATAACTATTTTCTATATCATGTGAAACTATTGGATTTTTATGATAGCCATCAACAAAAATAATATCAAAACTTTCTTGATTAAATTTTTTCATTAAATCTAGACTGTTCATTTGTATAAATCTTATATTTTTTCTATTTAAATTTTTCTCTCTAATTTTAAGAAGCAGCTCTTTTGGCTGACTAGAACTTTTTTCCAATTTTATAAAATTTTCTGAATTATGATCTATATCTATTGTGATTATTTCAGCGTCTGGAAATAATTTACTCAACCAATTTGTAAATTTTGCATCGAAGGTTCCTATCTCTAATATACGTATTTTTTTATCCTTAATTTTTTTCTTAATTTCCTCAAAAATAATTTCTTTAAATTTATAATTAAATAATGATTCAATCCTATTGTAATCAAATTTAGAGTCAGCGATTTTTGACAAAATACTAAAGTTAAAATGTAAATCCTTTCTTGTATTATAGAAAAGAACGCCAATGTTTTTATGAAGCATTATTAATATTAATTTAGTAAAAAGGTCATATATGAAAAAATTTTTTTTAAGAATTTTTTTTAAAAAAAACATTTTATTTTCTAATTAGTAAAGCATCTGGTTGATAATTTTTTTTAAGATACTTTAAGGTAAAGTTTTTTTTATTTTTTTTATAAAAGTTTAGCATTGCCATTCTTTCACCTTTATCAGTTTCGTGCTGCGCTTCATCAAATGCAACAATACCACCCTTAGCGACCTTCTTGCCAAGTTGATCTAATATATTTTTTACAGGAGTATAAATATTGCAATCAATATAAATAAAAGAGATCTTTTTAAATTTTTTTTTATATTTGATGAGACTCATTATGTCATCATTAAATATTTCTATATTTTTTAATTTAAAAAATGAAATTATTTTTTTTATTGTGTTAGGATTGCCAATATATTTACCTTTTTTCTGATTTTTCAATTTTGATGGATTTGGAAACCCTTTAAAATTATCATACCCAAATACTTTTTTATTTATTCTTAAATAATCTAAAATTTTTTTTATTGTTATTAGATTATTTCCATTCCAAATACCAAATTCAATTATGTCTCCCTTAACTTTATGAGTTTTTTTAATAATCTCAAAAATTTTCATTTGCCTATAAAAAGCTTTATTACCTGCAAGCAACCCAGAATTTTCGAGGATAAATTTATTCGAGAAACCAAATTTTAGTAATTTAGAGTATTTTTTTCCTGTTAATTTATTTTTAAAAAAATTCATTTTAATTTAAATCTTTTCTAAAATTTTCTCTCTCTTTTTTTTATCTTCTTTAGTAAGAAAAAAATCCAAGCCAGTTCTAATATTATTTTCGTAATGATTACAGGTTTCACAGATTCCACTTTTTTTTGAGTAAGAAAATAGTTCTTTTCTTGCATCAGTAAGAATTTTGTTAGTATAAATCTTGAAAATCGAGTCATCATCTAACTTATCCACCTTTGATATACTATTATCTATTTCTTTGTTTTGATATGAATGACAACAAAGTTGTACGGAACCATCGTATGAAATTACAAATTCCCTTATAGGTTTTTCACAAGGATTAACTCTAATTTTATCAGGTATTAGGTGTTTCATCGTTCCACCCCTGGAGTTACCAGTATTATCCCAATTTGTGCAAACAACTTCTACATACAGTTTATTAACCATAAATGAAAATTTTAGTTTTTCTAATTCTTCAACACTTAAAGGATGACTAATTTTTTTTGCAAATCTCTTAATAGATTTTTGGGCATAAGATTTTGTCCAAGGCGTGTTTTTTGCCGGGTGAAGTGTAATTAAAATTTCTTTTAATCCAGATCCATCAAGCGTAGTAAATGTATCTGAATTTTTTATATAATCCCCATTACTATTACAGCTTAAAATTGCTTTGGGTAGATTATCATTCAACTTTTTTACCCTTGCCAAGAAGTTCTTACTTGCAAGAGGTTCGTTAAATAGATTTAAAGAAATTCTTCCAGTGTAATCAATTTTTTTAAGAGAGTTTATAATCGATAAAAATAATTCATTGTCGATCTCTAAATTTTTGTCACTTCTCTCATAAATTGCAACAGGACAATACGAGCAGGCCCTATTACAATAATATGACATTTCGAGGCAAACTAACTCAACATATTTCTTAAAAAGATTTTGAGATTTATTAATTGCAATAGATTGATGTTTTAGTATCTCAGTATCAAACTTCGAATTTTCATCAAAAATTTTCCGATCCCAGTAATTTTTATTATATTTTATATAATGACCCATCAGATTTTTTAATAGACTTTATCAGTTCCTTATCTTATTTAAATCTACTCCAAAATAAGGTATTTTCATTGGAGCTTTTACATTTTGTAAGTACGGTAATTTTTTTAAAGGATTAAATCTTTCAGTTATAACAATTCTTACAGATTTTCCATCCGTATTTTTAAAGCTAGAGTGAATTAAACTTGAAATAAAAATTACAGCATTTCCTTTTTTAATACTTAAATTTCTTTTTTTAAATTGTTTGTAAATTTTTTCATCTATATTTGTGAACTTTTTCGTCCATAGTTTTTTTGTTTTAAAAGATGGAGGTGGAGTTAGAGAGTGTTTAAAAAATCCATCCAAATGAGATTTTTCAAAGACAGTTAAACCACCTGTTTTTTTATTTGTATCAAAGATTGGTATCCATAGTCCTAAAGTATAAGCAGCAAATTGATTTGTTTCTTGATGAGGCAGTAAATTTCTATCATTGGTTTTATCGTGTACGTGTATTGCTGGCCTACCAGAATATACCACTTTAGATTTAAAATATTTTTTCACAAATTCGATCATTTCTGTCTTGTGAAGAGTCTTTAAAAGATCAATATTATATTTTGATATATCGTACCAGTTACCTTTAAGTTTTTTATTAAATTTTTTAACTTCGTAATATTTTTTTTGAAGATTCTTTTCTTTACTAGGCCTAATATAATTTAATGAGTCAACTAAACTTTTTTTTATGATCTTTAAATCTCTAGCAGTTAAATAATTTTTAATTTCATAATAAC
>MDSV01045236.1_pt1 | contig 15522 bp, 17 predicted proteins | sample 810851 | NCBI WGS metagenome assembly MDSV01 (sample SAMN05326640, study PRJNA326480) | marine metagenome | isolation source: seawater | place: Atlantic Ocean: North East | collected 2012
GTTGCAGCTGCTTTAGCAGTTCAAGATATTTTTGATAAAGAAGATATTTTTAAAAGAGCAAAAGAAATGTCGCCTTACTTACAAGACGGTTTACAATCTCTTAAAGATTTAAAAGATGTAGTGAGCATTAGAGGCTACGGAATGATGGGAGGGATTGAAATGAAAATGAAAGAAAAACCAGGAAAAGCTGGTTTTCAGACTTTTAAACATTGCTATGATGCTGGAATTAATTTTAAAAACACAGGAGATAATATAATTATAGCCCCACAGTTTATTTGTGAAAAAAAACATATTGACGAGATAATTGAAAAGCTCAGAACGGGTATATCTAATTACTCAAAATCTTAAATGATTATCGGAGTTCCTAAAGAAACAAAACTTCAAGAACATAGAATTGGTTTGACACCTGATAGTGTAAAGGTTCTCACATCCAAAGGTCATAAAGTATTAATACAAGAAAACGGAGGATTTGAAGCTGGTTTCACAAATGAAAATTATAAAAATGCAGGCAGTGAAATAATCACAAATCCAAGTGAAATATTTAATAATGCAGAAATAATTGTAAAAGTTAAAGAACCTCAGATAGAGGAAGTTAAAATGATTAAAGAAAATCAAATTATTTTTACATATCTTCATTTGGCAGCGGCAAAAGAACTTACACATGGTTTAGTTTCTTCTAAATCAATTTGTATTGCTTATGAAACAGTAACAGACGATCAAGGAAAACTACCTTTGTTAGCTCCAATGAGTGCTGTTGCAGGTAGAATGTCTGTTCAAGCAGGAGCACACTCTCTAGAAAAAAATCAAAAAGGACGTGGTTTATTATTAGGTGGAGCACCTGGCGTAGATCCAGCAAATGTAGTTATTTTAGGTGGAGGCGTAGTTGGAGAAAATGCTGCAATTATTGCTACTGGAATGCGAGGAAAAGTTTATGTTGTAGATAAATCAAAAAAAAGATTAGAGGAATTACATAAAAAATTTGGAGACAAAATCATTCCAACTGAAAGTGAAAAAGCTGATTTAAAAAAACTAATTTCGAATTGCGATCTTTTAATCGGAGGAGTTTTAATTCCTGGAGCTGAAGCACCTAAACTAGTTACAAAAGAAATGATTAAAAATATGAAAAGAGGTTCAGTGATTGTAGATGTAGCGATTGATCAAGGAGGGTGTGTAGAGACAAGTAAACCAACTACGCATGCTAATCCTACATATCTTGTCGATGATGTAGTCCACTATTGCGTTGCAAATATGCCCGGAGGCGTTCCAAGAACATCTACGATGGCTTTAAATCAAGCTACTCTTCCTCTGCTAATTAAATTAGCAGATCAAGGTTATAAGAAAACTTTAGGAGAAAATAAGAATTATTTAGCAGGATTAAACATACATAAAGGTAAAATTACTTTTAAAGGAGTTGCTGACGCACTTAATCTTAAATATACACCACCCGAAAAGGCTTTATTAGATTAATAAATTTTGTAATCTTATCATTTTGGGCCTTATACTCTCTAAAAACCCATATCGCACTAAATAGGCATTCCTTGCTTGACTAGAAAGTGGTTTAATAATCTATTCATGAGTGCGGAGTATAAATTTGAAAATCACGAACAGGAACTTAAAAGCTTTGAGAAAAGTAGAGTCAAGCTAACAGACCTTTTATCAAGACTCAATCAAGAGAAAAAGAAAGAAAGAAACAGCAATATTGCTTTATCAATAGCAGCGGTTTCTGCTGTAACTGTTTTTGGTATTATTCTATCGTTATAAATCAAATTTAAGTTAAATTTCCATCATTTATCTATAATTGACCTTAGTTACTCATCTGATTAATTAGATTATAGTAATTAAAAAATTAGATATTAATTATTTATATAAAAGGGAATCATGTTTCGTTATGTGGTAATACTAATCGTATTTTTTATAGTAGCAGAACTGTTCTCTAGAGTTTTTTTTTCAAATTTTAATTATAATAATATTTCCTATAATGTTGATGATAACCATAAAGTAATACGGGGTAAAAATATATATTTATACAAAAGTCCTGAAAATGAAAATTTAGTTTTTAGAGTAAAATCAAAAAATTCAAAATTAAAGATAAATGAAAATTTTAAAAACATATTTTTCATAGGAGATAGTGTAACCCTAGGCTTTGCTACAGAATTTGATAAGGTTTATTATAATAGAATAAATTTCTCAGATGAAAAAATAAATATTTTACCAATGACAAATTTAGGACTTTCTTCAAAAGATATATTTAAATTAATTGATAAGGATATTTTAAAAATTATTAATGAGGGTGATATTTTGATATATCAATTTAATTATAATGATATTGTTTTAGAAACACCTGCTGAAATTAATACAAATCCTAGAAAAACAAATTTAATTAGTTTCACACAAAAATTTAGGTATAAATATTTAAATTATTCAACATTCTTTAAAGTTTTGCAATATTACGCCTCTTTGCAAACAAAAAAACTAGATGGCAGTTGTGAAGAAAGAGGCATACACTCTTTAGGAATGTACTCTTTTTCTTTTTTTAATAAAAGTTTTGAAAAAGAAAGTAGGAAATTATGGGTAGAATTTGAAAATCAACTTTTAAATCTAAGAGATAAACTTAAGAAAAAAAATATAAAATTTGCTGTTTTAATTTCACCTATTTCACTACAAATTGAAAATCAAGAAGAAGTAAATAAATTAAAACTTAATTTAAAATGCAGCCTTAAAGACGGTAGAAAAAATTTAATAAATATTTTAAAGTTTAATCAAATTGATTTTATTGATCCTTATGTAATTTTTAATAAATCACAAAAAAAAGAAAAAAAAATTTTATTTCATGAGTTCGATACTAATCATCCAAATGAGTACGGACATTTGTTAATTTCAAGAAGTGTGAAAGAATACCTAAAAATTGATTAATAAAATAGCAATTTAAATCAGATTGAAATATATTTTAACTAGTATATTAAATTTTAATATGAAGAATTCAGAGAAAAATTTTGGTTTTTTATTCTTTTTAATTTTTTTAATCATAGGTTTATGGCCATTATTAAATTCAGGATATATTAGAGAATGGTCTATAGTTTTATCTTTAATATTTTTATTATTTGCAATATTTAAACCAAATGTATTATATCCACTTAATAAAATTTGGATTAAATTTGGAGAAATATTAGGTTTAATAATAGCTCCAATAATAATGTGCTTCATTTATTTTATAATTTTGACTCCAATAAGTTTATTGATAAGAGTTTTCGGAAAGGACTTATTAAATCTTAAGTTTTCCAAAAAAATTAATTCTTATTGGACTAAAAGAATTAAAGATGTTGGACCAATGAAAAAACAATTTTAATGATTAGTTTCATAAAGGAATTTTGGGATTTTTTAATAGAAAGAAAAAAATATTGGTTATTTCCAATAATTATCGTTCTAGCATTATTTGGTGTATTAATAGTTTTGAGTCAAGGCTCAGCTGTAGCACCATTTATATATACAATTTTTTAAGTGACCTCAATTTTAGGAATATCAGCTTTTTATCATGACAGTGCAGCAGCCATTATTAATGATGGTAATATTTTAGCTGCTGCTCAAGAAGAAAGATTTTCAAGAAAAAAACACGACGCCAGATACCCCAGGAATGCTATAAATTACGTTTTAAAAGAAGCTAATTTAAAGTTAATTGATATAGATCATATAGTTTTTTTTGAAAAACCCTTTTTAAAATTTGAAAGGTTACTCGAGACATATCTTGCTTTTGCTCCTAAAGGTTTTAAATCATTTAGTTTATCAATGCCAATATGGTTAAGGGAAAAATTATTTCAAAAAAAATTTTTATTTGATCAACTTAAACAACATGATAAAAATTTTAGTGATATTGAAAAAATAAAATTTTCTGAACACCACTATAGTCATGCAGCTAGTGCTTTTTTTCCTTCTCCTTTTAAAGAAGCAGTTATATTAACATTAGATGGAGTTGGAGAATGGTCAACTTCCACTGTGGCAATCGGAAATGGAAATAATTTAAAGATAGTTAAGGAAATTTTATCTCCTCACTCTTTAGGGCTTCTTTATTCTGCTTTTACATATTATTTAGGATTCAAGGTTAATAGTGGTGAATATAAAGTAATGGGTTTAGCCCCATACGGTGAACCTAAATATAAAAAATTAATAATTAAGGAATTAATTGACTTAAAAGAAGATGGATCATTTAGATTAGATATGAAATATTTCAATTTTGCCTCTGGATTGACAATGACAAATAAAAATTTTTCTAATCTTTTCGGTCAAACAGTTAGAGATCCTGCTAAAGATAGAATAACTCAATTCCACATGGATTTAGCCTCGTCCATTCAAGCAGTAACAGAAGAGATTGTGCTCATGTTATCTAGATCAATAGCAAAAGAATATAAAATTAAAAACTTATGTTTGGCTGGTGGCGTAGCTTTAAATTGCGTGGCTAATGGAAAAATTTTAAAAGAAAAATATTTCGAAAATATTTGGATACAACCTGCTGCAGGGGACGCCGGTGGATCTCTAGGTGCTGCATTAGCCTATTGGCATAATGAATTAAAAAAGCCAAGAGATATTTTTGCAGATCAAATGAAAGGATCCTTTCTCGGACCTAAATTTGATAACGATGAAGTTGAAAGAAATCTTAAAAAGTTAAATGCAAATTTTAAAAAGTTAAATCAAAAAGAAATTATTTCACTTACAGCAAAAAACCTCTCAAATGATAAAATAGTTGGTTGGTTTCAAGGCCGAATGGAATTTGGACCTAGAGCACTTGGAGCAAGATCTATTTTAGCAGATCCCAGATCAGAAAAAATGCAAAAAGAATTAAACCTAAAAATAAAATTTAGAGAAAGCTTTAGACCATTTGCTCCGTCAGTTTTAAGAGAACAAGTTTCTAATTGGTTTGATTTAGATATAGATAGCCCGTATATGCTTTTAGTCGCCGAAATAGAAAAATCAAAAAAAATAAAAATCTCTAAAAAAGATGTAAATTTATTTGGTATCGATAAATTGAATATTAAAAGATCATCTATTCCAGCAGTAACACATGTTGATTATTCAGCAAGAATTCAAACAGTTCATAGGGAAACAAATCAAAAATATTACGACTTAATTCATGAATTCAATAATATCACAGGATGCCCTGTTCTTGTTAATACATCTTTTAATGTAAGAGGCGAGCCAATAGTTTGTTCTATTAATGATGCATTTAATTGTTTCATGGGAACTGATATAGATATTTTGGTTATTGAAAATTGTATTTTATTTAAGGACGAACAAGATAAAAACCTTCTTAAAAATTATAAAGATAAATTTGAATTAGACTAAAATTGAATAATTAACAAATGAGATTTAATTGAGTCTTGCTAAATATGCCTAATTTTGTATTTATATAAATATGAACAATAATATAAAAAAGGCGAGGTAGCTCAGTTGGTTAGAGCACAGGACTCATAAGCCTGGGGTCGGCGGTTCGAATCCGCCCCTCGCTACCAAACAATATGAAAAATTTATTAAATATATTTGACAATAGAAAATATACAAAACTTGCATTAGAAAATCATAAAAAATATGTTTCTAACAAACCTTTTCCTCATATTTATTTTGATAATTTTTTACCAAAAAAATTAGCTAATATTTTAAGTAATGAATATCCAAAAATAAAAAATGTGGATAAAAATTGGAAGGTACATAAAAATAAAAATGTAGATAGATATTTTTTAGAGGACTCTTCGTTATATAAAGAAAATTTAAAGATATTCTCAATGTTAATTAATTCAAGAAAATTTTTATTATTTTTAGAGACATTGACTGGAGTAGAGTCAATTTTACCCGATCCGTTCTTTATAGGGGGAGGGGCCATGACAACTGGCAAAGGAGGTTTCTTGAATGTGCATGCTGATTTTAATTATCACCACAAGTTACAATCTTGGAGAAAAATTAATGTGCTTTTTTATTTTACACCTAGTTGGAGGAAAAATTGGGGAGGAAATTTAGAACTATGGTCTAAAGACAAAAAAAAAAAAATAAGGGAAATTGAACCTTTTTTTAATAGAGTAGTAATATTTAATACAACATCAAAAAGTTTTCATGGACAGCCTAAACCTATTAGTTGTCCAAAAAATATAAGCAGAAATGTATTTTCTGCTTTTTATTATTCCAATATCAAAGATAAGGACTCATTATCTGAACCTCACTTTACACGTTACAGCATCAAGAATAATCCCTACGCCAGAAGTATATTAAAAAATTATAAAAAATCTGTTTATTAAAATTTACTTTTGAAATTTAAGATCTATTTCTTTAAATGAGGGATTTCCGGGCATGTCTAAGTGATGAGGAATTTTACAATTTTCATTAATTTTAATTGGTTCTTTTGAAAATGTAAGCTCTATCTGAATGGGAATATTATTAATTACCAAAGCTTGATTCATTGGATGAATATGCACCAAAGTCATATTGAAAGATTTTATAAAATTTTCAATTTTGTTCATATGTAAATCTACATCGTGAAACTCTATAGCCAATCCGGTTAATTTATCTTGTAATTGAATTATGTCATCTAGAATTCTATATTCTGAAGTTTCAATATCTACTTTTAAATAACATGGGAGCTGTCCAATATTTTTGAAAATATCTTGTAAGGTAACACCATTACTGCCCGGGCCATTTCCCGGCCCCACTCTAGAAGTAAAGTGTTTAACATTATTTTTAAATAAATTTTTATAATCTTTATATAAAAATATTTCTTTTTTTACATTTGATAAAAAATTCTTTTGTGTAAAATATTTTGGTTTAAAAAATCTAAAAAAACTACTAGCCAAAGCCTTTCTGGATAGTTTTTTTATTGAAGAATAGTTTACTGTGTGATCATAACAATGAATTGGTTTGTTAAAACGTCGAAAATAGTCTTTCTCAAACGTCCATTCGTAGCCTAAACCTAGAGTAATTAGTGACTCCGATTTTTCTATGGAATTCTTTTCAACTAAGTAACCGCCATCAAAATTACCACCCAATCTTAATAAATCATATTCATGTTTTGGCCTCAAAAAGTTTGGAATCATTATCTTAAAATTTTATTGATTTTTGTTAAGTTCATAGATGAGTCTTTAGGCATAAAATTATTATTTTTTTTAATATAAATTTTTTTTATTTTGGGATTAAATTTTTTAGCAAAATTATAAACCGACATAGTTGGACCACCCATGTTTAAAATACCTTTCTTATTTATAATTTTGTTGAATATTGGAATGATATCTTCATGAAAAATAAAATTCGTGATCATATTAGCATAAGCAGATTTATGAACAAAAGGCTTTTCAGTCATACTTACTCTTAATATTAATGAATTTTTGTACATTTGGACTGCTGACTCACCCCCTAATTTAGACCAAGCATAATTATTACAAGGTAAAAGAGGATCAGTTTCTTTATAATTCCCTTTTGTTCCAGGATAAACATAAGAAGTTGAAAAATAAATAAGTTTTATATTCAATCTTTTACATGCAATAGTTATATTAGAGGTTCCTATGATGTTAAGATTTATGCTCTTCTCAATTTTTTTTTCATGATCTTTCATTGGTCTAGAAAATCCGGCTAGATGGATGAGCATTTTTGGTTTGACCTTCTTAAGATATTTTATAGTAGAGCTCAAATTGAGTATGTTTAATTTTTTTTTATTTGGAAAAAAATAATTAAACTTTTTTGAATTTTTCAGTTTTTGACCAAATCTACCAGAACCACCCGTGACTACGATTTTAAATTTTTTTGACATGCGATATCCACTTTCCACCTTTTTTTAAAAATTTTTTTTCTTTATTTAAAATCTCATTTTTATGATTCCAAGAACACAATATTAAAACATTTGGATAATTTCTTCTAAAATAATCTATTGAGACAATGGGGATATGAGTTCCAGGAGTAAATTTTCCTATTTTCTCTTTAGTATTATCAGCGATATAATCTAAATGATTATTGTTTATTCCACAAAAATTTAAAGCTGTAGTACTTTTAGCCGAAGCTGCATACCCGGCTATTTTAAATCCACTTTTTTTAATTCTAATAATCTGATTTCTAAATTTCTTCCTAGATAAATAACAATCTTTTTTAAATTTCAGACATGACTCAATCTTATTTAATTTTTTTCTATTCTCTTTTTTTAAAATATCTAAAACATTTTTTTTTACTTTGAATGCTCCGCGACGTGCTATTGTATATCTCATTGAACCACCATGGGTTTTTTGAGGGATAACATTGATTAAATCAAATCCATTGGAATTAAAAATACTTTTAACTGAATGAGCTGAAAACATGTATATATGTGCATCATATATCTGGTCGTAAGATACTTTTTCAAACATGGAACCTAAGTAAGGCTCCTCAAAAACAAAAATTCCATCTTTCTTAAGCAGATAGTCTATTGATTTTATTACATCGTTTAAATCTGGTATATGACAAATTACATTAGCTGCACAAATTAGATCAGTAGATTTAAAATAATTATTTAATTTTGAAACTTCTTTATAGCAAAAAAATTTATTTAACACTTTGAGCTTTCTTTTTTTTGCGTATGTTGCTACATTTTTTGATGGCTCAAATCCAAGACAATTAATCTTATTTTTTTTAAAATTATTTAATAATGTTCCATCATTAGAACCAATTTCAATACATTTTGACTTTTTATTTAATTTTTTTTGTTTATTAATCCATGTGAAATATCCTTTAAAATGATCAACCATGTATTTAGATTTATTTGTAAAAAAGGGATAATAATTATTAAATATCTTTGGAGATTTAGGATGATCATTTACTTGAAATAAAAAATTTTTTTTATTGAATCCTGCTTCGAGTTTATAAAAGAATTCTTTTTTAAAATCCTTTTTTTTAAGAAAACCATTTGCCATAGGCATTTTACCAAAAGAAATAAATGGTTTGATTTTTGATTTTGATACTTTACATCTCATTTTTATAGTAATTCACTTTTATTGATATCATGTAAAATTATAGGCCATACTAGTGGTTTCGTATACTTCTGAAACCAATATGACTGAAACCTTTCAATAAGAAAGCCATAAATTCTTTTTAAACCATAAGACTCATTGTTAAATCCAAAAACTTTTTCACATTTAAACATCCATGCAAAAACAGCCTTATAATAGCTTTCCATTATTTCTTTCGATGAACAAAAAAACATACTACTTCTATTGTAATAATTTCTAGTAGTCGTAAATTTTCTGAAATCTTCCCGGTCTTCGTCAGTTAATAGTTCTATGGCTTTATCAAGATTCCCGTATCCATGGAAAGAGTCAAAATGTAGTTTAATATTTCTGTTTTTTTTAAAGATATAACTAGGATTTAAGATAAATGATTTCAACCCATGTTTTATAAATTTTGAAAACTTCCAATTAAGATAAATGTTTTGTCCTATAATCACTTTATAATTTTTCCATTCTGCGGGAATTTCTGAAAAAAAATCATCAAGTTCTTTTATATTATCACAATCTTTTCTACTTGCCCAAAATCTTCTGTAAGCGCAAAAACCTATCCATTCATTATCATTAATTTCTTTTAATTTGTTTTTCCAGAACCAATAATGAAAAGTGTACTCTCCATAAAAGGGATTTTTATTGGTTATATTATCACCACTGTTATCACGAACCCAATTTTTATTAAAATTATCTTTCCCTAAACCTACTGGAATATAGTTAAGTTTTTTAATTTTTTCATAATTATCATTATTAATATCTATACAATAAATTTTCATCTTATTTTTTTTTTGATAGGTATTGATCAAATGATAAATTATGCTTATCTTTTTGAGATATAATAAGTTTTTTTTTAGGCCATTTTATCTTTAATTTTTTATCATTCCACATGATACCAATTTCATCTTTTTTAGAACGATAGTTGTCATTACTATATAAAACTATATTATCATTCTCTAAACCCAAAAACCCATGAGCAAATCCTTTTGGAATAAATATAGATTTTGAATTTTTTTCAGAAAGAACTATTTTAAAATGTTTTCCAAAAGTTTTTGAGTTTTTTCTTAAATCAATTACAACATCTAAGATTTTTCCTCTTAAAACCGATACAAACTTAGCTTGACTGTTTTTCTTTTGTAAATGCATTCCTCTCAAGACATTTCTTTTGGATTTCGAAATACACCAGAAGAGGGGTTTATTCTTATTTATTAGTTTATTTTTGTAAATTTCCCTAAAATACCCTCTTTTATCATAAAATGTTTTTCCATTTAAAACTTTTAAGTCTTTCAATTTTGTTGTTAGGATTTTCATTATTTAATATTATCAATTAGCAAAGTTTTTTATATATAATTAAGTATATTTTTTAAATTTTTAGTAATTTTTAATAAATCTTTCTTACTTATTTCTGGGTACAAAGGTAAAGAAAAAATGCCTTTTGATAATTTCTCGGTGACAGGTAATTTATCTTTATAGGAATTAAAATTTTTTTTATATCCTTTCATTTGGTGGATTGGATAAGGATAATAAATATTTATTTTTATATTTTTTCTTTTTAACTTTTTGATTATTGCCTCTCTTTTCTTATGATAAACAGTATATAAGTGAAATACATGTTTATTGTTTTTAGCCACCTTAGGTAATATTAAAGATGTATCTTTTAATTCTTTGTTATAAAAATTAGCAATATTTGATCTTTTATAAATATTTTTTCTCACTTGTTTAATCTTGATATTTAAAATCGAAAGTTGTACTTCATCTATTCTTGAGTTTACTCCTGGCTCATTAGAATAATATTTACCATAATATTTATTTTTTTTATTAACTTTTTCTATTCCGTAAAAGCGGATTCTTTTCATTTTTTCGCAAATATTTTTAGATTTAACAGTAATGAAACCCCCGTCTCCATATGCACCTAATATCTTTGTTGGATAAAAAGAAAAACATCCTGCATCTCCAAAAGTTCCAATATATTTATTTTTAATAGTAGCTCCCTGAGCCTGAGCACAATCTTCTATTACTTTAAGTTTATATTTATTAGCTATTTTACAAATTTTTTCCATATCACAAGGATGCCCATATAAATGAACTGGGATTATAGCTTTAGTTCTTTTATTGATTTTTTTAATAATTTTTTCTGGATTTATAAGATAATCTTCTCCTATATCAACAAAAGTTGCTTTAGCTCCAGTGCTATTTATAGCAGAGACAGTCGGAATAGCAGAATTAGAAACAGTGATTACTTCATCGCCGAAACCAATATTAAAACATTTTAAAGCTATATATAATGCTTCAGTACCACTACCAACGGCTAATCCAAATTTAGATTTATTCAACCTATTAAATTCATTTTCAAATTTCTTTAATTCGCTGCCAAAGAAAATACTTTCAGATGTGAGAGATCTATCTATTGATTTTAAAATTACTTTTTTAAGTTTTTTATATTCAGTTTTATAAGACCAAAAATTATTCATTATTTGATTCCAGCAAATTTTTTAAATTTTTTAAAATTTTCAATGTAGTCTTTTTTGTCATAATTCATATCACATACAGTCATTAACACAGAAAATTTATTTAAAAATTTTATCTCTAGCCAAGTTTTTGGTTTTATAAGAAAACCAATATTTTTATTTGATTTTGCAATAAATTTCTTATTTTCTTTTTTATTAATAATCTTTATTTCAAAATTTCCAAGAAGAGGAAATAAAAATTGTGAACACTTCTTATGAGCATGTTCTCCTCTAATTTTATTTTTTTTTCCAAAAACATAAAAAATTCTTTTAGGTTTAATTGGAAATTTTTTATTAAAAGTAAATGGTATTAATTTACCAGTTGAATTTTTGTAAGACTTATTTTTAAAATACTTTATTCTCATTTTTATTTAAACAAATTACTAAGATAAATTGAGTAATCACACTTTCCATAAAATTTTATTGATTTTTTAATATCATCTTTACTTATCCATTTATTTTTTAAAGCAATTTCTTCAAGACACGCTATCTTTAGACCCTGTCTTTTTTCAACTGTACTAATAAAATTTGATGCTCCATAAAAATCTTCAACCGACCCAGTATCTAACCAGACGCCACCTCTACCAAGATACTCCGCTTTCAATTTTCCTCGATTTTTATATTTATTGAGTAAATCAATAATTTCTAATTCTTTTCTTTTAGATGGCTTCAATTTTTTGCTAAAACTAATAACTTTATTATCAAAAAAATATAAACCGGTTACAGCTAAATTAGACTTAGTTTTTTTTGGTTTTTCTTTTAAGCTTGTTATTTTGTGAAATTTATTAACATTAGCCACTCCATATAAATTAGGATTATTCACTGGGTGTAAAAAAATTTTAGCTCCACTTTTCAAATATCTACAATCTCTTAATTTACTCGAAAAATTTTGACCATAAAAAAAATTATCACCTAATATCATTGCTACATTATCTTTTTTAATAAACTGTTCTCCAATAATAAATGCCTCAGGCAAACCCCCGGGTTTATTTTGTTCTTTATATTTAAGATTGATACCTAAATTGTTCTTTTCTGGTAAAATCCTTTTGAATTGTGCTAACTGACCTTTATTTACAATAATTAATATTTCTTTAATACCTGCTAACATTAATATTGATAATGGATAATAGATTAGAGGCTTATCATACAAAGGAAGTAATTGTTTATTAACTGCTTTCGTTAACGGGCTCATACGCGTTCCCAAACCACCTGCAAGTATAATTCCTTTTTTAATCATGTCTTCAGGCCTAATCTTTGGCTGTATAATTTATTCGAGATTTTTTTTAAGAAATTTTTATTATTTAAATACCACTTAACTGTATTTACAAGTCCATTATCAAGTCTAATTTTAGATTTCCACTTTAAATCCTTTTGGATTTTTTTACTATTTAATGCATATCTAAAATCATGTCCTGGTCTATCTTTCACAAAAACTATCTTAGTTCTATTCTTTATTTTTATATCAAGCATTCTACAAATTTTTAATAATTTTTTTACAAGATAGATATTTGTTAAAGTTACGCCGGAGCCTATATTATAATTTTGTCCTGATTTACCTTTTAAATAAAGCATCAATAAGGCTGAGCAATGATCCATGACATGTATCCATTCTCTTGAATTTTTACCTTTTGCATAAATGGGTAAATTTTTATTATTAAATATATTAGATATCATTTTTGGTAACAACTTTTCAGGAAATTGGTATGGGCCATAGTTATTACAGCAATTAGAAATAACAGCATTTATTTTATAAGTTCTTACATATGATTTTACAATGTGATCTGCACTAGCTTTAGAGGCAGAGTAAGGTGAACTTGGTTCATACTTATGATTTTCATCAGATTTTTTATTTTTTTTTATATCTCCGTAAACTTCATCGGTTGATACATGGATCAGCTTTGGTTTTATTTTTATTTTTTTTAACTCTCTTAAAACTTCTAAAAGACTAAAAGTACCAAATATATTTGTACTTATAAATTTCTTTGGTCCATCTATAGACCTATCAACATGTGTTTCTGCAGCTAAATTAAAAATTGCTGTAGGTTTATACTTTATGATTATTTTTTTTAATTTCTTTTTATCGTTTATATCAAGTTTATAAAATCTATAGTTTTTTTTATTTTTACTTTTGTGAGCTAATTTATTGGAGGAGTAAGTAAGCTTATCAACATTTATGACGAAGTATTTTTTATCAATTAAATAATTCACCAAGTTACTACCAATAAATCCTGATCCTCCAGTAACAATAATTCTTTTCATTATTCGTTTTTTACATTATTAATTATTATAAGTCACTAAGTGGACATAATATTGTGTCAAAATTATAATAAGTAATATGGGCATTTCTCAAAAAGATTTAACGGTGGTAATTGTTACTTTTCAAAGTGAAAAAGTAATAATTGACTGTATAAATTCTATAGACAAAAATCTACCAATCATTGTGGTTGAAAATTCAAGTAATCATAATTTTAAGAGACAACTTGAGAAAAGATTTACTAATGTAGAATGTATTCTAACTAACGATAACTTGGGAATGGGTAGAGGAAATAATGTTGGTATAAGATATGCAAGCTCGAATTTTGTGATGATAATTAACCCCGATACAATTCTTTATAGAGATACAATATCAGAATTAATTAACATCTCAAAAAAAATTGACTTTTCAATTTTGTCTCCTATAAGTGACGACAAAAATTATCCAAACTATAAAGGTGTGAATTCTGAAGAAAATGACTTAATGGATGTTGATCATGTAGATGGATATTCAATGTTATTAAACAAATCAAAATTTAACAATCAATATTTTGATGAAGAAATTTTTATGTTTTTAGAAAATAACGATTTATGTAAAAGAATGAAGGCCAGAAAAGAAAAAATTTTTATAAGTAAAAATGCAAAGATAAAACACTATGGAGGTAAGTCTGTTGATTTTAAAAAAGATCTAGAGATAGAAATTTTAAGAAATTGGCATTGGATGTGGTCAAAATTTTATTTTAAAAAAAAGTATAATGGTTTTGTTTATGCGCTCATATCTTCTTTATTTCCTTTGTTGACAACTTCACTTAAATCAATCTTTTTTTTGATTATAAACAAAAAGAAGTCAAAAATTTATTCAAATAGACTCTCTGGTCTTTTTAACTCAATTTTAGGTAATAAATCTTTTAAGAGACCAGAAATTTAATAAATTGATTTTTCTTTTTCTTTAAAATATAGAAGCTTATGTCTAAAATTAAAAATAAAATTCTTGTTACAGGTACAGCTGGATTCCTGGGTTCACATTTATCAGAAAAATTAGCCAATTTAGGTCACGATGTAATTGGAATCGACAATATGATTGGAGGGTATGATGATAACATTCCTAAAAATATTAAACATTTTAATATTGATTGTTGTGACTTTGATAAAGTAAATGAAATTATGAAAGGGATTGACGTTGTCTATCATTGTGCGGCTACTGCTCATGAAGGTTTATCAGTTTTTTCTCCATACGAGATAACAAAGAATAATTATCTTGCCTCTGTTTCTATTTTTTCATCAGCAGTACAAAACAGAGTAAAAAGAATAATCTTTTGTTCTTCCATGGCTAGATATGGTGCCCAAAAATATCCTTTTTTAGAAACTATGAAACCTGACCCGGTTGATCCTTATGCAATTTCTAAGGTAGCAGCCGAAAAAGTTCTTATAAACTTGTGTGAATTAAATAAAATTGAATGGGTAATAGCAGTACCGCACAACATTATAGGTCCAAGACAAAAGTACGATGATCCATTTCGTAATGTAGTTTCTATAATGATAAATAGGATGCTCCAAGGAAAGGCTCCTATAATCTACGGTGATGGAAATCAAACACGTTGTTTTTCTTATATAGATGATTGTTTAAGTTGTTTAATTCCAATGATGGATCAAAAAAATTTAAATAAGGAAATTATTAATATAGGTCCGGACGAAGAGTTTGTTACAATAAATAAAGTAGCTGAACTATGCTCAAATATAACCGGATCAAATCTTAAGCCAATATACAAAAA
>MDSV01074655.1_pt1 | contig 15522 bp, 12 predicted proteins | sample 810851 | NCBI WGS metagenome assembly MDSV01 (sample SAMN05326640, study PRJNA326480) | marine metagenome | isolation source: seawater | place: Atlantic Ocean: North East | collected 2012
ATGTATTAGCTACATCTTGTAAGAGTATTACCTCTTTACCTGAAGCATCTAATTGTGAAAATTGTTGATTAATAATAACATTATTAAATGTTGAAAATTCTGTTAAACCACCAGCTAAATCTAAAGCTTCTTGAACTGTTAGTCCTTTTCTAAGAGGATATGTGCCGGGCTGATTAACTTCTCCTTGAACTGAGTAAGTCAAGCTATTTCTATAATTTATATTTTCGTAAACAAGTATTTTGTCATTTACACGTAATTCAAATGTTGCTGAGTCCTCATAATTAACTGATAACTCATCATGATAAAATTGATTTTCATTTTGACGTAATATAATAATGGGGTTATCTCTTATTGTTTTTCTATAGATTGGATCGTCGAAACCTCCTGCAATATCCAGTACGTCTTTTAAGGTTGCACCATTGGCAGAAAATAAACCTGGAGATTTTACTCTCCCAAAAACTTCTACTTTAGATTCTACCAATTCAATTTTTTTGACATCTACAAAATCTCCATTATTTAATAGAATAGTTTTTGCATCTTTAAATTTAATGTTTTTACTAGTCATAGCATTGTCATCGCTTAAACGTTGACCAATAGGCTGAATCATATCAATAATTATATTAGAAGAAGCGTTAGACGTTAATCCTCCAGCATGACGAATTAAGTCATCTAGAGTTTCATTTTTTAATAATTCATAATAACCTGGTCTATTAATTTCTCCTTGAATATTAGATCTAATACTAACTCGAGGAATATAAATGATATCTCTATCCATTAGTTTTATATCAAAAAAAGCTGCATCACCCTTATTGAAAAAATTATAAAAATCAACAGTATGTATTATTTCTCCATCTCTTATAATTTGAATATTTCTTAAAGATGCTTCTTGGTTAACACCTCCTGCTTGAATAATTGCAGTTAATAAATCAGCAAAAGGATAAACGGGACTAATTCCAGGCTTCGAAAACTCTCCTGAAAAATAAATATTAATAGATTTGAATGAGCTAAGCTCTATCTGAAGTTCAGTAGAATTATTTTTATCTTTTAATGTAGAATAGACTGTAGATAACTTATTGACTAAAAATATTTCAGCTTCTCTTATTGTCTTTCCAGATAAATTAATGGGACCTACTTTTTCGTAATAAATTAATCCTGCCTTACTAATAACGAACTTTTGTCTTGAATTTGTCTCTCCCCAAAGAGTTAAAATAATTTCATCCCCCGGGCCTAGAAGGTATTCTTTTGGAGTTGGAGCATTGTCAGCAAAAACTATATCTTTTTCAAAATACTCATAGCCAAAAAAGTATGAATCAGATACAGATTCTTTTGAGATAGCATCGATTGAAACTATAGACTGGGCTACTGTCTCTTCCGTATCTTCAATCAGTAAATTGGAAGTATCAGTAGAACCTAGCTCTCTTCTTAACAAATCTAGTTCTGAATTACTTAATTTTGTTAAATCTGTTTGTGCAAATAGTGTAGTAAAAAATATTACAAAAATAATAATTTGTTTTATCATGAGTAAAATTTAGCTTTAAATATGACTTTAGCAAATAATTCTTTAAAATCGTAATCTAAAAATGACTCAAAAAAAACAAAAAATACTATTTGTATTTGGAACTCGTCCCGAGGCTATTAAAGTAGCTCCTTTGATAAAAGAGTTTCAAAAAAATTCTGAAAAATTTGATGTTTGTGTTGTGTCTACTGGTCAGCATAAAGAAATGCTTGATCAGGTGGTTAATTTTTTTAATTTGAATATAGATTACGACCTTGAATTAATGACAAAAAATCAATCTCTTAACGAATTATCAGCAAAAATTTTAACTTCTTTAAAGAGCATTTTAGATAAAGAAAATCCATCATATGTATTTGTTCATGGTGATACTACAACAACTGCCTTTGCGTCTATTGCGGCTTTTTATAATCAAGTTAAAATTTGTCATATTGAAGCTGGATTAAGAACATTTAATAAATATTCTCCCTTTCCAGAAGAAATTAATAGAACTATTACCGGTAAATTGGCTGACATGCACTTTTCTCCAACTAGTCAAGCAAAAGAAAATCTCATATTAGAAGGAATAAATGAAAATTCAATTATAGTAACAGGAAATACTGTCATTGATGCTTTATTAGAAGGAGTTGAACTATCAAAGAATTTTAATGACGAAAAAATTGAATTTTTAAAAACAATAACTAGTGATGATAAAAAAATAATCTTAGTTACTGGACATAGAAGAGAAAACTTTGGTGAAGGATTTAATAATATCTGTAAAGCACTTATCAAAATCTCTGAAGACAAAACAGTTCAAATCATTTATCCTGTTCACTTAAATCCTAATGTAAAGAATATTGTACATGAAATGTTGGGAAACATATCGAATATTCACTTAATTGAACCTTTAAATTATCCTGCTTTTACCTGGCTAATGAACAAATCTTATATTATTCTTACTGATAGCGGAGGTGTACAAGAAGAAGCGCCTTCTTTAGGAGTTCCTGTTTTAGTTATGAGAAATAATACCGAAAGACCCGAAGGAGTTGAAGCAAAAACAGCAATCTTAGTAGGTACAGATATTGAAAAAATTGTTTATAATGTTAAAAAGCTCATGTCTGAAGATGTTCATTATAAAAAAATCAGTTTAAATAAAAATCCTTATGGTGATGGGACCGCATCAAAGAAAATTGTTAATTATATGATAAAAAATGGATAAGAAAAAAGTATGTGTTATAGGCTTGGGGTATATTGGATTACCTACAGCTGCTTTATTGGCCAATAAAGGTTTCAAAGTTCATGGAGTAGATATTAAACAATCAATTATTGATACTATCAATAATGGTAATATTCACATAGTTGAACCCGATTTATATGGATATGTTAAAAAAAGCGTTGAAAGTGGACATTTGAAAGCTCATCTTGAGCCAACAGAGGCAGATATATATATTATTGCTGTACCAACTCCTTTCCATGATGGGCATATACCTAATATAGATTATATCGTTGATGCTACTAAAAAAATTGCCCCATTCATTAATGATAATAATATAATAATATTAGAGTCTACTTCACCTGTTGGAACAACAGAAAAAATTCAATCAGTACTAAAAGAAGAAGGTGTTGATATATCAAAAATATTTATCTCCCATTGTCCTGAAAGAGTTTTACCAGGCAATATTATGAAGGAATTAGTGGATAATGATAGAATCGTAGGCGGAATTGATGAAATATCAACTACTGAAACAGTAAATTTTTATAAACAATTTGTAAATGGAGAAATTCTTTCAACTGATGCCAAAACAGCAGAAATGGCTAAATTGACAGAAAATAGTTTTAGGGATGTTAATATTGCTTTTGCAAATGAGCTATCAATTCTTTGCGACAATCTTGATATGGATGTTAGAAAGCTAATCAAGCTAGCGAATAAACATCCAAGGGTAAATATCTTAAATCCCGGACCAGGAGTTGGTGGGCACTGCATAGCTGTAGATCCATGGTTTATTATTCACAAAGATCCTCAAAATGCTAAACTTATTCGCACAGCAAGAGAATTAAATAATTATAAAACTGATTGGGTGATTGAAAAAATAAAATATCAAGTTAAAAAATTTGAGAATGAAAACAATAAAAAACCTAGGGTAGCGTGTCTAGGATTAGCATTTAAACCTGATATTGATGATTTAAGAGAATCTCCTGCTCTGCATATAGTTAATGAACTGAAAAAACTTGGCCATTCAATCTTAGCAGTTGAACCAAATATTGAAGTATATCCCGAACTTGATATAATGGAACTTAGAGATGCCTTAGAGATTGCTGATTTGGTCGTTATTTTAGTTCGTCATAAAGAATTTCAAAGTTTAAAACTTCAAAATAACATGTTAGACTTTTCTTAATTTTATTATTAAAAATCCTCTATTTTATAGGTTTACTACTTTTATCAATTAAAAATGAATCCATAAAAGAATAAATCATAATAAAAAAGGCAGAAAGAATAATAAAAAGAAAATACATATCTAAACCCGAACCTCGTGCTAACATTATTATATTGAAATAACATACCAAGTAAAACAATATATAAGATATGGAAAAATTTTCTATAGACTCTATCAAGCGCATATAAAAATAATAGCAAAAAATTATTAAAAATATGATCAGAAAAAGTCCTGCTAAATGAAAATTCCAAAAAAATTCAGAAAAAATACTAATAGGATATGAACCTCCCATGGCTCTAAATGCCGGGTCATGTTGGACAGTGTAAAGGGCTATCATTTGTTCTGGTTTAAAAGGAAACATAAAACGAGGCATAAATAAAAATAATGGTTTTATTAATGTACTTCCCATTGATAATATGGTAGAATCTTTTAAAACTAGCTCAATTGCATTAACTCCATGAAAGTAAAAATAGCCCACTTCTAGATTAAGCAAAAGACCACCTATAAAAATATCACTGCTCATATATGCTGGTATCAATGCAATTGTATCGTAAATACTATCAAATTCTCCATAGCCTCCATAGCCTCTTGCAATTGACATTGCTAAGATCAAAAATAATGAATAAATCATTAAAAAAAATAGAGCTATGCTACTTTTAAGATTTAATTTTAAAGAATGCTTTAATGATTCAAAAAATAAAATAGGTATTAAAAGAAAAAAGGCTTCACGCTTTTCATGTATTGATATTGTAGCAAGGAATAATATAATTACTACATATCCTACATATCTAGCCCAATTTGGATACTTTTGAAGATATAAAATAATAAATAAGGCAAATAAAGTTTTAGGTATTGTAGATAAATCTCCTCCACCTCCAAAAACATCTAGGTTTAATTGAAAAAAGAAAAACGGAACAAAAATAAATATAGCTAATAATAACCTAGATAAAGGTACTTCCTTTAATTGAACATTAGAAGATATATTCCTTGGTATGAAACGTTCACCAATGATTAAAAATATTGTTAAGCTTAACAACAAAATTCCTAAAGAGATATTGGTAAACTCCCAAGAATTAAATCCAGCTTCAAGGCTATCAATAATAATATATTCTTTCCCAAAACCCCAAGATCCGCCAGCCAGTGAAATTGTAGTATAAAAATATATTAAAGAAATTGGCGACAACAACCTTGTAAAACTTCTTCCAATTAGAGCAAAACCTGTAAGAATATGGATTATAATAAAATAAAATCCACTCTCTTTAATAAAATCATTTCCTGATAGAGTAACAATCAATGTTACAAAAAACATAATCTGATATAGAAATATTCTACTCATATCTTTTTAATAGTAGTAGCGTAAAAATAATAAAGAAAATTTCAGCTGAAACTGTTGAACCTAAAGCTCCTATTCTTCCATATATTGGTATTAACTCATAATTTAAGAAAAATGATATGGTCAATGATACTATTGTCAATGCAGGTAGTATATTAACTTTTTTTAATGATGTCGCCTTATAAATTGCAAAATTTGAAAAACATGATAGCATTGTTAATAAAAAACCTCCATACACTATTGTAGAACCTTCAGAATATTCTGAAGGAGTAAACATTAAAATAATTGGATATAGAAAAAAAATAATCAATAAAGAAGCTATAAAAGACCCTAATGATGATATTAAAAGGAAAGTTCTTAAATATTTTTTGGCATTATCATCATAATTATCACTGCTATAAATTTTTGGAGTATAATATAGCGCAGCCACGTGAATTAAAAAGTATGGCATCATACCAATAGTAATACTAAAATGATAAATTGCTAAATCTTGAGTCGTTGACAAGCTGTTTAACATGAATCTATCTAGTTGCGTATATAACAACCCAGCCAATGCATGTGTCATAATTGGAAAACCAAATAATAAGTATTTATAGTCATATTTATAATTAAGAGAATTCTTGATATATGAAAAAATATTCCATTTTACTCCAGCATAGATCAGAGCAAAAAAAGATGCCCCTATAATTGCAAGGGGATAGCTTAGGCTATTACCAAAAATATTAACAAAAAAGATACATAATGAAAATTTCAAAACTTGAAGTATTATTCTAATGCTTGAGTACTGAATGAGTTTGTCTTCTTTACGTAGTCTGTAAAGATTAAGATTGATCATTGCCATAAAAAATGATCCTATCAACAGAATTAAGTACTCTAATTTTAAATCTCTTTCAAATATCAATAGGAATATTTCTAATGGTAAAACAGTAAAAATAATAAAAATAATAGTAAAAATTAAAAATACATTCTTTGAACATTGTGCAATAATTTCATCGACATTTGATTTGGTTTTTTGTATAAAGCGTAAGGCAGTATTATGTTGGCCAGCTAAAATTAATTCAGTGAATATTAGCTCAGAAGCAATAAGAAGTGCTATGTCCGCATAAACTTCTATACTAGAAAAAGAAGCTAGAAAGATAACAGTAAGTATATTTAGGCCTTTGGCTATCGATTCAACTAAACCATAATAAAATAAATTTTTGTTATTTTTTATAAATTTTATCAAAACATTATTGATATCTACTATTAAAGAACTTTGCTAAAGTTTAATAAAACAATCAAGATTTGGATAAAATTTCATTTTTATAAGAATCTTGAATATTGATAGTTTCTCCTTTTGACATTTTTTGTAGTTTAATAGATATATATGTTGAAAAACACATTTCATTAATTTCATTCTTTGTGGAAAAATTATTATTTTTTATTTTGTGAAAAAAAGAAGCAATTGCCTCGTCATGTCCTTTACCTCTTTTTATTAATCTGTTATTAAAAAAGTTTCCATTTGAAAATTTTTTCCAATTATTATTAATATGTCTTGAATCAGGTGTATTAATTATAATTTTTTCTTTAGGAACACTTGGAGGTAAGTCATGTCTGTAGTTGATATCAGCAGTTGATCCATCTTGAAAATGAAAAATATAATGACCAGTATCTTGATAATGTCTATCTCTACTTATGCATTCAATATTAATTAAATCCGTATGATTTATTAATGTTAGAGCAAGATCTGTAAAGTGACAAAATTCACCTATAATTCTCCCGCCACAAGCATCCTCATTTAAAAGCCAATGCTCTAAAGGCAGCTTTCCTGCATTAATTGTCATTGAAATATGAATTTTTCTAGAATTTATTTTATTTTTCATAAACTTTGTCCAAGGCGCTAAAGACCTATTATATCCGATAGCATAAACTAGCTTGTTTGATAACATTTTCCTCCTGATATCTATCAACTCTTCAATTGAAATTACTAGTGGTTTTTCTATCCATGCTGGTAATGAAAATTCTATAGCTTTATTTAGAAGATTAAAGTGAGTTTCATGCGGAGTGGTAATAATAACAGCATTAATACTTTTATAAAAGTCTAATTCATTTGTAGTTATCATGTCAATAGAGAATCTTTTCTTAGCTACATATAATGGAAAACCTTCTCTACCCAATGCAGCAGATAAATAACCTTCTTTGCTTTTATTTATAGTAGGTATAAATGTAGACATAGCAAAATTACCAGCACCAATTAATCCGGCTTTAATTTTATATTTATTTTTATTATCAGGATCTGAAAATGTCTGATTGACATTGACGTTAGTGCTATCATAATTAATTAACTTAGAAAAAAACGAAGAGTTTTTTGGAAAAGAGTAAATATTATTTGAGTCGTTAAGAGAAATTTCTTCAGAAATTAAATCAAGTACTTGAACTTTTTTTGAAGATAGTAATTCAAAAAAATGACTTATGTTTTCATAAGAACTGCCTTTACCTCTATGGTTTTTATCACCGCTAGAATTTGATACAACGAACTCAATTTGTTTTTTGAAAAATTTTTCTCTTATTAAATTTAATCCTACTAAACCAGATGATACAATTTTACCTTTTCTTTTAGTATAATTTGTTGCTTCATTTACAATATTGCTTGATAAAGAAGCAGCAGCTATTATTGTACAATCTGAACCTTTGCCTTTAGTATAATTTAAAACTTCTTCTGTAATATTATTTTTTCTTATGCCTATGGCACCATATTTTTCTGCAAGTTCTACTTTTTGCAAATCTATATCATAAACTATACATTGGTACCCTAATGCATTAAGTATTCTTAACGTTACTTGACCAAGTAAGCCTAGGCCAATTAATGCTATAACTTTTGATTCTTTTGGAACACATTTAATACTCTGCATTGCAATACCACCTATAGCTCCAAAGCTTGCAGATTTGCTATCAAGATTTTCTGGAATTTTTACACACATATTATAATCAACTAAGGCCTCTTCTTGATGAAAAGAGTTTGTAAAAACTCTGGTTCCTTTTGGCAAATTATAGATCTTTTTTGCATGAGAGACAGTTCCAACTGCTGCATAACCCATTTGCATAGGTATGTCTAATTTATTCTTAATTGCTCTGTAGGTATCAGATAAACCGCTAGATTTTATTTTATTAATTACATCCATAACTCGAGCTGGTTGCTGTCTAGCTTTATTAATCCAACCAGCTTTTCCAAAATTAACTATTGAGGATTCACTACCTGTACTGATGTGCGAATAAATGTTTAATACTCTTATTTTATCTGAAGTAGTTGTAGGAGATGGAACTTCTAAGATATCAGTTTTCCCAGTTTTTAAATCTTGTGCTAATACTTTCATTTAATTGTTATTTATATTCATATATTTATTAAGTAATTCCTTTTTTTCTTGATGATTAGGGTAAGTAATGAGCACTGCTTTATATTTTCCTTTAAATACAAATAGACTTCCTGCTGCTGCTCCAATAACACCATATTTCGAAATGAGCTCTCCAATATCACTTAAATTGCCTGCACCTCCTAAAACTGTTAAAGGTAATGTTGTATTGCTTCTAACTTGATTTATAGCCTTATAATCATACCCTTTCATAGTGCCATCTCTGTCTATTGAATTTAAAACAATTTCACCGGCACCCAATTCTTGCAAAGAAGATACAAAGCTGGTGAGATTGATTCCAGTTTTATGTTGACCATTGTTGACTAAAACACTATAGTTATTAGTCACAAATTTCTTTTTTATATCCAATACGACAACAACGCTTTGGCTGCCAACTGATGCTGATAATTCTGAAATGATAGAAGGATTATTGATTGCTGCTGAACTAATAGCAATTTTCTCTACGCCTAAACTAAAAATTCTTTTTGCTTGCTCTACAGTTTTAACCCCACCCCCATAACATAAAGGCATTCTGCACTCCATAGCTAATTTTTCTATCATTGAATAATCGGGTTCTATGTTATGAATTCCAGCATCAATGTCGGTAACAATTAATTCGTCTACAGCTTTTTCGTTGAATATTTTTACTGCGTTGATAGGATCCCCGACATATTTAGGATTTTTAAAATTCACTGTTTTTACAAGACCTTTTTTGTGTATTAAAAGGTTTGGTATTATTCTTGGATTTAGCATCTACAAATTAGAAAAATTATTTAATAACGTTATTCCGTTTTTATGACTTTTTTCTGGATGAAATTGCACTCCATAAATATTATCTGACCTTACAGCAGATGTATACCTATTGCCATATTCAGTTTCTGAGATAATGTTCTTCTTATCTTTGCAATCAAAATAATATGAATGTAAAAAATAAAAACTAGATTCTTGCTCTAAGTCTTTAAACAAAGGTTCATTTTTTGATATGATATCTATAGTATTCCAGCCCATATGAGGCAATTTTGTATTATGTTTGATAGTTTTAGCATCAAAAATCTTAACGCTTGAATTTATCCAACCTAACCCTTTTTCCGATCCTTCATCACTGGATTCTGCAAGCATTTGCATGCCAACGCAAACACCTAATAATGGTATTTTTTCATTCAAAATCATTTTTTCGACACCATCTCTTAACCCAGAGATATTAAATTTTTTCATCGCATCATCAAAGGCGCCAACCCCTGGTAAGATTATTTTACTAACATCTTTTAATTCTTCTGATTTTTTTATTATTCTATATTTAATATTTAGCGATTTATAAATATTTGAAAAAGCTCTAATATTGCCTAGTCCATAGTCAATAATCCCAATCATCTTTTCCCACCACGTTCAATACCTAAAAATCTCATTGCTTTAGCGCCATAATGATAAATACTTTCTTGAGACTTGTAATCCTTATATGTTTTCTTTGGCATATCCATATAGCTTTGTAATTCTTCTGTTGAAATAGATAATTTGTTAGCAACATATTCAAAATCATTTTTTATACTCTCTTCATCGTATGGTAAGCTTTTTAATTTTTTAAGCGCCTCGTCTCTTGTCATTTGTTGTGTTAAAATCAAACTTGAATATTGAACTTTTCTTGTGTCATAACCAAAACGTTTTGGTAGCCAATATGACTCATAAAATCTAGTAAATCGTGATTCAAAATGTTTTTGTGGGTATTTTTGATATCCAAATTTATCTTCCAATAATTGCATTGCTTTATCTTTATGGTATGGTATATAGTCTAAAGGTTTTACCACCTTAATACCTCTTATGTAAGGAAGATATATTTTATGCCATAAAATATTTGTAATAGGATAGTTTTTTAAAGGTCTATTCCCAAAATTTTTATGTATATCTTTCAATTGAATAGAGTCAGATTGAAAATACATCCACTCTAGAGGATTTCTAATACATTCTGTTGAATAGTTAGCTCCAGTTAATATATATTTAATTTTATGTTTTGAAGCAAAGTTATACATTGTAGCAAAGAATGCGTGATCTTGTGGAGTATCTATATGTGAAACTCCTGACTTGAAAAAAGACAGCTGCAAGTCTTTTATTTCTTCCCAGTCAATAACTTCTGTATATAAATCTAGTCCTAAACTATCTACTAATCTTTCAATATTGTTTACTGCAATCTGAGAATTCCAACCAGCGTCAACATGAAAAACAAGTGGTCGCAAATTATATTTTTCTTTCATTATATATAGCAAGTATGAACTATCAATACCTCCACTCATTCCCATTATACAGTCAAAATCTTTATTCTTACCCTCCTGTTTAATTTTGTCGATGATTTTAATTAATTTCTCTTCACCTATTTTGCTTGTATCCCAATTTGGCAAAATTTTTTTATAAAAAGTTTGACAATGATCGCACACTCCATTTTCATCAAAAGAAATTTGACTATCTGAAGTATCCATTACACAATTTGAACAAGTTTTCTCCGCAATATTCATACTTTCATTCTAGAAAATTTTCCACCATTAAATTCAATTTCTGTATTAGTAAGATAAGAGCTTTCAAGCTCTAAGATGCAAGAAACAAGTTCAGATAATTCTCGCATTTTTAAAAATCTTTTTTTCGGGTGGTTTGATTTGTATTCTTCAAGCCTACTTATATCTTTACGAGATGTTGTCATCAGTCCATCTTCAATGGTTGAAGGAGAAATAATTAGTAATTGCTGGTCTGGAGATTCAAGATATCTTTCTTTTACATAAGAACTTAGGGCAGACTTTGCTAAAAAATAAATTGTATCAAAACTACCTTTTTTGCCTGATTCAGACCCTATGATGACTATTCTTGCTGCAGAGTTCTTTCTTAATATGTATTCACATGTTCTAACTATACCTATGCAATTGATATTCATTGACTCCCAGGCCTTTTGTTCAGAATAATCGTTAATATTAAAATTATTTATAATTCCAACATTTATTACATAGCAAGAACTATTAATGGGGATATTTTCAAAAAAGTTGTCTTTAAAATTATTTCTAATATCGAATGGTATTTTAGTCTCTCTACCAAATGAGGTTACTTTATGCCCTAAAGTACATAGCTCATCTTTTAACTTAGATGAACTTCCAATTAAAATTATGTCATTCATTAAAAATCTCCTTTTCTATAATATTTTCAGCATAAAAAACAGTATCTATCTTTCCTGCAAAAATTGATATAATATTATTTTCAATAAAATATTCAACTATTCTACTATCTGCCTCAGATTTAAACTTAGTTTTAATTGATGTTTCTACGTGAGAAAATGAAAAATGTTTTTTAAAATCTGGAAATACACTATTTATTTCTTTCTCAAAAAGACTGATTTTTTTATCAATCATTTCTTTATCTTCCATTATGCTATTGCAAGCATCGCGTGCTTCTTGTTGATTGGAATGAACGGAAAATGGAGTTTCTTTTACACTTGTCAAAGAATAAAGGTTATTTCTAAATGGAAATAAAGAAAATAGCTTACCATCCATTACTGTTAAAGCAACTTTTTCCTTAAGAGCGGATTCATAAATCATAAAAATACATGCTTCATAATATATTTGTTTTGGAAGATAATTTTTATATCCCCCCCACGTACAATCTATAACCCAATCATAGTGATTTAGATAAGAATTAATATTATTATTATTAATTTCACAATTCCCGTTGAAGAAACTACCTAATTTGCTTTCAAAATAATTTTTTGCCTTAATATGATCAATATATTCTTCTTCACAATCAATTATTCCTTCAATATTAAATAACTTAAAAAATAAATCATTATCAACGTTCTTAAATTTTAGCTTTTCTGCATTCATTACCATTTTATATGTTTCAAAATCTATTAAACTTTTAGTTTTATGAATACAATAGTAATTCTTATCGATTACATTCGAAAGAGTGGGGTAATGTTTTTTGAATAATTGAAATCCATTCTTTGAGTAAAAACGAGTTTTAGAGCACCGAGGATAATGAAATCCTAGATGGAGTCTATTTTGGTTAAAACCCGATGCCCCAGTAAAAAAACTGTCTGCTTTATCAAAAATTTGGATTTCTACACCTTTATCCAACAAAAAAGAAGCAATGTGACATCCATACCAACCAGCTCCTATTATTGCTATTTTTAAATTACTATTTTTCATCAATGGAAAATATATACAAACAACCTAATAAAATATACTTTAAAATGATAAGATATAATCATATGAGATTATTCGTCAATCAATGCCATATAATCTAAAAATGCTTGTTCCCACGTTGGGTATGTTTCTAAAACTTTTGAAGCAGATGAAACCTTTCTTTCAAGAATTTTTCCATCCGAAAAACTATTTTTTAATACTTCTAAAATTTCTAAGTGATTTAAAGGATCAAAATAGAAAGCAGATTCCTTGCAAATATTTCTTGCAAAATCTAAATCTGATGTGAAAATAGGTTTTTTATGGTACATTGCCTCTACATATGTTCCTGAAAAAGTCTCTAGAAGAGTTGGCATCAATAGTCCGTCAGTTTGTTTATATAGCGCAGGTACATCTTTCATATCTACTGGACCTAAATTGCGTATCACAGTATTTAGATTTTCTTCCTCAATTATTTTAAGAAGATCTTCGGCTTGTTTTCCTTGCTTTGATGATATTGTAATTACAATACCAATATCTAATTTTTGTTTAAGAATTTCCTTTGCTAAAGGAACAAAAATTTCAATATTTTTGTGCGAATAATAATAAGTCAAATAAAGTAAATTAATTTTATTTTTGAAATTAAAGTTTCTAAGATTCTTTTCAGTATTAAGGTTATCTAAAGACGTTGCATTTGGTATAATTTCGACTCTTTGAAAATTATATATTTCTTTTAATCTTTTTTTCATTACTGAATTTTGAGTAACAAAGATATTGACATTATTTATTAAAAGTTTGACAAAGAAAAGCTTGACTGTTCTTTTAATATAATCTTTTCGATCCATTAAATTCCATGCAACAGTTTCAGGGTAAAGACCGTAAGGCCAATCAAACAGCATGATTTGTTTTCTGTTAGTTAAAATTGGTAAATCAGATAAGTTAAAAACGACATTGCACTTTTTTAAAAAAATAAGTAATGGAATTAAAAATATATAGCTTATTGGCAGTAAAATTGGTGATGCAAAAAAACCATATACATTTATGATAGTAATATTTTTTTGATTATATGCGTCAAAATTTCTTGATGGTGGTACAAGCACAAAGTATTTATCGTTTGTTTTATGCTTACTTAATAATTTTATAAAATTTGTTAAATAACTTAATCCTCCTCCGTCTTTAGCATTTAATGCGTTGATGAAAACATTTTTCATCTTTATATCCCTTTACTCTTATTTATTGCAGCTATAAATCCATTAACCATATTTTTACTAGTACAGTTTTCTGTGTAATAATTGTAGGCATTCTCTCCTAAAATTTTAGCATATTTTTGGTCTAAGTTGATTTTTTTTATAACATTTTCTAAAGACTCCAAAGACTCATCTATAATTATTCCATTATAATGATCTATAATATTATATGTTTCACCTCCAGATATTGAATTTGATTTAGTAATAAAAGGAACGCCATAACCAAAAGACTGTAAGACAGACAGTCCAGCTTGCCCGTATGATATGCTTGCAATAGCATTTTTATAATATTCCTCTAATTCTTGAGTATTATTTATTTTGCCAACTAAAGATATGTATTCTGATTGACCGCACTCGATAATTTTTTGATTTAAAAAATCTTTTTCTTCACCATCACCAATAATGATAAAATTCATTTTATTTTTAATTGATGAATTAACTTTTGAAAAAGCTTCTATGCAAATATCTATTTTTTTTCTTGAATTTAAAGTTCCAACAAATAATAAATGTCTTTTGTCAAAAAGAAATGATTTAATTCGTTTTTCTATATGGAAAGTGTTATTTGCTACAAAACAGATATCATTTTTGACTCCCAATTTTATAAATTTTTCTTTTATGGTTTCATGATAAAATATTATAGGATAACCTAAGCGTGTAAAAATCAGTTTAATTCTAAGAGCTATTTTTTTTAATAACCAATTAGAGCTTTTACCCTCATCAAGGCCCCACCATATAATCTTAATATCAGTTCTAAACAATAAAATAAAAGACATTATCCAACGAATGTCAAACATAATAATAATGAAATCTGGTGATATTTTTTTAATGGTTTTAAAAAGATTTTTTTGAATTTCGAAAAAGCCTATTCTTCTAGAATCAATCCTAATACTTTTAAAGCTATTATCTTTAATTTTGTTTTTGGAAGAGTGGACTAGCGTAGTATCGTAATGTTTTGCAAGTTCATTATAAATAGGAATCCTATAATGAGGAATTTTATTTTGTATAATGACTACTTTATCCATTTTTAATTAGAGATTTTGTAACTTACTGAAATTAAAATACAACTTATTATAAAATTTTGTCAATTATGAAAATAGGAATTATTGGAAAGGGTTTTGTTGGATCTGCAGTAGAGTACGGCTTTACTTGTGATGAAAAGTTTGAAGCTCAAATTAAAATTTATGATGTCAATCCTAAACTTTCAACTCACTCCCTGTCAGAAACTATAAATGATTCAGATTTTGTTTTCATTTCTGTTCCAACTCCTGCAAATAATGATGGATCTATTAACTTAGAATCTTTAAATATTGTGTTAAAAAAAATTAATGAATGTATTGAGAATGATTGTGTCATATTAATAAGGTCCACTGTTACACCGGGAACCTCGTCAAACTTTTCAAAAAAATATCCTTCACTGAATATTGTTTTTAATCCTGAATTTTTGACAGAAAAAAATGCAAATAATGATTTTATAAATC
>MDSV01212472.1_pt1 | contig 15522 bp, 4 predicted proteins | sample 810851 | NCBI WGS metagenome assembly MDSV01 (sample SAMN05326640, study PRJNA326480) | marine metagenome | isolation source: seawater | place: Atlantic Ocean: North East | collected 2012
TATTGATTCAAATAATTGTAATTATTTGAATTTAAATGAAAATGATTCAAATTCTATTTTAATTACCGATGAACCATCATTAAATATAAATATTACATTAAGTTCAAATAAAGTAGGAACAAAATATCAAATTGTTTTATCTAATATACAAAATTCTCTAAAAATCTTATCATCGAATCAACATGATATTTTTATTGGAGCATATAGTTTAAATCATAATTCTAATATTAATGAATTATCCAGCAAAGATAATAAATCAAAAAAAAAAATTATTAATAAAAGTGATATTGATGGTAATACAATGTTTTATATTCCTCATTATAATTATGGTTTATATAATGGTGGTGTAATTTATTTAACTTATTTAGGCACAAATTATAATAATTTACCTGAATTATTTAATAATCAATTAGACCAAAATTTATATAAATCATATTGGTTTATTTCAGGTTCATTAATAGGAGATATTAAAATACCATTAACTATTAATATTATAAAAACTCTTAAAATTTATCTAAGCACTACAAAAAAAAATATTTATTATGTAACTAGTTCCAATTCTACTGATAATTATTTTAATAAACTATATAATAATAATATTATATTATTTTATGGTGTAAATTATAGTAATATACAAATTATAGATATTAATACTAATAATATATTATATGATAATTCAAATACTACAACTACTTATGAATATAATATTTATGTTAAAAATTTTACTGGTAATTATATTAATATACCATCAGGACTTAATTTAGACCAAATTATGGCAGCTTTTTCAAATATTGAATCATTATATGATATATTTAGCAATACTCCTAAAAATATAATTAATAATAATTGTTTAGAATATAAAATTACTAAAACCGTCAATAATAATGAAACAATAATAATAGAAAGTTTTTTAAATATTGTTGATTCAAACGCATATTTTAATCAAGTAAATAATATTAATAATCATTTAAACTTTGAAAATATAATTTTTAATTTTTATAATGGATTTACTATATTAGAAAATAATTTAATCAATATTATTTAAATATATCTAATAAAAAAACTTATATATATTAAACTCCATATTACATTTTTTGAATTTTCAAATATTATTTTAAATATATTTTTTTCATTATTTTTTTTATAAAATAAAACGAATGATAAAATAAAAAATGTCAAAAACATTAATTCTTTATCAGTATTTGATTCAAATATATACATCATTAATATAAACTCAATAAAAATTAATAATATAAAATTAATAATATTATTATTATCAATATTAGGTAATAAACTTTTAATACTTAATAAATATGATTTAATCATATATATATATATAATAATTTAAATAAAAAATTAATAAATATTATATTATATTTATTATGATAATTAGTCTAAATATAAATAATTTAAATGAAATTACATATAATAGTGATACTAATGAATTATCTCAACAATATATTAAAATAAATAATAATTTAATAAATTTGTATGTGCTTACAAATTATAATATTTATTTTGAACAAACTACTAATAATGAAATATATTATTATGTTTTTGCTATAAATCATAAATTATATAATAAAACAATAATAAATAATGGTATATCTTATAACTATTATTATGGTATAATAGAACCAATATTTGATTCAAATACTTTAAAAATTAATAAAATATTTAATGAATCTGATAAAGAAGTGAAATATTCATATTATTTATTTAAATTAACAAAAGATACTAGTAATAATTATACAGTTAATACTCTTATAAAATCAGGTATATTAAAATTAGAAAAATCATTAATTTACTTAAAATGTAATTTTAATAATGAAAAATTAGTATTAGATTTATCTAATGAAATAACAAAAACAAATAGTGATAATATTCAAATAATAAATAAATATGAATCTACTAAATCTATAATATTATATAATAATTATAATTATTTGATTCATATAGATAGTAATACAAGTTTTGGTATATATAATGAAATATTTGAAAATTATGATAAAGTAAGTATAACAGAAACAAATATAAATAGTGAATTAATCAAAATTGATAGAAAAATGTATAAATGGCAAATTACAAATAATATTAGTTCATATACAGGTGATTTAATAGTAGATGATTTTGAATTTAATAATAATAATGCAGAGATTTTAGAAGATTGTATTTTTAGAGACATTAATATTTTAACCAAATTGTATTTTGATGAATTTATTTATCCAGAACATAAAAATATAATAAAAATTAATAATATTACAAATCATTTAGAAATAAATTATTCTAATAAATTGTTAATAATTGATAATATTAATACAAAAAAGATGGATATTATACTACCTTCAACAAATGTATCAATTGGAATTGTTTATAAAATCCTATTATTAACAAATTTAATAGGATTAAATTTAAAATTTGAAGATAGTGAATTAAATAATAGTGATTCAGATATTTTTAAAGGTAGATTGAATATATCAAATATAAATACAAAAAAAAATAAAACTTTACAATCAGATTTTACTATTTCAAATAATATTAAAATAATTGATTCAACAAATACTATTTCACTTAATAATATTGGATTAAATAAATATGGTTATATTGAAATATATTGTATTGATAAAATTAATAATAAATTTTGTTGGAATATAAATGGAGAATTATTAAATAATAATAATAATAATATAAATAACGTATTTATTTAATCTAAATAATATAATAATGAACCTTGACCTGAATTAATTTGTAATATATTATAATTAAGACAAAATATTTTAATAAGTCCATTTGTGCTACATCCTTTTGATTTAGATAAATTATCTTCAAAATTAAATGTTAACATAAAATCATTTACTTCTGAAAAGTTTAGATAACCAGAAGGTTGATAACTTGTAGGATTTAATGCAAATGAATAAGAATAAATATGTTTATTATTAGAATTATGATTATGATAATAATATGGTTGAATTTTTCTGAAATAATCAGGAGGAAATTCTGATAATATATTTAAACTATTTAATTTTAAAGAAACATCTTTAAATGTATCTTTATAATCAGAATATATAGTTGTATATTTTGTTAAATTATTATGGTCTATAGATAATGTATTATCTAAATTTGAATTATCTACTGTAATAACCCATATTAATTCCTTTACAGGATGTCTAAAATCTAATTTTACATCTTTTTTTATAGTATTTTTACTGATAATTTCATTACCATTAAATTGAACTTGTTCTATTAAATATTCTAATTTATTAGAAGAAAAATATTGTTTTTCTTTTTCATCTAAATATATATATTCACCCCAAATATTACATTCAAATTTAGAATCAGATTTTATTGATATATTATTTAAAAATTTATAATCAGAAACTTTAACAACTTCTAATAAATTTTTAAATGTAATTGTTACAGTAATATCACTATTATTTAAAGCTATTATTGGTAAAGCTACACCACTAGTTTTATTAAAGAAAAATGGTAATGGTATAAATAATTTTCTTTTTTCGATTCCTATATTATTTTTATTTCTTATAGAATAATCACTATTATAATCTAAAGTTAATTTAGATATGTCAATATTATTTATTTTACTATATAAATCTATCCATTCACCTTTTATTGTTTCTATTATCTGATCATTTATTCTAAATTCAATAGTCTCTATTATATTACATCCAATATTATTAGTATAACCATACCAAGATAAATTATTTGGTTTATTTAAATCAGGTAAAGTTAATTCTATATACATAGATTTAAGTAAATCACCTGAATTATTTACTTGAGTGCTTATTGTGCCACCAAATTTAGGAGTTCCATTTATATCTTGAATTATATTTTGAATAGAAAAACGTGAATGTCTTTTATATACTGATTTAAAAAAAGATATTTGAGGATTTCCAGTTATTTTTAAATCCTGAACACCATTTATTTGCATTTGTAAATAACCTGCTGTCATTAATAATAAATTAGAAAAATATTTTTAAGTAATACTTAAAAAATAAATAAATATATATTATAATATAATAATAATTATGGAAGTTTATAATGATGGAAAATTTAATCTTCTTGAAACAGATGATTTAATTGTAAAAAACAAACTTAATTATTCTATCTATTCTAGTAAGCAATTAACAGAATATGATTCAGGAAGTTTATATCTTATTGATAATTCTAATGAAAATATAACAATTAATTTACCATATATAAAAAATGGATTATATTTCGAATTCATTTTTACAAAAACAACCAATAACTCAATTACATTCAAAAACTCACAAACACCACTTGATAACTCCAAAATTATAGGTTCTGATTGGATTTATCTAAAACGTTCTTATATTAATATTTCATATTCTACATTATCTGGTTCTACAATAGAATTTACAAAAACAGAACAAGGAGAACATATCAAATTTTATACAGATGGAATTAACTATTATATTATTAATAAAAATGATACTAATAATAATATTAATAATATTTTACAAACAATACCAGCAAATAATTTACAAAATTATATTGTAAATATTAATTTAAATCAAAACTTATCATATAATTATACAATTGTAAATGAAAATACAAATGAAATATTAACTGACTTATTTCTTGGAACAAATTATAATTTTAAATTTAATACATCATCACCTGAATATAATAACATTACTAAACTTAATTCTTTAATTACCTACAAAATATTTACTTATGTTGATGATTATAACACTATTTTATATAATTTAGATACTATTTATGATTCTAATATTAATTCTTTTATTATTAATACTAATAGCCATAATAAATATTATAAATATCCAATTCTTAACTACTATATTACAGATTCAAATAATACTCAATATACTACGTTAAATTTATTAAATACAAATTATATTTTAGATATATATAATAATTCAATATTATATCCTACATATGATTATAATACATTTATTAATAATAATATTAATAATCAAAATAGTCTTCAATCTAATACATCAATTCTTAATATATATTATAATACAGTAAATAATAATTTAATTATCTATAATGAAAATAATCAAATCATATATGATCATAATAATGACAGAAAATTTTTAATTATTAATCGTAATGTTAAATATACTATTAATTATTTCATAATAAATCAATCATCTACTCAATCTAATAATACTGCTTTTAAATTTACAATTAATACATTCAATTCCGATATGTCTACATTTACATATACACAAAATAATTATTTCAAATTTTCTTCAGAATCTCCTGAAAATAATACATTTACTATTTCATTACCATCACTAACTAGTAATACTAATAATACACATTTATATTATTTATCACTAAAATATGATAATACTACTATTGAATCACAAAAATATGTATTTGTTATTCCACTTATATTTTTAGATCATTTAATTCTTAAAACTTCTGAAAATACACCTATTACATTAAATTCTAATAATTTAGTTAATAATAACTCTATTATTAATTCATACAATTTTAGTGTAACATCATCTACTATATTTAAATCTAATTTTATTAATTTAATTCCTTTAAATACTAATAATATTACTTCAAATATTAATGATTATAATATATTTAGTTTAATTACACAAAAATTACAAATACCACTAAATAATGATAATATTGATAATCATTTATTAAAAATTTCAGATAATAATAATAATATATTTAATACAACTATATCGAATGATGGTATATTTAAAATATATAATTTAGATTTAAAATATAATTCTACTATTAATAAACTTACATATTATAGTTCTTTAAATAATATTATTGGAGGTCAAATAAACTTAAAATCATTCACTATTAATGATAGTTATTCAGGAAAATTAATTCTAATTAATCTTAAAAATGATATGTTTTTCAATTTTAATTCAATTCAAGAAGGTAATTTTTTCAATATATCTATTAATAATGATAACTCTATTGATAATAATACTTACAAATTAATTAAACAAAAAAATAGTAATAATCATGATGAATACTATTTTATACAAAATAATGATTCTAATACATTATTAAAAAATATTACATTATATTCATCAAATACATATTATATATTAGTTGATAGAAATACTATAAATAATGATGAAATAGAACAATCTACACTTATGAATAATGATTTATTACAATTTTCATCAATTCAAGATGGAACATTAAATTACAATAATTTAGAATCATTTCATTTTATACAAAAAATTATTAATACTGATAACACTATTACATATAAGTTTACTATTAATGAATCTAATAATATTTCTAATATTTATTATTATAATAAAAATACCAAATCTATGGGTGGATTAATTGAATTCAAATCTAATAACAATTTACTAAAAAATATACAATTCTCATCTATATATCCATTTTCATTAAAATATAAATATTTTATTAATAATATTTCTTATGAAAAATTTAATGATAACTATTTAATCACACTTAAAAAACTAAAAAAAGGTGATTCTATACAATTCTATTATCAATCAGGACATTTCTTTATTAAAGAATCATCATTTACAAATCACAATATTATAGATTATCCAGATAATATTATATCAACAAATGATTTAAATACGAAAATGATATTAAATGATAATAAATATGATATATCATTTATTAATAAATTTAATAATACAATTAATTATTTATCATCTTCATTTAAGTTTATTAAAAATCAAACCTATTATATTTCACAATCAGATATTTCAAATTATAATCTTGAACCTAATACAAATACTAATTTTTATATAAAAATTAATAACAATCTAAATTTTGAATTATATAATGATTCTAACTTTCAAAATATTAATAATAATATTTTATTATATAGAAAAAATACATATTATTTTAATCAATATCATAGAACAAATCACAACCCAGGATTTGATATAGATTTTAAACAAACATTTAAAGTTCAATTTAAAAAAAATCAAAATAATCAATTCACATATTTTATTAATGGATTAGAATCTTATACTATAGAATTAATTAAAAATACATCTTATTATTTTGATTTATCAGATGTTTTAGATACACAATTCCGTCTTTCATTATTTCCTGATGGACTTAATAATAATGTATTATCTGAATTTAATGACTCTACACAAGTACAATATAATAATGTTACAATCAATAATACTACATATATTAATAATATTATTCTAAATATATCTAATAATTCTACTATTACTAATCTTTATTATTTCTCTATTTTAAATAGAAATATAGGTGGAAATATAAATATTAATAATAATCAGTTTGAATATTATTTAGAAATTCAAGAAGAAAAATCACATAATAATTTTGAATTCTTTCTAAAAAAACATAAACCCACTTATTCAATTAATATTAAAAATTCTAATAATAATATTATTGATAAATGTTTATTATATAAAAATCTTTTATTTTCATCACTATCTTATAATTTTAATTTATCCGATTCTATTACAAATTATTCATATAATAATGATTCAATTAATTCTACTATTAATATTTATGTAGCTTTTGTATATGATACAGATATTCAAATTATTAATCCAAATCTAGGATATTTCGCCTTTTATAAAGATATTAACTTATCACAACCTATTTCTCAACCATTAACTCTTTTAAAAGACAAATATTATAATTTTATTCAACCTAATTATTTAACAGATATATTCAAATTCTACATATTTATTAATAAACCTTCTAATAATTATTTTAATAATTTCGCATCAGAAAATCATTTTGATACAGATATATTTACTAAAATACCAAATTCTGGTATAACTTTTAATACAACTAACTTATATAATTCATATATATATTATTCAGGTATTCATTATGATATTAATACAGGTTTATATACAGGGACTCCAATTGCCAGTTTTAATAATCATGAAAAACTTGTTAATCAATACAAAATTTTTATTATACCAAATAAAAATATATATTTAAGTGATAATATTGATAATACTTCTAATATTATTAATCTAACTTCTACTTCTGCTTTAGCAAGTAAAAATTATTTACTTACTATGGATAATTGTAAACAATTTAATATATTAAATAATGATTTAACTAATTTATATTTACAAAATACAATAGATTCTATACAAAACATTATATTAAATATAAATCAAGATTCTAATCAAAATTATATATCAATTAATAAATTAAATAATACTTCGAATGTTTATGTGTCAAATGGTTCTAATTATGATTATGTTTTATGGAATAATAATAAACATAAATCTATAAATATTAATTCTAATACAGAATATAATATTACACTTGTATCTGATACTACAAATTATAAATTCGCATATTATAATCATGATACTAATCAATTAACATATCCTACAGGTGATATTACAAACTTAAAATTATCATCATTTATTACTGATTATTTTATATATACTGATTCTTCTAATAATATTACTTATAATAACAATAATGATTCAATCACACCTAATTTATTTACATTCAATAATATAAATCCTAGTTCTATTTCTAGTAATTTTTATAATATTAATATTACTGTTGAAGAATTCATATATGAATATTTTATTACATTAAAATCAGAACTTAGTAGTTTTAAACTTGATATTCCAGCTTTTAACACATATACACTACATTCTATGTATTTATATACAAATTTTAATAATATTACAAAAATTGACACTAGCACAGTAATTGATGCATCTACATATAATTTATTTTATATTGATATTAATTTATATAAAAATGGAACAACTAATTTATCTACATATCATTTAATATTATTTAAAGAAGATGATACAATATTTAAAAATATTGTAGATTTTGGTAAATTATATGTTAATGATTTAGATAATACATATACTAAAACAAAAACATTATACAAATCATTACCTGTTAATTTTAATTTTACCGAAAATAAAAATCATAATTTACCTAATTCATCACTTATTAATGAATTTAAACTACAATTAACCAATTTACAATATTATGATGATAGTATATTTCCATTTAATACTAGTAAATCATTTAATATATTAAATACAATTGAATCAAATGATATTTTTAATACAAAAAATATAATTTCATCAAATTTATATGTTCCAGATTTTAAAACTTTATATTTTGATATCTCAGATAGTAGTTTAATTGATACAAATATTACATTTTATTCAGATGAATCAGCTACTAATCAAATTACAAATAATATTATTTATACTGGTAAACCTGGAATTCCTAATAGTAAAATTATTATAAATATAAGTTCAATTAATCATAGCACATTATTTTATTATAGTGATTGTTTATATGAATCTAAAATTAAATATCCATTTTATATTAAATCAGATGATATTACATTAATTAATAGTAGCAATACTTTCGAAAATCATACATTTAAATATAAATATAAATATAAATATAATATAATAAATTATTTATATAATACAAATGAATTAGATTATTATTTTAATGGTAATTTATCAATTGCTTATATAAATCTTAATAAATGTCATTTTATTTTATATAACTCTAATAATTTATTTAAAGGAACCATTTATACTGATGTTCTAGATAATGTTAATACAAATATAAATAAAAATCTATATTTAGTTTTTGATAATATTGATTCTATTACAATTGATAATACTTATACTCTTAAAGTATTTAACTATAAAAATGGTCAAATAATTACACCCAATTATTTGAATTTTAATAAGTTCAATAATAATACTTTATCAAATACTACAAATCATTATATTTATACTAATAATACACTAGATTTATATACTATTAATAATAAACCTATTGAATATTTGAATGATTCATACTTAAAATATGAAAATACAAATCAAAAGTTTTATATATCTAAAGTTCATAATAATAATTTTAATATTACAACTGTTAATAATCAAACATTAAATTTTAATAGTAATCATCTATTAAGTGATTGTTCTATTAAAGATAATAATATTACAATTTTCCAATTTAAAAATAATACTCCATTACCTAATGATTCAAACAAAATACATTATACATATATTAACAATAATCTTAAATTTATAAATGAATCACAAGTTTATCCACAAAATACACTAAATGAATCATCTTCTAATTGTTTTAATATTTTTATACAACCATATTATACTTATACTAACTCTTCTATTGATTATTTTGCTATGAATGCTAATATTAATAGTATTAATAATATGACTTTATTATTAAAACCATTACATTCATATACATTTATAATGAATAAGAATTTAATATATAAAATTAATAATAATTTATATAAAACTAGTTATATAGAAAATAATGTAGAAAAACACTTTAAATTATCTATTGTAAATTTAAATGATACATCTACTTTATACAATTCTGTAGATAATATTTTAAATATTAGTTTACCAACAAATAGTGATTCAAGATTATATTTAAAAATAGAATGTAAATTAGTAAATATTAATAATAATACTGAATTAAAATTCGGATATTATGATAAAAATAGTAATAATGTTACTGGAAACTATTTTACACAATATATTCCTATAATAGTTGATTTGAAATCAGTTATTAAATATAAAATTAAATATAGTAATCTTAATTATTTTATTGGTAATGACAAAAATATTATGAAACATTATAATAATTTTACATATATTTATGATATTTCAAATTTAGATGTAAATTCAACTATAGATTTTTCAATTAAAAATAAAAATGATGATTCTGTAGTTTTAAATACATCATATTACAATAAATCAAGTTCAAATATTTTATTATATACAAACTTTAATCATAAATTAATATTTAATACTACAAATAATATAATTCTAAAACAAAAAGATTCAGAAATAGTTTATAATTCTAATAAATTATTAGTTTTAAATTCTAAATATACTGGTAATTACAGTAATCCATCCGATGAATCTAATTATTATATCAAATATATTGGACTGCCTGGTTTTTCAGGTCAATTAATTTATAATGTTCACAAAACATTAGATTTTAATATAAATATAAATGACCTTAAACAAAATTATTTATATATACATTATAATACATTTAATAAGATTACTTCTAATTATGTATATGATTTATATAAAACTACAGATACAACAATAAATTTGTTTGAACCAATAAAACTTAAGATTCAACAAAAAAAAACCGATATATCAAATAATACTATATATACTGATATAAACTATAAATATTCTGATGATTTCTTTCCAGGAAAATCTAATTCTAATTTAATTTTACAATTACCAACAGATATTGATAATGATAATATATTATTAGAAGACTTATCAATTACAGGAATAGGTTATTATTCTAATAATTCTATATTAAATATCAATAATTTAGTCTTACCATCTGATGTATATACTTTACAACAAGAAAGTTCAACTGTATTTTTAAATATTAAAAATAATATAGTTATTAGATTACCTTTACCTAATTATTCATTTAAATACTATTTTGTTATTACTGATTCAAATAAAGATTTTACTATAACATTTTTATCTAAAAATAATATTTTTATAAAAAATTCACAATCACCAAATATTACCTTAAATCATAATAGTATTATTCTTAAATCATTAATTAAAGGACAACAATTTGAAATTATTGCTAATAATAATAACTACTTTATTGATTTAGATATTAATATTAATACTAATTATTATAATACTAATTTTCCTTCATCTACTATTAAAACAATTAAAGTTGATAATCAAAATAGATTTATATTAAAATCACAATCAATTATATATAAAAATACAAGTTATAATTTTGATACAAGCACTATCAAAAATGATTATTTTAATATATATAATCAATATACAAATTCTGTTTTAAATTTATCTAATAATATGAAGTTTAATGATTATAATAATTTATATACAATTTTACAAAAAAATACAATAACTAATTCATTATTTACATCTTATATACTTAATAAACCACTTATTAATTATAAAGTTTCTTATGATTCAATAAATAAGAATATTTATTTTAATAATTCTAGTGTTCCAACTTTATATTCTAACTATATTTATAGTTTTGATATATCATCATTAGATAATTTCTATATACTATTTAATTCTGATATAAATACAATTCATAATACTAATATATTTAATAATAAATTTGTTAATATTTTCAATAATTCATCATATATATATTTAATATTAAATGATACATTAGATATAGATAGTGTTGTTTCTTATAATAATATATTTAATAATCAACTATTATATTATTATTATGAACCAATTATAATTAATGCTAATAATAATAGTTTAATAATAAAAGAATATGATGGATTTACAACACACGATTTAGTTTTAACTATTCAAGAATCTGATTATAATCAATATAATTTTAGAATTGATACAAATAGTTATATATTAAGTAATCCAATTATAGACATATTAAATAAACAAATTAAAACATTAACAAGAGGTAGTAATTTTACATTTTCAATAGATAAAAATCAAATTATATTAAATCATACTTCAAATAACTTTTCAATTCAAAAAAATAATTTATTTAATACACTTAATTTTACTACACATATGTCTACAAATAATCAACTTAAAACAAATATTAAATATATCAAAAATATATTTTCAACTGATTCATATTTAAATTATTATGGTGAAAAATTAAAATTTGATTATTATACATTAACTGATTTATATGATAATAATACTATTTCAGTTGATTTAAGTAATCATGAACATATTAATTTACCACAAGTAAAAAATAATACAACTTATACTATTATTATTAATAATACTTTAAAAAATAAATGTTTATATATTCATTCACAATCTAATATATATTATTTAAATGAATCTGGCAATATTTTAGCTTTAAAACCTAATATTAATCAAAATTTAACAATTGGTTCTTATATTAAAATATATGCTAATAATGATTATTATGTAATTATTGATTCTAAAAATATACCTTATATTAATTTATATAATGTAAAAGTATATAATAGTTTATCAAACTTTTCTAATTTATATTATGATACAACATCTTTAGAATTATTTGATAAATATATTAGTATTTTTGATATACATCTTATTGGTCTTACTACTACTAGTAATAAAAATATAAATGAATTGAAATTTTTACATGTAGCAAAAGTTCTTGCTAAATTATTAGATTATAATGAAAATAGTAAACCAGATGATATAAATATTGTAAATACACTATTAAATCTCAATTCATATATTGTATTATATGATACTACATTACCAACATTCATAACTAATATCAATCATAAATATTATATATCACTTGATTATAATGAAATATCATTAGATTATGATTATAATTATGTTATTTCAGAAAATAATAAATATGATTACACATTACATAAATTATTAGAATTTATAAGTTATTCATATATAGATACATATCCTCATCAATTTAAACATGATTTAAATATTAATAATGATTTATATAAATTTATAGATACAGATATTTCAAATATTAGTATAATAGACAATAGAACTAATAAAATCGATATTGATATAAATAATATGTTTTATGATTCAACACGAATTATTAATTCTAATAATACAAATGGAACAGATTTATCATTAAAAATTTTAGAACTTAAAACTAGTTATTCTATGCTTAATCATTCTATTAATAAATACAAAATCAAAATTATAAATATAGGTAATGGATATAAAAATAATGATTCTATTAAAATAGAATTATTAACAAATGTTCATATTCATATTACACTAAAAGTATCAAACTTAACAACTAACATTATAAATTCTCATAATCAAGTTCATAATAAATCATTAGATACATCTACATTTAATCAATTATACAATAATAATCAGTTTGATATTAATAATAATCAGTTTGGATTAATTACAGATGATATTATTAACACTCGTGATAAAACTTCTATTAAATTAAATTCTAAATTATATACAAGACCTTTAATTACTACTTACGATTGTCAAATATATATTACTCACTTAATATTAGGTTTATTAAATTATTATAAAAAACGATTTTATAATTCACATTCAAATTTAAAAGATTCATTACTTATAACACCTACATTAATTGAATTATATAATCAATCATTTATAAATTTATATCGCTCATCAACATTAAATAATATTAAATCATTAGAAAATATTAAAACCTATAATTTAACTAATATAAATTATATTAAATCAAGTGATAGTAAATTAAATAATTTAGAATTAACAATATCTAATCAGTCTAAACTTGAATTCAATCCATTAATAATTACATATGAATCAATAATATTTGACAATTATTTAATATTTGATTTAAATCCAATTAGCCAGTTTTCTACTTTAGAAACAAAAGCATTTAGTGTATTAGCAAATATAAAAACTCCTATAGAAGTTCTAAATCCATCTTCTATTAAACCAATAATAGATGTTTCATCAATTACTTCTAATAATTATAATACTACTACTTTAGAAGTATTAATTGAAGTTAAATCAGAAGATTTAATAAATAAAACAATTTATACAATTAATGCTTCAAGAACTTCTGATAAATCTAATAATACAGGTATAAAATATTTAACTACAAAAACAAATCATATTAATAGAACTTATACTACACAAACTATAAATAATATTACTTCAAATGATAACTTATATAAACTATATTATGATAATCATAATTCATTAGATAAATCTAGAAACTTTATATTTGAAATTCAACACGATAATATATATTCATCTTCAAATATTATTTTATCAAATATTAATAATAGTATAACAACTACTAATGCATTTTATAAAAATTATTTAATTACTACAGAATCTGATAGTGTTCCAATTTCAATAAATATGATTAGTGAAAATAATACAAATAAAAATTATAATTTATTAATAACAAGAAAACCACATAATAAATTATTACTTACTTCAATATTACTATCAAATGTTAAAAAACTTAATAATTTTAATAAACATAATTATTATTATAATGGTTTATTAAGTAAAAGTGATAATATTAATATTAATATAACAAAAGAAGATAGATATTCTAAATTAATCATAACTTCTCAATATTATTCTACAAATTTATTACCTATTAATTATATATTTACAGGAACAGTAATTAATATTCCTTCATTAGAATCTACTATTACTGATAATACATTATTAAATAATATTAAATATCAAAAAATAACTATTAGAAGTATATCTGAAGATAATAATAAATCTATTGATTATATCTATAATATTATATTCTAATTAATTAAATACAAAAAAAAAATTTACTATTAATTATAGTTTTTTTTTATCATTCATCAACTTCTTTTTCTAATTCTAACATTAACCAATTTTCACCATCTTGATAATAATACCAATATCCTAATTTTCCTAATCCACCTGTTATTCCTACACATATAATCGTTCCAAATACAATACCAATTGCATTTAATTCAAATAACATAGATATTCCTAAAAATATTAATGGACA
>MDSV01153891.1_pt1 | contig 15521 bp, 13 predicted proteins | sample 810851 | NCBI WGS metagenome assembly MDSV01 (sample SAMN05326640, study PRJNA326480) | marine metagenome | isolation source: seawater | place: Atlantic Ocean: North East | collected 2012
AAATCATTAATTCCAATTTCTTCTACTACCATATCTGACTCCTCACGTTTTTTGTTAAACCAGTCAATAATGTAATCAAGTTTGTTAATTTGATTATCATCACGTATTGATTCTATCAGAGTTTCAATTCTAGAAATTGTTTCAGGATTTATGTCATAACCACTATTTTCTAAAATTTCTCTAATTTCATCAGTTATCATATAAATTCATTAAAAAATTGTTTAATTATATTTTCTATTCAAATCATGGTCATATGACAAAAATTTCTAATAAATGGAAAAACTTTGAGTAGTATATTTTATAGGCTAAAATCCTAAAATAATCGAAAGGTCAAAAATTGAAGATAATCATAGGAATTCCAGCATTTAATGAAGAAAAGAATATTGCATCAATAATCACAAAATTATCCGGAATTGCAGATACCATTATTGTCTGTAATGATGGTTCAACTGATTTAACATCAGAAATAGCTGAAAAAATGGGAGCATTAGTAATCAATCATAAAAAAAATTTGGGTTATGGAGGAGCAATTCGAAGTATTTTTTTGAAGGCAAAAGAAATCAACGGGGATGTTTTAGTAACATTCGATGCGGACGGACAACATAGAATTCAGGATATAGAGAATGTAACTAATCCAATTATCAATCAAGAAGCTGATTTAGTCATTGGTTCAAGATTTTTAGATGATAGTGAAAAAGAGGTTCCACAATATAGAAAAGTTGGGATAAAAGTAATAACTAAAATTACAAATGCAAGCATTAATGAAAAATTAACTGATTCACAAAGTGGATTTAGAGCTTATTCAAAACAAGTTGTTAGTGAATTAAATCCATCAGAGTTAGGAATGGGAATTTCTACTGAAATTTTAATCAAAGCTAGTAGTAAAAATTTTAAAATTTTAGAAGTTCCAATAAAAATTTTGTATTCAGGGGATACATCAACACATAATCCTGTTTCGCATGGTTCATCAGTCATTCTAAGTACAATCAAATATACATCTATTGAACATCCTCTAAAATTTTATGGAATCCCTTCAATGATTTTTTTCATAATAGGAATTTCATTTGCATATTTGTCTGCACAGTACTATAGTGAAATTGGAAGATTGAATACCAATTTAACATTAGTTGCAGGGAGTACAATTGTTATTGCAATTGTTTTACTATTGACAAGTATTTTACTTTACACTTTAGTAAGTGTAGTTCGTGAAAAAAATTAATAAAATTTTGATCTAATATGACAAAATATTGGAATAAAATTAAAGAAAAATTTGTAAATGAAAATGGAATAATTTCTTTAGGGTTTTCAGATGTTATTGGTTCAGGGCTTTCTGGAATTTTTTGGCTCTATATCGCCTCAGTAATAGAACCAGGCGATTATGGTGAAATTCATTATTTTTTAGGAATAGCAGGAATGGCTCAAATATTTTCAATGTTTGGAAACCCACATGCATTAACGGTTTATTCAGCCAAAAACGAAAATATTCAATCAACACTATTTTTACTCTCAATTATTCCAACAATAATTTCATCAGTCATAATTTTCATGCTATTCACAAGATTGGATGCAGCATTGTTAGTCATAGGATATGTAGTGTTTGAATCAGTAAATTCAGTTATTCTTGGAAGAAAGTTTTATCGTAAATATGGAAAAATGATTTTAATTCAAAAATCACTTACAATGATTTTAGGTATAGGATTTTTTTATGCGTTAGGACCAAGTGGAATAATTTTTGGTTTATTCTTAACATTCATTCCACATTTGACAATTTTTCTTAAAGAATTTAATAATTATAAAATAGATTTCACACTTCTTAAAAATAAAAAAAATTTCATCATAAATAATTATTTTTTAACAATTTCAGGTAGTTTTGGAGGACAAATTGATAAAATAATTCTGGCACCATTGTTAGGATTCACTATTTTAGGGAATTACTCATTGTCACTTCAGATTTTTACAATTTTGGTAATGTTTTCATCAATTGCATTCAAATTTTTATTGCCGCAAGATGCAAGTGGAGTTTCTAATAAAAGAATAAAAAAATATATAATTTTAATTTCAATTGGAATTTCAATTTTAGGTTATACAATTTTACCAAAATTAATTCCAGAATTTTTCCCAAAATTTGTTGATACTATCGATGCAATAGGAATAATGAGTTTGGCTGTAGTCCCAGAAGCAATAACAATGCTTTGTATGTCAAAAATGCTTGGTCAAGAAAAAAGTAAATTTATTCTAATTACCAAAATAATTTCTTTACTTATCATAGTAATTGGTTTCGTTATATTAGGACCAATTTTTGGAATAATCGGTTTAGCGTGGGTATTTGTTCTAGCATCAATTATACAAGCTGCAATACTCTGGAGTTCAACTAGAATATTAGAAAAGAAGGAGATATGATTATGAAACAAGCTCAAAAATTAAGTTTAATCAATGTTTTAGATAGTTCAAGAGTTACACAATACATTTTTGCTGCAAGTGTGATCTTTGTTGGACTAGTAATTAGACTATACTTTTTCCCATTGGATGTGCCAATATTCAATGATGCACAGGGATATTTTTGGTATGCGATAGATGCAAGTATAATAAATTCTATTCCAACTGAATATCCAACATTAAACAATGGATGGCCAATTCTATTATCATTAATTTTTCAATTAACTAATTCAAACGATTTTTTAGATTTCCAAAATGTACAAAGAATAACTTCGATGGTAATTTCGCTACTAACGTTTATTCCAATCTATTTTTTGTGTTCAAAATTTTTTAGAAAGAGTTACGCATTATGTGGAGCATCACTATTTATTCTTGAACCAAGATTAATAATTAATTCATTAAGTGGTACACCAGAAGCATTTTATATTTTTTTAATAGCTTTAGCACTTGCAACATTTCTATCTAGTGACTTTAAGAAAATTTATCTTTCATTTGCAATTTTAGGAGTTTTAAGCACTGTACGTTTTGAAGGATTTTTAATATTATTACCAATTTCAGTGATGTTTTTTGTAAGATATAGAAATAACAAAAAATATTATCTTAGATATCTAATCTGTATTTCCATTTTTGTAATTTTGTTAGCTCCAAATTTGTATTTGGATAATCAGTCTAGTCAAGATGCTCAAATAATTGAACATATTTCTGCAGGTCCAAATTTTTATCAAAAATCAATTGAAAATCAAAACTCATCTATGATTAATTTTGTTGAAAATGGTGTTTCAAAAATTCTAATGTACTTTGGTTGGATTACAATACCTACATTCATAATTTTTATTCCATTAGGAATATTTTTTATTTTTACTAAATTAGATTATAAAAAAATTACAATAATATCTGTAATAATTATGGTATTAATACCAGCATTTTATGCGTATTCAAGAGATTTTTCTGAAACAAAATATCTTTTTGCGTTGTATCCATTTTTGTGTGTAATTGCATGTTATTCATTAAAAATAGTCTTTGAAAAATTTGAAAGAAAAAATCTAATTTTGATTTTAATTATGACATTGATTGTTGCGTCATCATTTGCTTATGTTGAATGGAAATCTATTGATAGTGATCATTATCGTGAGACATTTGAGATTCTTTCAGAGATTAAAAAAATGGATGTGAAAATAAATACCGATTTTGGAACTTGTAAAGATGGATGTGAGTTTCTATATTTTCATTGGTTGAGAATAGATGAAACAAAAGATTTTCCGATTTTTAAAAAGGATTTACCTAAAATAAATATTGGATGGCTAGAACAAAATATTATTCAAGAGGGTAAAGAAAAGAGAGAAAAGAATTCAGACTATATTGAAAAAATACAAATTACGAATATCAATGAGTATATACTTTTCTTAGAAAAACAAAAAATTACTCATTTGTTAATAGATTATGAAAATAGATCACATAACATTACAAATGAGCTAAGAATTGATTTTAAGAAAATATTTGATAATGAACAAAATTATTCATATTTAATTAAAGAATATGATTCTGTTGAAAATGGCTATAATTATCACTTAAAGTTATTTCGTATTGATTATGAAAAATTTTCTAATGATTTTAAGTTAGTTCCTTGATTCATGAAATTTTTTATAATTGATTTCAAATATTTTTATTTTTAATTTTTCGAAACCATAATCATCAGAATCAAAAATTTTGATTAAAAATGGATAATTTTCTTCATTGTAATAGATTTGATCTACATATGGATAGAATGATGTGTTTTCATTATTAGAAATTAAATATTTCAAATCTAGTTTTTCACCTTTCGTTATCAATTCATCAATATTATCCGCATGGATAGAAATTGTTCTAAAATTAAATTTTTTTCTTTCTTCTTTGTCAATCCAATAATTCATTTCAAAGTCTTTGAAATGGTTATACTCTAAGAGAACAACATCTGTGAGATAATCAGTTATACCACCAAAATCACGTAATGCATTTCCATTTAAATTTTCAAGTGCATAACGCGCAAAATCAATTTTTTCATTTTCTAAAATTGGATCTGCTTGTTCATATCTTAACGTAAAAAGTCCTGATAGTATTATAACAATAATTAATACACAAATTAGGAAAATATCTTTTTGCTTTCTTGAAAAGCTAAAAGTGCTTAATCCATATTCAATAACACGTTGCATAGGAATTACAGAAAATAGAATTAAAGAGGGTAAAATGAAAAATAAGAATCTTTTTTCTGGTACTGTGGCAACAATGAGACACATGGAAAAGAACGAACTTAAAATAAAAATCCAATTTCTTTTTACATATTTACTATTTTGATCAAAAGCCCTGAATGAAAAAATTATTCCAAATGGAATTAGGATGAACAAATATGGGAAAGATAATTTTGATAAAATGCTTAATGAATTAATTATACCTTTAAGAATAAAATTATCTATAAAGCTAAAGATCCCCTCATTTTCAATAAATTCAGAAGCAGAAGTTTTTGTTTCATCACCCATTGTTCTGCTAATTAGATCTTCATAATTTTTGGAAAATAATGTACCTTGATAAGATGAATAAAATGGATCTCCATACAAATCATTTTTTTGAATTAACATTGGAGATATTACAATAATAAATAGTACAATGCCAATTCCATAATTTCTTACAAAATTTTGTGATTTTTTAAAAGTCAAAAGATATGTAAGAGAAATGATGATGAATATTACTACGCCATTAAGTCTTATCCAATAGGCAAGACCAGCAAGTACTAAAGATATAATGATGAATTTTGATTTCTCATGTAATAGAAAATAAAATGATGCAAGAGTAACTAAAATAAAAATTGGTTCACTTAGTGCTAAACCAGAATTATGATTTAGAGCAGGTAGAAAAGCAAAAAGACATGAAACAGTAAGTGCATATCTTTGATCAAAGAATTTTCTACCTACTGAATAAATTAAGAAAATTGTACTAGTGGAAATTCCAATACTAACAATCTTGGCCAAGTTAGAGTAATCAATAAAATTTTCTGAATTCAAGAAATTAAAAAATAATGATAAAAATATTGACCATCCCATAGCCCTTTGTGGTGGATGTGTGAAATCACCATTAGTATGTGCAACACCATTTAAAACATAAGAAAGGTTATCAGAATTTACAGGAATAGAAAAATCAGCTAGATATAATTTAAAACCTAAAGAGATAAGAGAAATTAAAATTAAGTATGAAATGATTATTTTAGTTTTCATAAATTTCATTCATCCTCATCAATTTTCTTACAATATCCTATCATTGAGAAAAAAAATGATGACCACAATCTTCTTACAGTAATATTTTTGCAACCTGCTTTTTGCATCATTTCATATAATTCATGTTTATGTAGAAAATCTTGATCCGTGTAAGGCCAATGTTTCTCTAATAGATTAAAAAATTTGAAAAATCTATAAACAAAAAATAGTGGAGAAAAATAAGCAGGTACCAAAATTACCAAAGTGCCATTTTTCTTTAAAACACGCATCATTTCTTTAACTCCTGCAGGTGCATCCATTTTTGCTAATCGGAAATGTTCCATTACTCCTTGATTAAAAACAACGTCAAATTGATTATTCTTAATTGGTAAATTAAAAAGATCACCTAATGTGAATTTTCCATCAAGTGACAAAAAATTAAAAAGTTCTTTTCCTTTTTTTAAAGCATTTTCAGATAAATCCATAGATATTATTTCAAACCCCTTTTGAGCAAATTTAGCACATGCCATCCCACCACCAGAACCAGGTTCAAATATTTTTCCACTTTTTATTTTTGAAGCAGATAAAATTGCTTTAACAAAAACATCTGAAAAATATGTGTTAATTGCAAATTCTTCTATTCTTGAAAATAAAGACTTTTTTTTGGGATCATACAGAATATCCCATTTTGTTTCTCCCATAGTTTTCACCATTTCCAATTAACAAATTCCTTTATTATTTGATAACTTAATTGAGCGCCTGTTGTCAAAGGTCTCATTTTTCTTTCACCGCCTATACGGTCTGGTTCCCTACCTTCGATTTCATATATTGGTATTTTTAATTTGGCTAATCTAATACAAGTTTGTTGTTCAATATTGAGCCATTGTGCATCAGTTTTTAGTTCATCCCAAAGACTTCGTTTAATAATTCTAAATCCATTTAATGCATCAGTATAATTTCCTCCAAAGAATGTATTAACTAGAAAAGTAAACATGTTATTTCCGAATCGGTCAAGCCAATTTGCATCATCGCTAATTGAATTTTTTCCAAATCTAGAAATGTGTACAACGTCATGACCTTCTTTTGTTTTTTGAATTAACTTTGGTATGTCACCAGGTACATCATTTCCATCAGGACTAAAAAACATAACAAAATCAGATTCTGTTGCATCAGTTCCTACTCGACATGCGTTTCCTTCACCCTTATTTTTCTGATGAATTACATCAAATCCTAATTCTTTAGCTTTTTCAATTGTTCCATCTGTAGAACCTCCATCTACAAAAATGATTTTATCAACCCATTCTTTGCTTACTTGAGGCATAATTTCAGATACACCGTCAATCTCATCTAATGTCAAAACAAAAACTATGGCATACATATGATAACCAAAAAATAAGATCATTTAAAATTATCAGATGAATTATACTACTGATTATCCATCTATGAATTATTCAGTTTAAACTCATTTTAAAGCATATTTTCCTAAAATTATTTCTAAAAATTTGGTTTTCCACATACTTCTTTCATGAAATAAAAATCCAATTATACCTAAAGGAAAGGTTCGTCCATTATTATTTAGAGTTCCAATTAAAAATAATCTAAAAAAATTCATAATTTTACCACCTGATGTTCTAAACCTAGCATTAACAAACAATGTGTCCATTCCATAATCCCATGAAAATACAAATCCTAAGGAATCAGAATCCGTAATAATATCAACATCTGATTTATTCTTTTGAGAATTTTCCAAACCATTAATTAAATTAAATGAATAAGATGAATTCAAATCTTTAAGAAAAATATGCGTTGTCTTAAAAAAATTAATTTTATGTAAAAGTTTTATAAAATTCCAATTATTTCTTAATTTAATATTTTTAATATAAGATGATGAGAGATTTTTTAATTCCTCAAAACTTATTGTTTTTAAATTAGAATGTAGTTCAAATGTTTTTTGAGTATCTAATTCATATTGTTCAATTGCAGGTAAATTATTTATTTTTTTTTCGCCAGACCACTCATCACCCGGATATAAAATAATTGGAATAGAATTTGTTTTTTCTAAAATAAATTTTTCAACATTTTTAATTTTATTTATATGATCATTCATGTAATGATTATCTTTATGTGAAAATTTCACAAAGCTTGCAAATGGTATAATAAATTTTGGTTTGAAAAAATCAGACTGGATTTTTATACGATTTAATTTTTCAATAGATGCATTTTTTCTAAGATCAGAATCTTCTGGATCACCAACCCAACTAGCGTATCCAAATTGTGTTAACAATATATCAACGTCGGAAATTTGTTTTTTAATAATTTTTACTTGTGAAACACTGTCAACCATACAATCATTTATGTTGAGAATTTTAGTATCATCTATTTTTGCATAAAACCAAGAATCATATGTTCCATTTGGAACACATTTTATTTGAAATTCTTCACTTAATGAAATAGATTCTTCGGGTTTCATTTCAATAATTTTTTTAAAATTTAATTTACGACATAAAGTTGCAACACGATGATCTAATGTGTTTTGAAATAATATTGTAATTTTATTTCGTATATTTTCTGGAATTTGTTTCAGTATGAATGGATTGAAGTGATCTGGGTGTTCGTGTGAAAACCAAATATGAGTTATATTTTGAAAATCATCTATTGAAAATTTTGACTTAGAAACTAGATCCCAACCATCATTGAATGCAGTTCCAAAAATCCATGGATCCGTGATTAATCTAATATTTTTAAAAGAAAAAATTACCGAAGCATGATTAACAAATGTAATTAGTTCACTCATACTAAAATTATGAAATATTGATTATTTAATTTTCGCTTGTTTCTTATAGATTTTTAATTTTGGGATTATTATTGGTCCTAACTGTACATCAAAATTGTAAAATTATCAAACCATAATAAACTATAATTCCCATTAAATTGAAATTATTTTGTGAAAATTGTTAAGATTGATTCAAATCTTATTGATGAATTAAGAACCGCCAACATATCTACAAACATGAAAAGTTTAGAATCGTGTGAATGGATTGTTTTGGAGAAAAATGAAGAGGGTATTGAAGGCGCTGCAGGAATGGGCGGAGTATTTCATGTTTCAGGTATTCAAATAGCCGAAAAATTTAGGGGTAAAGGAATAGGGAAGAAAATTCAGAATGAATTAATTAATGAATGTATTAGAAGAGGATATTCATTTATCACGGTGTTTAATGATCCTAGAAATAAAACCAGTGTTCAGCTACATGATTCATTAGGTTATAAAAAATTATTTAGAATACATTATGCAAAAAATATAGTTAATGATGTCAAAGGTATTGCTTTTGATAAAAAAGGAAGATTGTTTATACAATTATTACGGTTCTTTAATACAAAAACCGGTACAATACTTCTAGCGATTGCACTAAAAATGTTACATTCTGTTTTTCCTGCATTGATAATCTACAATGAAGATGGATTACCAAAACCAGATATAAAATGGATTATAAAGAATTTTGAAAAAATTTAGGGTTATTTTCTATAATATGATGTTGTAATTTCTAATCCTTGATCAAGGGAATACTTTGGCTTCCATTTCAATAATTTTTTTGCTTTGGTATTATCAACTTCTAATTTTGGTATTTCTAACGAACGTTTAGGAAAACTATTCCATTGGATTTTTCCTTTGTATCCAGTAATTTTCCTAATTTTTTCAGCTAATTGTTTTATAGAAAGTGATTTTCCAGTTCCAATGTTAATTGATTCACCTAGAATTTTTTTATTATTACTTTCTGCTGCAAGAACATAAGCCGATAATAGATCAGGTTCAAAAACAAAATCACGAAAAGGAGTTGGATCACCTAATTTGACTGGAGATTTACCTTGAAGCATTTGATAAATTATACTTTCAATTACAAATTGATGATTATAACGTCTTCCATAAGAATTGGCATTTCTAAATATAATTGAAGGAAAACCATATGCATCATAAAGATATTTCAAATGTTTTTCAGTTGCAATTTTAGCAACAGCATAAGGACTTGCTGCATGTAATTCAGCAGTTTCTTTAGAAGGAAATTTTGTTTGTATACCATATTCCTCCACAGAGCCCGAAAAAATAAATCGTTTTAATTTAGGTACAGCACGTCTTGCAGCTTCAGCCATATTTACAGCACCCAAGAAATTAACATTGAATACTTCAGTTGTGTGAGTGAAACTATATGCAACAGATGTTTGAGCTGCCAAATGTATAATCACATCAGGTTTGAAAGTGTTCAATACATCATAGATATTGAGATAATCTGTAAGGTCGCCATAAAAATATGAAACCCCACTTTGTTTTTCTCCACGTATCATTGACTCAGTATTTGATGCAATAGGTCTATCAGATGTTGCTACGTTCCTTGCTAGCGTTCCAAGTTTGTGACCTTTTTTTAGTAAAATTTGACCAAGTTCATGACCGAGAAAACCAGTCATTCCTGTTATAAAAATTCTCATATGGCAACAAACTTTTTGCCACTTTATAGGTTTTCGTCAAATTGATAAGTTGTTAGTGAATGTATTTTTTCTGTCAATTTTGACATATTTGAAAATTCAGAATCTCGGGGATTCATAGTTCCATCTCTTATTTTTGCAAGAATTTCAATGACAGAATCCTCAACAGTTGTTTTTGGTTCAAAATTTAGGATTTTTTTAATTTTTTCGAAAGAAACTTTATAATTTCTAGGATCAGTTTTTGATTTAACTATTTCAATTTCTGCTTCTGACACATACTTTTGAATAATTTCAGCCAATTGTTTTTTTGTATAATTTTCCTTGCTGCTACCAACATTAAAAATTTGGCCTGAAACTAACTTAGACGGTGCATTCAATACAGAAATACATGCATTAGCCATATCATTTACATGTATTAATGGCCTCCAAAAATCTTCACCAAAAATAGAAATTTTTTTATCAATTAACGCATCACGGAGAAATTCTTGCACAAGTAAATCAAATCTCATACGCGGAGATAATCCATGTGCAGTTGCAAATCTAAGAATACAAGTATTAAATTTATTATTATTTTGATTTACAATATATTTTTCTGAATTGACTTTACATTCAGAATACAAGGATAAAGGTTTCACAGGAGATAATTCATCTACCATATTTGAACTTGATCCATAATTACTACATGTTGACGCAAAAATAAATCGCTTAACACTATTTTTTTTACATATATTTACAAAGTTTTTTGTTGCAAATTCATTAATTTGTTTAGCTGCATCAGGAATTTTTTTACAAAGTGGTTCTCCAACTATGGCTGCAAGATGAATTACACAATCAACATCTTTAACAATATTTGAAAGACTTTCTGTTTCTCTAATATCTAAATTAAAGAATTTAATCTTTTTATCATCTATTAATTTTGAAATTCCATCATTTCCATAAACTAGAGAATCTACTACCCTTACATCATAATTTTGTTTTACAAGATTATTTACTAAAACACTTCCAACATAACCTGCTCCACCAGTAATCAATATGGAATTTAAAGCAGACATATAGAAATTCTAAGTCATGTTTATTTATCGTTTTTTACAGAAAAATACATAATTTGAAAAAAATATATCAAATTCAGCCATCAATGGATGAATCAGAAAAAAAAGAATTACTGTCAGTGATAGATTCTGGATGGTTTACAGAGGCAAAAAAAACAAAAGAATTTGAAAAAATGTTTGCTGAATTTACAGGTAGTAGATATGCTTGCGCTATAACTAGCGGTACTGCCGGATTGTATTTGGGATTAAATGCACTTGGAATCAAACAAGGTGACGAAGTAGTTGTTCCAGATTTAACGTTTGTAGCATCTCCAAATTCAGTACAAGCAAATAATGCAAAACCTGTTTTAATAGATATAGAACCAGACACACTAAATCTAGATACAAATATTCTTGAAAGAAAAATTACGAAAAAAACTAAGGCGATTATGACTGTAAATTTTAATGGACGTACAACAAATATGAAAATTTTAAGAGAAATAGCACAAAAAAATAATCTCAAACTGATTGAAGATGCAGCTCATTCACTTGGAAGTTATTATGGAAAAAAACATCAAGGCAATTTTAGTGATATTGGTGTTTTTTCATTTAGTACGCCAAAAATAATTACAACAGGACAGGGAGGAATGATTGTCACAAACAATAAAAAATTATACGAGCGATGTATGGAGTTAAAAGATTTTGGAAGAAAAATTGGAGCAAAAAAGAATATGATGTCTGCATTTGATCATCATATAATTGGCCAGAATTTTAAATTTACAGAATTTCAGGCTGCGGTTGGAATTAGTCAAATGAAAAAACTTGAAAAACGCATGAAAATCAAAAAAAGAATATTCAAGATATATCAAGAATCATTAAAAAATATTCAAGATATAGAATTTATTGAGACAGATCTTGAAAAAATAACTCCATGGATGTCAGATATAATCTTGAAAAATAAAAATAAAAAGATAAAATTAATTAATTTCTTAGAGAGAAAAAACATTGAAACTCGAATATTTTATCCTCCAATTCATAAACTTAAACCATATTTTACATCTAATAAAAAATTCCCAATTTCATCTAAAATTTCTGATAAAGGATTATGGCTTCCATCGTCTTCTACATTAACAGATAAAGAACTTAATTATGTTTGCAAAGAAATTAAGAATTTTTTTGAACAGTAGAATTATTTAATGAAAAAGCACCCGTAAATTTTAATGCAATAAATCCTACTAAAACAGAATACCATAATGTGAAGATTCTTATGAAAATAGTCAACGACACGGCGGTAGAAAATGTTAATCCATTAATAGTCAGAAGACCAATTAGTGTTCCTTCAGAAACTCCAATGCCACCAGGAATAAGTGATGCAACGCCAAGAATTATAGATGTTGTATATGTCAAAATAACATCAGAAATTTCAAATAAATCAATACCGAATGATTTTAAAATAAAATATACTGCAATCGATTCTAAAATCCAGTAAATAGCAGATAAAACTGAACAAATAATGAAAATTTTTGGTTTTATAGAATGATTGATTACATCATAAGAATCAATAAAAGAATCTGAAAATTTAGATAGAAATTTAATTTTTGATACTTTATTGATCAACATTGTAAAAAGTTTCTTGGAGCGTAATGCTATGAAAATTACAGTGAGAATACAAGCAGTGATCATTATAACAATTGCACTGAAATCAAAATACCAAATCCCAAAAATCGAAATTATTATTATACCAACTGCATTATAGAGCCTTTCAACTAAAATAATTGGAGCAGTTATTTTTCGAGGTGTTCCAAAATTTTCTTTCAATAGTTGACATTTTATTAATTCTCCAACTTTTCCCGGAGTAATACTCAGTGGGAAACCACTCAAGAATATTTGAAAATTTTTTCTATGAGGAAGAACATATCCAGAATTTTTTAATAAAATGGTCCAGCGAAAATACAATGCCAACCAGCCAAAAGTTACTAAAGGAACAATTATTGGTAAAAATTCAACTTTGAAATCAAAAAATTTTTCACTTAGTTTATTGAAATCTGAAAGTATCAAAAAAATAGAATAAACAGCAATTGATGCTATTATTATCAATAGTAATTTTTTATTTAATTTCATGCTTTTAGATATGAGAAATATGATGTTCTAATAAATTCATTTTTTTATTAATATTGATACAATAAAATCGATTATATGAAATCATATATTTTCCAAATGGTTCATATCTATTACCTTTACCCATAATTAGTAAAAATCTTGTTTAAACAAGAATGACAATGGAAGAATAAAACAACAAAAGATATTAGATGATTTTAAATTTAAAGTTATGACAGATTTTGGTATTAAATATTCTAGTCGTTTCTGATGTAGGTAATTATTTTAAAACAGTCAGCAAATATGTCAAAAATTCAAAAATTCATATAATTAATTTTCCAAAAGATGGTGCAGGAGTTTATACGTATGATGAAAATTACGAATTGTTTGAAAATTATAAAGTTCAGGATCAAGTACAAAAAATAAATGAGATAAAAAATAATTTTGATCTAGCTGTTGTTATGGGTTCAGGTGAACGAATTGCATATTTAGCAGATCTAAATTACATTTCATATTACGTAGGTAGAGATATCGATGCACCAAGATTCATCAAAAATTCCAGAGAAAAATGGTTTGATGAACCACTTCACAAACTAAATTTTCTTGAAAGGAAATTCTATAAAAAAACCTTTGATTTTGCAATTGCACATATTGCACCAACATGGGTATTTGAACATCTAAAAAAATTTCAAGGAAATAATATCAAAATGGATTTGAAGCCAATTGATTTAACATTGTTTAATGAAGATGTTGATGAATTAAAAATAGAGAAAGAGAAATTCACATTTTTTTGTCCACAAAGAATGGGAATCCCAAAAGGAACAGACATACTATGGAAATCACTGAAATATTGTAAATCAGATTTTCAAATTTTACAAGTTGATTGGAGAGATACAGGTACAGATGAAGAAGATAGAAAATCATCACAAATAAGAGAAAACTTGCCAGATCAAGTCAAGTTAATACCCATGATAAAAAGAAAAGAAATTCCAAAGTACTACAAATGGTGCGATGCAGTGATAGGAAATTTGAAAATTGGAAGTTTTGAATATGTAGAATTAGAAGCTGTAATGTTAAAAAAACCAGTAATTAATTTTAAAAATAAGAAAATCAAAATAATTTGTGATGAAAAAGAAATAGAATCACCATTTGTTCCAGAGGAAAATGATCCTGAAAAAATTGCTAAAATAATTGATGAGTTTGTTTTATCATCTAAATTTAGAAAAGATATTTTTGATAAACAATATGAATTTGTACAGAAAATTTCAGATCCTCAAAGAGCAGGAAAATGGTGGGACGAATTATTTGAAAACTTATCTAAAGAATATTCTTCAATAAATAGAAGTTCAGGAAAAACGAATATCAAACTCAGAATGATTGGATTTTTGATTTCAAATCGACTATACTTGAATAAAATTAAAAAAATTATTTTCGGTAAGCGTGACACGTAAAACCAGAATAGTTTTCTTTAATCATTTTTGGTGAAAGATTAAATTCAGAACACCAATCTTTTATCTCTTGTTCGGTGTGACGCCAAGAATATTTAGGATAATACCAATCAAAATTTTCCATATTTGATTCATAGAATCCCATTGATTCTTTCCAAAATAATTTGAAAATATTTTGATAGATAAATCGTTGCAAATCATACTCCCCTTTTTTAAAACCAAGTAGTGGAACATCTTCAGGAATGGTTATGTTAATTTTTTGATTATGTAAAGATTCTGCTAATTTTGTAATTGATTTGTTTGCTTCAAATGCTTCATCTGGTGACATTTTAGAAATTAGATTTCGAATATAATCATCAGAAAATTCACGTAATGGTGCTTTAACTTTGTAAATGTAAAAAATTATCAATCCACCTTTTTTGAGTTTTGGATAGACACTTTTTAGCGCATTTTTTGTACTTGGGGTATGATGCAAAACACCATTACTAACTATGACGTCAAATGACTCGTCTGCATAGGGTAAATGATGTAAATCTGAATGTGAAAGTATTGGATTTTCCACTGAGTTACTTAATGTATTTTTTGCTCGATAAACTCCATTACCTATATCAACACCATGAAATTCTTTTGCTCTAGGAGCCCACAATCTAGATGAAGCACCACTTCCAACTCCCACATCTAATACAATTTTATCATCAAACAAAGATAAATCATCATCAGTTAAATCCATAGTTTCAATAACATCTTTTTTTATGTCATCATCAGAAAATTTATCAGGTTGACCAAAATCGCTTTCTGTCCATTGATATGAA
>MDSV01188944.1_pt1 | contig 15520 bp, 11 predicted proteins | sample 810851 | NCBI WGS metagenome assembly MDSV01 (sample SAMN05326640, study PRJNA326480) | marine metagenome | isolation source: seawater | place: Atlantic Ocean: North East | collected 2012
GGAGCATTCTCTTTCACCTAAATGAACAACGTTTCCGTGAGAATCTCCAAGTATTTGAATTTCAATATGCCTTGAAGAACCTACGTAACGCTCTATGAATATTCTGTCATCTCCAAACCCAGATAAAGCTTCTCTTTGAGCGCTAAGTATAGATTCTTTTAAGTCTTTTTTATTTTCAACTATTCTCATTCCCTTGCCCCCGCCACCTGCAGCAGCTTTGATCAGAACAGGAAAACCAATAGACCCTGCCTTTTTAGGATCAGTAGTCATGGGCAGGGTAGGGACGCCTGCTTTTTCTGCTAACACTTTAGCTTTAAGTTTATCACCCATGGAAGTGATAACTCTTGAATTTGGACCAACCCAAATCAGGCCTTCTTTCAATACGTCTCTTGAAAATTTAGCATTTTCCGATAAAAAACCATAACCCGGATGAATGGCTTGTGCTCCAGTAGATTGAGCTGCAGAAATAATTTCCTTAGAATTTAAATAAGAATCTGAGAGTCTTATCGCTTCATCTGCTTGTTTAACAAAAAGAGAATCCGCATCAGCATCAACGTAGACTGCAACGCAGCTTATGCCCATATCATGGGCACTTTTGATTATCCTGCACGCAATCTCACCTCTATTGGCAATAAGTAATTTATGAAAAGTCATAGTCTGTATACTCCATATCCTGGTGCACCCTCAACGGCTTTTCCATTCACTACTGAAAGGCATAAACCAAGTACTGTTCTTGTGTCTCTTGGATCAATAATTCCATCATCACTAATTGCGCCCGTAGCTCTTAAGGCTAACGATCCTTCTTCTTGAACTCGTTCAGCAAATGCAACCATTTGTGCATCTTCTTTCTCGTCAAATTTTTCACCAGTTCTAGCCGCTCTTGCCCGCCTAACGATAGACATAACTCCCGCAATTTGTTGAGGTCCCATTACAGCAATTTTTGCTGAAGGCCAAAGAAAAGTAAATCGGTTATCAAAAGCTCTTCCTGACATAGCATAAGTTCCTGCCCCATATGAATTGCCTAAAATTACAGTCAAATGAGGAACTGTCGAATTAGAAACTGAATTCAAGAATTGAGCACCTTTTTTAATTTGCCCATCCCGCTCGTAGTCTTTACCAACGACAAACCCTGTAATGTTTTGTAAAAAAATAATAGGAACATCTATTTGGTTACACAGTTGCACAAAATGAGCGCCTTTTGAGGCAGTGTCAGGAAAAATGGGTCCATTATTTCCTAGTATTCCAACGGTATAGCCATGAATGGATGCAAAACCACAAACCATGGTTTGGCCAAACAGGGGCTTAAATTCTTCAAATCTAGATCCATCAACTACTCTGCTTATTACTTCTTTAACGTCAAAAGGTCTTTTCAGATCCGGATCAACAAGACCAAGAAGGTCTTCAATTTCGTTAACAGGTGCATCTGAAGCGTGAGTGGGTCCAGAGCCTTCTTTTCTCCAATTTAGATGCGAAACAACTTCTCTGCCAATTCTTAGTGCGTCCATTTCATCTTCTGCTAAGTAGTCAGCTAATCCAGATTTTTCAGCGTGCATCTTTCCGCCTCCTAGAGTTTCATCATCGGATTCTTCACCCGTTGCCATTTTTACAAGGGGAGGACCGCCTAGAAAAACTTTGGACTGTTTCTTAATAAATATATTGTAATCTGACATACCTGGTTGATACGCACCTCCGGCAGTAGAAGAACCAAATACAATTGATATAGTTGGTATTCTTAATTTTGAAAGTTCAGTCACGTCATAGAAGGTTCTGCCGGACTCTGCAAAATGTCCCGCACCAAGAATGGTGCCTCTATTCTTGCTTTTACCTTTTCCTCCACCCATCCTGAGATCCCCACCAGCAGATTCAACAAATTGCACATAAGGTATTTTATTAACTCTAGATATCTCCATTGCCCTAGTCCATTTCTTTCCTGAATAAGCATGCATTGCGCCTGCTAAAACTGTAGGGTCATTAGCAAATATAACTACTTCAGTTCCTGCAACAATGCCTATTCCTGCAACACAACCACCACCAACAGGATAGTCTGATGCATACGCTGCTAAAGAGCTTATTTCTAAGAAAGGTGTATCAGGATCAAGGAAATTAGCAATCCTTTCTCTTACGGGCATTTTCCCTCTGGCTGCAAGCCTTTCATGATGATGCATACCACCGCCGAGTTCAACATAATCAAGAAGGTCTTCAATGCCATCCAATTTCTCCAACATGGCTGCTTTGTAGTTCATAAATTCTTCAGATTTATTATCGATATCTGATTTTAAGGGCGAAGATAGTAGGGAGTTTTTCATGACTTGATTTATAATTGAATTTTTAAATGGTTATTTGAATACCTTGTTTTCTTTTAACAGTAATATTGTGCTGATGATATTACAACTTAGAAAGTTTTTGCATAGACCTAAACTTATATTTATTTAAATTTTGATTAAAGCTAATAGATTTCATATTGGAATAGTTGTTGCTGAACTTAAGAAGGAAGGTGCTCTTCCTGATTTATGGGCTAAGGCCAGAGACCAGTCTCTAGGGATTGATAATTTAGTTCTCGCTAAGTATTTAAAATTGAGAGCGGAGATGCTTGCTGAAAAGGATGGTTTTTTGAGGAAAACTTAAATTGACTTCACTTTTGGGTTATCCATAAAAAATTCAAGAACTTCTTCACCCCAGTTAACTGAGCTGCCCTCTCCGCAACCCAAGTAAGTATCTGCCCCTGGAAAGCAATGTCCTAGAAGACCTTTGTATTCTGAAGCCCAGTCGTAACTAAGAAAGTCTAACTTGGTTCCCTTTGAATTGATAAACCGTATGCGTTTATGGTTATCATCTTCAGAGATTATCTTTGCATCGCCTAATTGCCACTCACTACCAATTTTTTTGACAGTATTTATAGCTCCACTAAAATGCACCAAGACATCCTTGCTTCCATGGGCATACAAGATATCCAATTGATTTGCTCCAAAACAGTTATCCATTACTTTTATTCTTAAGGGTCTCGCAGAACTGGTGTAATACCCAGCACCATGAGCAATGGGTGCCACGGATCCAAATTTCTCCGAGTACTTACAAACAAATCTCCAAGTCATATACCCTCCTTGAGAAAAACCCGTAAAATGAATTCTTTCGCTCATCACTTGGAAAGTTTTTTCCACACTATTTATAACAGCAAGCACTTTCCTGTCATCTTCAGAAGACCACGACCTTCCATTTAAAGTTTTTTTAGCTTGAGGATTTAAGACTATATAACCTTTCTCACCACCCAATTTTGAAAGTCTAGTATTACGATCTTGAATTCTGGCATCCATATTCCAGCCATGCACATCAACAATTAGTCCGCATGACTTAATTAGACAAATTTCTGGTACGTGCAATTTAAAAATTAACCCTTCGCAGTTAAGGGTCGACATTCCAGACTGAGGTTTCTTTACACAATAATCTGCAGTGATATTACGAATCGGCAATGATGCCGCTGCTGGAACTTCAATTTTTTTTTGAAAGCCATTGTATAGTTCTTCTGAGGCAGAAATATTTAAAAAACTAGAAGCAGAAATAGTAATTATCAAGGAAAGGTAGAAAATTTTCATAACAGTTCTCTACATTACCTATTTTTTATGTATCTTTCATTAATTTTGATTTCGACCAATTGCATAGCGGGTAAAACCAATACATAATTGGAATAAGAAAAATTGGAGAGTTTTGAATGATCAGTAAAGACAATAAGTACGATGCGGTAATTGTTGGAGCAGGAGTTTCTGGCTTATTTATGTTTCATAAACTTAGAAATATGGGCCTATCTGTCTTAGTAATTGAAAAATCAGATGAACTTGGAGGAACTTGGAACTGGAACAGGTATCCTGGGGCCAGATGTGATATTCCTTCGCTGGAATATTCTTATCAATTTGATGAAGAACTCCAACAAGAATGGAACTGGAGTGAGAAATATTCAGCTGGGCCTGAAATATTGGAATACCTTAATTACGTAGCTGAGAAATTTGATCTTAAAAATTATATAAATTTTGAGGAAGAAGTCATTCTGGCTAAATTTAATGAAGACAGTTGTTTGTGGAGTGTAAGTACCAACAAACAAAAATACGTAGCCAAGTTTTGTATTTTTGCTACAGGGTGTTTATCAATACCCAATAAACCTGAAATTCCAGGACTAGAATCATTCGAAGGAAAATTACTTCATACGGCAACTTGGCCTCGTGAAGAACAAAACTTTACTGATAAGAATGTTGCAATTATAGGCACTGGATCCTCATCAATTCAGACCATCCCTGAGATAGCTAAGGATGTTAAAAACCTTTATGTTTTTCAAAGAACACCAAATTATTCAATACCCTCTAATAATGGCCCCATGGACAAAGATGTTGAAGCGCAAGTTAAGGCAAGATACTCCGAATTTAGGAAAGAAAATTCGCTAAATGGCTTCGGTCTAGCAAGCCTTTCTGATGAAGCAATGATAAGTGAGTCAGATCTAGAAGAGGTCAACTCCCAGTTTGAAAAGAATTGGAACACTTCTGGGTTGGCTTTTTTTGGAGGTTATGCTGATATACCTGTGGATGTTAATTCAAACGAAGTAGCAGCAAATTTTGTAAGAAATAAAATTAAAGAAATTGTAAGCGATCAAGAAACAGCTGAAAAACTTTGCCCCAAATACCATATAGGAGGGAAAAGACTTTGCGTTGATACCGGTTATTTTCAGACCTTTAATAGAGAGAATGTTCATTTGATAGACTTGAATGCCAGTCCAATAAAAAACGTAAATTCCAAGAACATTGAAGCCGATCAAGATTATGAAATTGACGTTCTAATACTTGCAACAGGCTTTGATGCCATGACAGGTGCTTTAACCAGTTTAGACATTCTTGGTAGAAACGAAGTCAATTTAAAAGATCAATGGAAAGAGGGGGCTAAATCTTATTTAGGCCTAGGAGTTAGTAATTTTCCTAATCTATTTACTATTACCGGACCAGGAAGTCCTTCAGTTCTTTCAAATATGATGCCTTCAATTGAGCAGCACGTAAATTGGATAGCGGATTGTATTGGTTGGATGTCAGAAAATAATAAATCTGTTATCGAATCCACGAAGATAGCGGAGGACGAGTGGATGGAATTAGTCAACGAGATAGCCGATATGACGATTTTTACTTCAACACAATCTTGGTACAACGGATCAAATATTGAAGATAAGGCAAAGGCTTTCTTGCCTTTTATAGGAGTGCCAGTTTATACAGAGAAACTGGAAGAAATTACAGCAGCTCAATACCAAGGTTTTATATTTGATAAAAGCAACTAAAGACTTCTTTGATGGTCATGGTTGTTGAACTATAATCACGATCCAAATTTTGGGCGATTAACTCAATTGGTAGAGTGCCACCTTTACACGGTGGAAGTTACAAGTTCAAGTCTTGTATCGCCCACCATTCTATTCAAAGCTACGTCATGAGCTTTAGAGTGTTAACTTTACCTCACACTCGTTTACCTTTCAAACCTGCATAAAACCTCATAAAATGTTAAAAGGAGTAAATCATTTCGGAGAAATAAAGAATGTCTAAAAATGTCAGTTATGCTAGCGGTACCTCTGATAAGCCTTTACTTGGAAGTACCATAGGCGAACTGTTTGACAAAGTTACTAATGAATATCCTAAAAGAGAGGCTATAGTATCAGTTCATCAGAATATCAGATTTACCTATTCAGAGTTGGCTGAGCAAGTTAATTTATTAGCAAAATCGTTTATAGGTGCAGGCTTTAAAAAAGGTGATCGGCTAGGCATTTGGTCGCCTAATAATGTTGAATGGCTAGTTACCCAATATGCCGCCGCTAAAGCAGGTGTCATCCTGGTGACAATAAACCCCGCGTATCGTTCACATGAACTTGATTATGTTTTAGGGCAATCAGGCTGCAAAGGATTAATTATTCAAAATCAATTTAAGACTTCAAGCTATGAGTCAATGATATGCGAAATATGTCCAGAAATTATAAATACTGGGCCTGGTGAGCTTGAATCAAAAAAATTTCAGAGACTTACTCATGTCATTTCAATGACATCCTCTAAAATTAAAGGAATCTATAACTGGGAAGATTTCTTAAATTTATCAAAAAGTATTGATGATAAAGAAATGGAAAGCCGCCAAGATAATCTTGATTCAGATGAAGCAATCAATATTCAATATACAAGCGGTACAACAGGCTTCCCAAAAGGCGCTACATTAAGCCATCATAATATTCTTAATAATGGATACTTTACTGGGGCAACAATGAATTTTACTGAACAAGATAGATTAGTGGTTCCTGTTCCTCTTTATCACTGCTTTGGAATGGTTTTAGCAAATCTTGCTTGCCTTACTCACGGTGCATGTGCAATCTATCCTAGTGAAAGCTTTGAGCCTGATTTGGCTTTAAAGGCAGTAGAAGATGAAAAAGCAACAGCACTTCACGGTGTACCGACAATGTTTATAGCTGAACTTGCATTATCTAATTTTAGTGACTATGACCTTTCAACTTTAAGAACTGGTCTTATGGCCGGATCGCCTTGCCCCATAGAAACAATGAAACAAGTTATTGAATTGATGAATATGAGAGAAGTAGAAATAGCTTATGGGATGACTGAAACAAGTCCTGTAAGCTTTCAGACTCGAGTAGATTCTCCAATGGAAAAGCGAGTTGGAACTGTTGGAAGTGTTCATCCTCACGTTGAGGTTAAAATTATAGATCCTGATTCAGGAAAAATATGCCCTATAGGTGGAACTGGAGAGTTATGCACACGGGGCTATTCTGTCATGTTAGGTTATTGGGAAAATCCTGAAGGAACTTCTGCGGCTATAGATTCAAATGGATGGATGCATACAGGTGATAGTGCTGTAATGGATGAAGAAGGGTATGTAAATATAGTTGGTCGCATTAAGGATATGATAGTTAGAGGAGGAGAAAATATTTATCCTGTTGAAATAGAAAATTTTTTGATGTCTCATGCGGATGTTGAATCTGTTCAAGTTACAGGAGTCCCAGATCTTAAATACGGAGAAGAATTAATTGCTTGGATTAATCTCAAAGCAGGAAGGGTGTTATTAGAAGAAGATATTAGAGAATTTTGTAAGGGCAAAGTAGCTCATTACAAGATACCTAGGTATGTTCGTTTTGGAGATGATTTCCCTATGACCGTAACTGGAAAAATACAAAAATACAAAATGCGTAAAATTAGTATTAAAGAACTTGGTTTAGAAGAGCAAGAGACTGCATAGGAATTTCGAGATTCAAGTCTTTTATCACCACCATTCTTTTCAATTACTCTTTTTTTAGTTCAATATATGCAAAAATACAAACGTTTAGGTCCAGAACAATATGCGTAAATCAGACATAAGACAAAAGTTATACCTATTATTGATCATAATTTTAGGTAGTTGCTCTCCAGCAAACGAGACAGATCTGGTTGATAATTCGTGTTTGGACACCAAATCAGAACTCTGTGACGAGTCCAGCGTAATCAATGAGGAGAATATATCTTTTTCTCATCCTATTATTTTGCCAGGTGCTCCCGGAGAACAATCTCAAAGAATTGATCCTGTAACCGCCACCAATATTGCAAGTACTTCATATGTGAAGGCTGATGTAAATTTTCTTCAAGGAATGATCTTGCATCATAAGCAAGCTATTCAGATGTCTAATATGGCTGATAAAAGAACTAACAATAAAATAATAATTGATCTTGCAAATAGAATTGATACTTCACAAGAGGATGAAATTAATTTTATGGAAAATTGGCTAGTATCGAGAGAAGAAGGAGTTTCTCATATGCATGCAGATCATAACAATCATATGGTCATGTCTGGCATGGCAACTGCTGATGAATTATCAGATCTAGAAAATTCCAAAAGCACAGATTTTGATAAGTTATTTTTGAGATTAATGATCAACCACCATGATGGCGCTTTGAAAATGGTAAAAGATTTAAAAGAATATCCAGGGACTGCTCACGATCCTGTTCTTAATGAATTCGTGTCGGATCTAGTAAACGATCAAGGTGTTGAAATCGAGAGAATGAATGGTATTGCGGTTAATTTATCTGATGATCCTAGATCAAGATTACTTCCAGGGCTTTTTGATGCAGAAGAAGCAATTAAAAATTTGAAATTAGTAAAAACCCTTAAAAAACCTGTAGGATTTTATAATCCAAGTAATCCAAAAGCGAAAGGCGTAAAAAAAACCAAAGAAGACGATGATGATAAAGATAGTGAGAAGACAACAGAAGAATTGTCTAAGTCTCTTCGCTCTCCAATTTTAAGCTTTGCTAATACCGATATGGCCTTTAGAGGTAATTTATTAGTTACAGGCAGTTATCATGGCTTCAATATTTACGAAATTAATACTAATGGGATTCCTGAACTACTTTCTTCGGTAGTCTGCCCAGGTGGACAAGGAGATGTTTCAATTGTTGAAGATATTCTTATTATGTCTGTTGAGGAAACAAGAAGTCGTTTAAATTGTGGTTTGGAAGGGGTTTCTAAGGAAGCAAGTTCTGATAGGTTCAGAGGTATAAGAATTTTTGATATTTCTGACGTCTATGAACCTAAGCAAGTTGGTGCGGTTCAGACTTGTAGAGGATCTCATACTCATTCTGTAGTTTCAGGTCCTGGGGCAAGTGGAAAAATTATTGTCTATAACTCAGGAACTGCAAGCGTAAGGGATGAGGAAGAAATGGAGGAATGCATAGGCAACATAGCAGGAGATAGCAGAACAGCCCTATTTCGTATAGATATAATAGAAATACCAATATCGAATCCATCCGAATCAAAAATTGTAAGTAGTCCAGCTGTTTTTGCAGATCCTGATACTGGAGCACTAGGTGGCTTATGGGTTGGAGGAGACCACGGTGATGATACTCAAGAAACAAGACGCACAGATCAATGTCATGACATAACCGTATTCCCTTCAGCAAACTTAGCTGCCGGGGCTTGTTCTGGGAACGGGATTCTTTTTGATATCACTGACCCTTACAAACCTGAAAGAATTGATGTTGTTACAGACGTCGGGTTTGCTTATTGGCACTCAGCAACTTTTAATAATTCCGGTACCAAAGTCATTTTTACTGATGAATGGGGCGGGGGTGGCCGAGCACGCTGCAGAGCCTGGGATCCATTAGACTGGGGTGCAAACGCCATTTATGACATTGTTGAAGGTAAATTAGAATTTCAAAGTCATTATAAAATGCCTGCCCCACAGTTAGAAACTGAAAACTGTGTTGCTCACAATGGCTCTTTAATTCCAGTCCCTGGAAAAGATATTTTTGTTCAAGCTTGGTATCAGGGAGGAATATCTGTGATGGACTTTACAGACTCTTCGAATCCTAAGGAAGTAGCATTCTTTGATAGAGGTCCAATTGATAAAGATATTCTTATAACTGGAGGTTACTGGTCTGCTTATTACTACAATGGCTATATATATGGAACAGAAATCACTCGAGGACTAGATGTATTTAAATTAATTCCAAGTGAATATTTAAGCAAAGAAGAGATAAATTATGCGTCTGAAGCCTATCCATTATTTGGTCCTAAAGTATTCAATCCTCAGCAACAAATACCTCTTGGCTGGTCAAATTTTTAATCACTCATCAATTGAAATGAATCAAAAGTTTAAAGAATGTTTATCTGAGGTCTATTTAGGTGAACAAGCTGGTGAAATGATATTTGAGTCTATGCTTGCAATGGCTGAAGACGATCAACAGCGTTATATATTTAGCAATATGCTTCAACTTGAAACTGAGGGAAAAGCGATAATGAGACCTTTGCTTGTAAAACTGGGCATACCAATTGAAGAGAACAAATCATTAAGAAATCAAGGTCTTGAGATAGCAGAGAGTTTCAAAGGAATGTCTTTTAAGGAACAATTTGAAAATATACATAACTCTGTAAAAAATATTTATCTTCCTCAATACGAAGAATTATCAACACTAGTAGACGAAGAGGATTCCGAAGCTTTCTTTATAGCTAATTTTATGGGGGAGCATGAACGTTCTATCTTGTTGGCAGCTGAGAATATAATTAAGGATAAACCAAATCCTGTAAAGCCTATCAGGGACATACTTAGGTTTCCGATATGAAAAAATTAACCCCAGATAATTTTATATGTCAGTAATAGTTAATTAGAATCTATAGAACTTTTATGAAAAAACTGAAGTTTGTCTTACTGACTTTGTTAGTGGTTGCCAGCTGAATCTTCATATGAAGCGTCTGTACAAGAACTTCTAGATGATAGCTACTAAACCTAAGTTTAAGATTAGAAAGGTTATCGACTAGGGGTTACAAAAATTTTATAGAACTGTATATTAATAAAAAGAAACGTTCTATCAGAAATTAATTTTTATCGAGGAAAGTTATGCCTTATATAGAAAATAGAATAGTGCATGATGCAGATTCACATACCATGGAATTGCCTAATTGGTACAAAGATTATGGGTCAAAAAAAGTTCAAGATGCTTTCGTTGATCGTTTTAATAACAGCAGGTCAGGTTTAGAAGATAAATGGCTTGATGATCTAGTGGTTTTTCATCAGACTCCTGCTTACAGAGAGTTTAATGAGAAAGAACTCATGATAAGAAAAAATTATGAAGCATTAGGTTCTTTTAACAAAGATGATCGATCTGAAGCCCTAAATTTACTTGGGGTCCAAACACAATTAGTATTTCCAACGTCGCCAAATGTTTGGTTAGAAAGCTTAGAGCATTCAAATGATCTTGATCTTCTGTACGAAGTCGCAAGTGCAACGAACAGAGCACAAACTGATTTTTGTGCCAGTGACGAACGGTTATTTCCTGTCACATATATACCGCTTGCAGATATTGAAAGAGCGTCATCTACGACTGCCGAAGCTATCAAGTTAGGATCTAAAGCTCTATTGATTCCTTGGGCTTGCCCAAAAGGCCATGCAACAAGTCATGTGGGACTAGACAAAGTGTGGTCTCAGGCCGTCGAAGCTAACATCCCTGTTTTATTCCATGTTGGCACAGCAGACTTTGTATTGCCTAAATCTCATTCAATAAATGGATTGCCTGCTGTACAAGATTTTCATGGAGGAGAGGAGAACTTTAGATCTATTTCATACATGGCCATATCTCAAGGTCCCATGCAGGCTCTTTCTCTGTTAATTTTAGATGGAGTTTTAGAACGGTTTCCTGCATTGATGATCGGAGTCATAGAATTAGGTTCGGTTTGGGTCCCTGGCTTTATGAGGCAGTTAGATTCTGCCTTTGAGGCATTTGGCAGACACGAAAAAAGACTTCAAGATCTATCCTTAAAACCAAGTGAATACATGGACAGACAAGTAAAGGTAACTCCATACCCCACAGAGCCAACTGATTGGGTTATAGAACAAGCGGGTTCAGATATTTTTATGTTTTCATCTGACTATCCGCATGTTGAGGGGGGCAGGAACCCGATGGGAAGATTTGAAAAAGCCATAGCTCATTTTAATGAGTCTGATAAAGATAAGTTCTTCAGAGCAAACTTTGAAAAATTAATGGGATCAGCATTTAGTTAAATGAAAATAAAATTAAGTCTATCTGCACTGTATGGCTTATTGAGCATCAATCTCTTAGCCGCAACTGAAGAGCTTACCATTCTCTACACCAATGACTTACATTCGCATCTTGAGCCTCACCTGGAGAGTTGGATAAGTGAATCTAGACAGGTAGGGGGCTTTGCCAATCTTGCAACCATGGTCAAACAAGAGAAAGCCAAGAAAGAAAACACAATTTACCTGGATGCAGGGGATTACTTCTCAGGACCTTACGTTAGCTCTCTAACAAAAGGAGAGGCGGTAATAGAATCAATGAATCATTTAGGACTTGATGCAGCATGCATCGGTAACCATGAATTTGATTACGGTTGGGAAAACATGATCACACAGATGAATAAAGCAAAGTTTCCCATCCTTAATGCCAATATTTTTATTAAAGAGACTGGCGAGCCTGTTTGGAACAATCCGTACATTATTATTAAAAAAGGCGAGTTAAATATTGGTGTGATAGGACTGCACGGAAAATTTGCATTTTATGACACGATAAACTTCAGAATGATAAAAGGCGTGGAAGCTAGAGATGAAAATATTTATCTAGAGAAGTATCTGGCAGTATTGAAGGATCAGGTGGATATGATTGTTGTTGTGATTCATCACGGTATGCCAGGCAGACAATCCTCCATTGGACAAACTGATGTGATGAGAAGATTGAACAGTGATGTAGAACTGGCCAAAAGATTTCCAGAAATAAATATCATCGTCTCAGGACACGCTCACACAGGAACGCCAGATGCCTTAAAAGTTAATGACACTTTAATAGTTTCAACTAACGCTTACACAACTGAACTGGGTAAGTTAGAGATTTCTTTTGATAATCAAAGCAAGAAAGTTGTTTCCTACAACAATCAACTTTTAACAATTTTTGATGACGAGGTTGAAGACGATAAGAGAATGTCTGAGGTTGTTGAATACTGGCAAAAGGAAGTTGAGTACATTGCTTCTGAAAAAATTTCATACACTACTAGTAGCTTAACAAGAGCTTACGGCAGTGAATCAAACATGGGAAATTTATTCGCAGATGCGATGGAAGATTACGATGATGCAATAGATTTTGCGGTAGTGAATAGCGGAGCTCTAAGACAGGACATAAGCAAAGGGGATGTGTCTTTTGGTGATTTAATTTCTGCTTTCCCTTTCCCCAATACCTTGGTCAGTACCAAACTAACCGGCTCTCAGATTAAAGAAATTTTTGATCATGCGGCGGGCTTAAGCAATGGAATACTTCAAGTTTCTAAATCTTTTAAATATTCTTTTAGTCCTGAGAGTCATGTAATAAATATGTGGTTTAATGGAAAAAAAATTGAAGAAAATCAATTGTATAACGTAGCTTCTTCAAGTTTTGTAACAGATGGAGGGGATGGCTATTTAGTTTTTAAAAAAGGACTTGAAACCAAAGATACAGGAATTAACATCTATGAAGTTGTAAAAGGATATTTAGCTAACAAGAAAAGGTTCAATGCTCAAATTGAGGGGAGAATAATTGAAGAAATATAATCCCACTATTAATTAATACAAAACATGAAACATCTAAAAATACTCCTGTCAGTTTTTCTTATAAGCAGTTGTGCAAATAACACGAATAATCCGAATCTTAAGTTATATGTATTCGACTGCGGTCTTATAAAATTTGATGACATTAGTTTTTTTGGACTGAGCAATGAAGATACTAATGTGCGGGAATTGTTCGTTCCTTGTTACATCATAGAGCATGATCAAGGAACTTTATTATGGGACGCAGGTTTACCGCTTAGTTTTGTTGGAAAAGGAAAGATCACTACAAGGCCTGGTGTGGAACAGTCGTATGAAATTTCTTTGATTGAGCAAATGGAAAAAATGAATCTAAAAACAAATGAAATAGACTTCATAGCTTTATCCCACCTTCACTCCGATCATGTTGGAGCTGCAGCGATGTTTAAAGAAGCCACATGGTTGGTACAAGAGCCTGAATTCGAAGCAGCTTTTTCTCCATCCCCTATATTTGATTTAAATCTTTACGAAGGATTAAAATCTAATAAACGTCAAATTCTAAATGGTGATTATGACGTTTTTGGAGATGGCTCTGTAACTATATTGAGTGCTCCAGGCCACACACCAGGTCACCAGGTCCTATTACTTGATCTGAATGCCTTTGGCCCTTTGCTTTTATCTGGAGACTTATATCATTTTGTTAAATCTCGTGAATTAAAGTCAGTTCCTGACTTTAATGTAAACGCTGAGGAAACATTGAGATCTATGTCTAAAATAGAAAATATTATTGCTTCCAAGAAAGCAACTTTATGGATAGAACATAGCTTAGATTTATCGCAAACCATAGACTTGGCTCCTGCTTATTACGATTAACCTATGAAAAGTTTCATTTTTTTCTTAGCTTTTTTCTCATTATTTTCAACAAGTCAGGACATCTTCTCTTCAAAAAGAGTGGTTATAGAGAATGTAATGCTCATTGATGCAGGAAACCCTATTAGAGAAGGCATGACCATAATCGTTGATGGAGACAAAATTGTTTCTATTGATAAATCAAATATAGGCAAAACAACTCTTCTTCATGATGACATTGTCGTTGATGGAAGAGATAAATTCGTTATCCCGGGTTTATGGGATGCACACGTGCATTTAACTTTCATCCCTGAACTTGATTATGAAACTGCTTATAGGTTGTTCCTTATGAATGGGATAACCAGTATCCGCGATACAGGAGCAATATTTAATAAACTGAAACCAGCTATAGCCTTTGCTAAAAAAAATCCATTAAAAACACCAAGGTTATTTTATTCAGGACCGTTGCTTGATGGAACACCAAGTGTCTATAAGGGAACAGAACCAGGATACCCAGAGCTTTCCGTTGAGATAAACGAAGATACAAATCTCACTGCTTTGGTTAACAATCTAATTGAACAAGAAGTTTCATTCTTAAAAACCTATGAAATGCTATCTGAAGAAATTTTTATTAACATTTTAAAAATCTCTGAAGAAAGAAATCTTAAAGTGACGGGTCACATACCCTTAGGCATAGATTTATTTAAGGCAGTGGATAACGGTCTTGATGGTATGCAACACATCAGAAATTTAGAACTGGCTTGCACAAAAGACCCAACTGTAGGTTTATCGAAAAGGTTGTTGCTGTTAGAGAATATAGAATCCATACCAGGCTCTGCTCTAAGATCGAAGATACACCAAGCTCAAAGGTATTCATCCATAGAAGATTTTGATGAAGATCGATGTATGAAGGTCATAGAGCATTTAGCAGTTAATAATGTTTTTCAAACTCCTACTCTAACAATCAATACGGTTGGTTCTAAGAGATTTTTTGCCAATGAACAGTGGCAAGAAACTTATGAATTTCTTCCTAATGTCGTTAAAAATAGATGGTTAAAAGATTCTGAGTTTATGTCTCAGCAACCTCTAAATGACAGTTATAAGACATACCAAGATTGGAGTATGAAGATGGTAGGCTTATTCAATAAGCAAGGTGTAAAGATCCTTGCTGGAACCGATACTCCCATTGGTTTTTTAACACCGGGTTTCAGCCTTCACAAGGAACTAGAACTTCTTGTGGAGTCAGGCTTAACGCCTTTGCAAGCTTTAAGAGCAGCCACCATTACCCCTGCAGAGTTTTTTAATTTAGAAGATAAGATGGGAACAGTTGAAGTGGGAAAATTTGCGGATCTTGTCATTTTAAACAACAATCCTCTAAACAACATCAAGCATACCCAGGATATCCATGCGGTTATTCTTAAAGGCCATATTCAGTAATTGAATAACTATATCCGTAATATGTAGAATAAGAATATGTTCTTTTTGTCGTTAAGTGATCAAAGCCAAGTAGCTATTATTCTTGCCGTGTTGTTTGGTCTTCTGGTGTGGGGAAGGTGGCGTTACGATGGAATAGTCCTCATAACCTTAGCGTTTATGGTCATGATGGATCTGGTTCCTGCAAAA
>MDSV01016744.1_pt1 | contig 15519 bp, 8 predicted proteins | sample 810851 | NCBI WGS metagenome assembly MDSV01 (sample SAMN05326640, study PRJNA326480) | marine metagenome | isolation source: seawater | place: Atlantic Ocean: North East | collected 2012
CGCGAGCGCGAGCCCCGCGTCCGCGTCCGCCGTGGGGGCCGTCGACCAGAGCGCCGCCAGGCCCGTCTGCAGGTAGGCGGCGTCGTCGGCGCCGAGCGCGAAGCGGCCCTCGAGCACGCGCTGCGCGGCCGGCTTGTTCGTCCCGTCGAGCACGTGCTCCTTGATCGTCGTGCCGATGCGCCGCTTCTTGTCGGTGTGGTCGAGCGCGAGCCCCGCTTGCAGCTGGCGGAGGGTGGCGTCGACAAAGGCGGCGTAGCTCTGCGCCTCGGTCATCCGTGCGCGCGCGTGCGCCAAAAGAAACACCTCGGTTTAAGACACACGCGTGTTCCCTCACGCACTCCCAACCCGTCCCCCAACCCGGTCATATCTCGCTAGAGGCGCAGCGCGCGCAGGCGCGCGCGGTAGGCCGCGTCCACGACCGGGGCGCGCGCGCGGGTGCCGCGTGGGGCCGCCCGCGGGGCCGGCCGAGCGAGCCCCAGCCCGGCGCCGGCGCCGTTGTCGTCGTTGGCCATGCCAACGAGCTGCTGCACATCTTCGTCGTTAATCATTGCCCCCAACTCTGCGGGAGTGGGCGCGCCTCCTCCCGCCGCCGCGCCGCCCGCTGCCGCCGCGCCGCCCCGGCCGCCCCGTTGCGCGCTCGCCGCGTCGCGCTGCCGTTTGGCCATGGCGAGTTGTCCGTCTGCCGTGGCTTGGTCTTCGTCGGCAATGTTGAGAGACTCGACCTCTGCCTTCAACAGATCCAGGTCTTCCTCTGCACGCGCGATGACAAAGCTGTATCCGTTGCTATTGCTATTGACCCGCTTGCGCATGTCCAACAGCTTCTGCATGAGCTCTTGGACAATGTTCAAATCGGCATCCTCAGTTTCCTCTGAGTACAAGTTGAGCTTGATGGCCAGAAGCGACACGTCCGCGTGGTTCTTGATCTCGCGATCGGTCCTGTCCTCGTCTGTAAGAACCGCGCGTATGTCGGCATCCGTCGGCCATCCAGACGGGTACTCCTTGGTTTTCCATTCGGTGAGTCGTGTTTGGAGTTCCGTGACGGTCTTCAATACGTACCCTTTACGCGCGTCCTTGTCGGAGTCGTCGAATCGCTCGTTCAGTTCCGCAAGTTTGCGCTCAATCGCGCGCATTTTCTTCACAAACGTCGTCACATCTTTAACCGTCGCATTGTCGTTGCCCCGACTCTTCCGGGCCGCCGCGATGTTGGCAAGAAGCGTCTCGTAATCCTCACGCTTCGAGGTCCAAGTTGGCCCGCGCTTGGCCGCCTCGATCTGCCCGACCAACTCGGTTTGCCAGTTGTCCGCGTCGGAAGGCGGATTGGCATTGAGAAATGCAGCCTCCCTGACCCACTCGTGTACAAACCTGCGATACAGTTGCCTCACGAGGAAGCCATAGCTGGCAACCCCCACAAGGACTCCCACACTCTTGAATGGAAGTGAAAGGTCCGCGAAAAAGCGTATCGTGCCGGCGATGCCAAAGCTGTCGCTTGCTGCCGCTTCCAGAGCCCTGCGGTCGGGAGTCTTCGCGTTGGTCTGGCGTGTTGCCTGGCTGTTGAGGTCTTCCCTAGACGGCGGCCAACCGAACGCGCTGACCATGCTCGGACCCCACTGTCTCGACACCTCGTCTTCAAGGGCCGTCGCCTTGAGAATTTGAGCAGCGTTGTAAGTGAATTCTCCCAGTCCCGCCCCCGAGCCGAATCGCGCAAGCGCTGGAATCATTTTCCGTAAAATCGTTGATGGATCCATTTTTGGTCGCTTTAAATACTCGGCGCGAAGATCCATCAACGTAACCGCTGCATTGATCCCGAATTTCGTTGTCCGGAAGAAGTCCGGTGTGCCGACACGCGCCAGAATAAGGACAGCAGATGCCATGCAGTAGAGCGGACCGACCTCGCCTTCCCAAGACAAGACAAAGTTCTTGAAGTGCTCGTGCAGTTCGGTCTCCAGCCTTTGGTATTCGTCCGAGTCCTGGGGTTTTTTCCATATATCGGCAATGGTTTCGTACTCTGTGCGCTTGTCCACCGTGGTGACTGTAGGGGCGGCGGTGGGAACGCTGAGGGCTCTGCGAAAGACCTCGCCAGCCCCGCCCAATGCGGCCGTTGACGGCCCCGCGAGCTCGGAGTCGACGACCCTCCGGCACCGCTTCTTCGGATCGGTGGTTTCTGGCGCGACCTTGGTTTCTACCATCCTCACCGCTTCGGAGTAAACCTCGTCGCGTTCCTGGTACGTGTCGTACTTGGCGAGGAGATGGGCTTGCATCTCGTCCACCACCACGACCACGCTATCTCGCTGCGCTTCGGTCAAAACGACGCCCAGAGCAGCAAAGAGGTGCGCATGCGTGGCGACTTGCTCGAGCAAAACTCCCGCATCCGACTCGATGTACGCGTCGCTCGTTTTTGAACGCGCATCGACAAATGTCACGGTGTCACGCACCCATTCGGGAAGGTCGTTCATGGGAACGTCCATCGCGCGGACACGTTCGACACACACGCGCGCACGCAGGCACGCCCACACGCACAGTTTTTTTCGTTTCAACAACGCCCGCACTCCACCGGACTTATCCGAGCCACGCGGAAGGGGTGAGAGGAGGGAGTGGGGACGGGGCGGAGCTACACGCGACTCGCAACCACGAGGCACGCCTCGCTGAACCGCAGCGCCGCGCACTGCGCGAATGCCTCCACCAAGGACGGGTCGACGTCCCAGTCGCCGACGATCGCGGCGTTGCGCGCGACGGTGACGGAGCCGCATCGCAACGACACCGCTCCACTCACAAGCGGCGCGAGCATGCCCATGCCCACACCGAGCGCACCAACGAGCGCGCGGTACTGGCGCGCGTTGGCGGTGGCGACGCTCGATGCGCGAGGCGGAACGTTCATCCCCAGAAGCCGTTTTAGGGCATCGAATGCCTCGTCGCGCGCATAGGACGATTTGAGCTGTTCCACCAACCACCTTTCGGTCGATTCGATGTCCGCGAGCGCTTGTGCCAACCCCTCGCGTGCCTCGGCGATGCGCTCGCGTAGCTTTTCGGCGTCGTCACTTGCGCGCGAAAGCGGATTCTCTTCCGTGGCATCCCTTTGCACTTTCTGTTCCACTAGGAACGCTAAGCGCTCGACCAGCCTCGTGGCGAGACCTGTGGGCGCGGGCACGTTCAGATCGAGCAACGCGTCGATCGCGCGCTGTCGCGAGGCGGCGACCTGACTCCACGACGTCGTGCCCTGAACCGCGCCGAGCGCACGCTCTAGCGCGCCGCGGTTCGCCTTGACGGCTTCGTCATTCTTAAAGTAGCCGTCCACGTCGTTCTTGACCAGGTCAGTTAGCAAGGTTTCGCACACGGTTTTGTGGTGCGTCACCAAATGGTCCATCCAATGCTTGTAGGTATCCACCCGTCGCTTGTGTTTCCGTTTTTTTTGCGCAAGGGCCATTGGATTGTGCGGTTTTGCGTACCAAAGAGAGCCACCTCTTCCGTCTGGCGGGAGCTCGAGCGACAACTCGACCACGTCGTAGTCTGCCGTCGCGTCGGCGCTGGCCAGCGCCGCCACCACCGCCTGCGCCACGCGCTCGGCGTTCCACGCCACGGACGAGACGTCGGCGGCGCGTCGGGTGGCGTCTTTGGAGCGCACGTGCGCGTTGGCGGCCGCAGTGGCATTGGCCGTCGCGTCGATCGCGTCCTCTTCAGGTCCTGGTATCGATTCTAATGGTGGTGGCCCTTCGTCTTCGGAGTCGGTCAATTCTGGCATCTCTTGCGTATCCGACGACGATGCGGACTGCGTGGACGCATATTCCTCTTCAGCGGCCACGCGCTCCGAGACGCGGCTCGCGGAGTACCGCACCTCGATCGGCATTCCCGTGGCTCCCACGGAGACCTGCACCACGTTTGGGTGCACCGACTCGCCCTCGCCAGAATCGGGCGTGTTTGGCGGCGGCGCGAGGCACCCGAAGATCGGCACGAGCTTCACGCGCAAGACGCGCGAGGCGCGTGTGGCTTCCGGCACATTCGCGTCGTCGCGGGGACGTCGTCGTATCGAATCGAATGCCGCTGTTAGCGCATCGCCAAAGACGGGAACGCTGCCAAACATGGGCGCGGCACAGGGCGGGAGCGTCGGTGGAGGGCGAGCGTCCCCAAAGCCAAACGGCACGTAAAAGCTGGCCACCCTTGGGTCGTTGAGCTGCGCCACGGCCAGCCGCTTGGCCAATGCGTCCACGGAGGTCGCGGGATCCACGGCCTCGTCCATCGCGACCATGGGGTCCATGCGGAGGCTGGCCATGCGGAAACGCATCGTGCGCACCAGGTCGCTCGGCGTCACGACGTGCTCGGGTTTCGGAGGCCGCGGCTTGGGTCGGCGCTCGGCTTCGGCAACGTACGCGGCCTGCTCGTCATCGCCCCGTTGCAACAGTCGCACCGACGGGTAGGCGGCGGCCGCCGCCTCCACGACTGACACGTCGCCGTTCGCCACGAGCCGTGAGCGCACGAATGCCGCTACGCCGTCCAGGCGATTGCCAAAGAGCGAGGCCGTCGGCTCGTGTGGGAGGGCGAGCGGGGCGGTACGCGCAAACACTTGCGCGGCGCGGGTCGCGGCACGCGCCGCCTCACGAATCAGCGGGGTCATCGCGGCCCGAATGGCCAGGTAGTTTTGGTCGAAGAGCAGACGGTCCATGAGCAGTCCGGCGTCGCGCCCGGCCTGCGTTGCTTGAAACGACACGTCCTCGCCGGTGGTTGGAACGTCGCCCGCATCACCGGTCGCTACGGACGGGTTCTTCGTGACCACGAGCTCCAGCAAGAGCGTCCCGGCCGATCCGAGGCGCGTCGCCGCACGGAAGGAGGCTCGTTCGAGCATCTCGGCCTGCTTGGAACCATGCTCGTGCGCAGCGTCCTCCCCAAGACGCCAGAGCGCCACGAGTTCCTCGACCCAAAGCTCTCCAAAGACTTGGCACGCGAGCAGTGACGCGCTCGAGTGTGGCAATCCGAGCGCTTCCAGCACCGACTTGGTCTTGGGCGCGCGCTGCGCTCGCTGCACCACGAGCCGGATGCGCCGCTGCGCGTGCTCGGTGGGCACGGCGATCGCGCCATAAAACTGGATGTCTGGCGGTGTCGTGAGCACCAACGTTCCGTGCGCAACGGGCGAGACCAACGGTTGCGGCGTGGCGCCGAGAAACGCCGCACACACGCACTCCAGGCGGACGCGCGTTGCGGAGCTGGCCTCCCACTCGCGCACAAACCGCCGCAACGCGATGGCGCCGTGGCGCATGCTTTCCGAAAGCCACTCGCGCGCTCGGTGGTACTCCGAATAGGCTGCGACAAAGACGCCACCAGCTTCCACGTCGGTGTGGTCCGTGCCGACGTTCGCGCTGCTCGAAAAGAGGAGGCGAGCGGTGCCACTCGCGCGCTGCGGAAGCTTGCGCTTCCAGGATTGTGAAGGCGGAACCAATAGGCGCCTTTGGACCAATGCGAGCTCGATATTCGTCTTGAGAGACGTGCCCGGGGAAGTGGGCATGTAGAGCACCTTCATCAATTTTGTGTGCAACCGCTCCTTCGCAAGTCTTAACACGCCTTGGCGCACTTCATGTAGCGGGTTTGACTCTGCCGCCCATTTATCTCTGAATTCGGCCATGGTGGCTCTCTTATATCCCAGAAGCTCGAATTCCTTGAGTGAGCTCCGCAAATTTCCTGGCGTTTTTGCAAACTCGGTCAATGCGGAAGCCGTGTAAGCCTTTGCGGTCCATATCCAGTCAAAAAACGTGTTTAAAATCGTCTGCTCGACCGGAGCGTCGATTGCCGCATCCAACGTGCTCTCGAGTTTAGAAATTGCGTCGTAGAGCCGTTGCAAGTCGTCGAGCGTGCCGGCGGCGGCGGCGGCGAGCAGGCGGACATCGCTGCGCCTGCAAAAAATCTCGTGGTATTCCGGCTCGGCCTCGCATCCGAGCGCATCGTCCACGGCGATCCGTATGTGCAACCGGCTGGCGTGCGCGTCGGAAATCGCGAATTTGGAAGTGTCCAGATCAGAACCGGTCGCAGCGTCTTCCAGTAACCAGTTCCACACGAGGAGCTCCTTTTGGTACCGTTCGGTGGACTCGTCCTCACCAGTGGCAATCTTCTTGATCAGGTCGTCGTCGTCCATGGCATCGCGCAGCGTGGCAATGGATTCCAGGACTGACGCAAGTTCGCCCAACGTGAACCTGGTCTTTCGCATGCCCGGATTTACCGGTGCATTCATCGCCTTCGAAAGCGCCGATCCGGCGGAGGTCACGACGCTGCCGATCACTTTCTCCAAGGAATCCGTCTTGCTGTAATACGCGGTTTGTAGGTCCTGCGGCTGCGTATCGGCAGCGCCCACAAGGCTTATCTGACTGGCGAAGAACAACGCCCACGTGGTCCATCCCATCCACCACGTAACCCCTGCCACAGCCGCGTTCTGCAACGCGCCTTGGAGCTGGATCAATGATATGCTGCCTGTGAGGGACGTTTTCTGATAAATTGACCAAATCTTGCTTGCAAGACCGCCCAAACCCGTTGCGCCCGTTTTGAGGCTGATGAGTTTGGTGCGCCTGGCATTTTCCAAGTTGTCGAGTATCGTCACGGTGGGCGGATTTGGGCACGCGAGCGGGTACGGCACGCGCACCACGCTGCACCGCGCGTCCGCGACGCCGTGCCCCACCAGCTCGGAATCCGACAACGTGACCGGGTCGAGAATCGCATCGCCATAGTGCTCAAACTGGTGCACGACGGCGACGGTGACGTTCTGGAAGGCGTGTTGCCCGTCCTCCACGGCGGCCACGACCGCAATCGGCGAGAAGACGCGCGTGCCCGTCTCGACGTCCTCGTGCAGCCCGCGGTGCCACATCAGGTTGTGCGTCCGCGTGTTCTTGACGTTCGGGTCCTTGACGCCCTCGGAGACAAACCCGTCGATCAGCAGCTGCACCTTGCCGCCGCGCTTGCGCACCTGGACGACGATTTCGGGCGCGCCGCCCGCGTCGTCGTCGGTGGTCGCGCCCGCGCCCGCGGGGTAGACCGCGTACTCTGGGTTGGCGGCGCTGAGCGTCGCGACGCGCCGATCGGACGCGTCGCCCCCAACGGGTTCGTAGAGCGAGGTCGTGGCCAGCGCGCGAAAGAGCAGCGCGTCGGTCGGGTTGGCCTCGGCCTCCGCGTCGCCGTCCGCGACGCTTCCCACGGCGTCGGCCATCGCGACGGCCCTCCCCTGCGCTCGCCGCCGCGCGCGATATTCCCGCACGGCCCACTCGTTGGGACGAGGAGGCCGTGCGCGGACGCACGCGCACGCACGCACACGCGCACGCGCACGCACGCCTAGCGCGATGAGCGCGCGCCGCGCCCCTCGGCCGTCCGCCACCGCCACCGCCACCGCCACCGCCACCGCCACCACCACCGTCGCCCTTCGGCCGCCCGCCGCGCCGCTGCTCTTCCCCGCGGTGCCCACGGGCTGCGGCCCTTCGCCGAGATTCAAGGGCGCCACCCTCCCGTGCGGCGTCCTCTGCTCGTACGGCGATGCGCCGACGCGCGCTCAGACGTACATTGTCACGAGCAGGGACCGTGCCGGGCTCGGCGACCTTGGCAACCGGCTCGTCGCGCCGCCCGGCGGCGGGCCGCAGTGGGTCCTCAAACTTAAAGCGACGCTCAGTCGCGTGCTGGGGAAGCCGTACGCGCACGTTTGGACGTACGCGCCCAGTGAGCGGGACGACGAGGCGTTCGAAACGGACGAGGCGCTCCGAGCGATGGGCGCGACCGACTGCACCGCCGACATGCAAACGAAGGCATTCGGGAAGGCCTACGACCGCATCGCGAAGGCGTGCGACGGCAATCTCACCTTTTTTAGGATTGGGTAATTGCGCGAGATTTGCGCGAGATCCGTTTGCCGTGGAGCGCCGACCCCCGCCCAACTTTAGAGGAAACTTTTTCGGCCGGGCCAACTTTAGAAAACGTCGGGTGTTTGCTTTTCACGTCGTTCAAACCATTGAGTGTCGAGTTGGGGCTCGAACACGACGTTCGGCACGACGTTCGGAATTCTTCTAAAAGTGGGCCCGGCGAAAAAAGTTTCCTCTAAAGTTGGGCGGGGGTCGGCGCTCCACGGCAAACGGATCTCGTGTGATCTCGAGTAAAACTTGTGCCTGATTGCAATTGAGTTCCTGATCCGTCCGAGATCGCACGAGATCCGTTTGCCGTGGAGCGCCGACCCCCGCCCAACTTTAGAGGAAACTTTTTTCTCGGGACGTGTTTGCATTTTACGTCGTCCGCGCCAGACGGCGTTTGCCTTTTTTTGGTCAGAGCGCGCGTGCGTACGCGCCCGAGATCGGGGGGGTTATTATCAACAACCCCTGTGGCTTACCAACACGCCGTCCAGTCTCGCATCGTGCACGCTTCCAGTGATGGCGTTCCAGTCAGCCCAGTCTGCTCGAGGCGCTGGCTGCCCGCGCTCCGCCTCCTCCTTGAGCAGGTAGAGGCTATACATCGCGCTGATGAGCCACATGACGTTGCGCTTGGACCGAAGCGCGGGCACAGCCCGCCGCATCCGCTCGACAAAGGTCCACCATCCTAGGGTCGTACCGCCGTCCGCGTTGGAGATGTCGGTCACCGTCTGCGCAAGCTCAGCGACGCTCTGCTCCGTCGCGTCGTGCGCAGCCTGCCGCACGGCGCCGACGGAGACGCTCGCTTCCGGCACGTTGAGGGTGCTCGCGCGCACGTTGACGAGCGCGCCATCGGCGTAGACCTCCATGCCCTCCTCCCACTGCACGGGTGGGATCGGGTCCGTGCGGTGCGTCGTCCGGTACCCGGGAAGGCGATCCACTCCGGAGGACCGACGCCTGTTCATCCGCTCGAGCTGCTTCTGCCGCCACCGCTCCGCCTCGTCCATCACGTGCTGCGGGTTGCCACGAGCGTCGACTACGCGTCCGTTGAGCACTTCGTTGGCTTTGGGCCGCGACGGGTCGACGTGGCGGAGCAGAAACATGTGCATGAAGTCATCCTCCAACGCAGCGGGACCGGGGGCGCCTACCGGCAGTCGGCTGAGCGAAGGCAACATCGACCTCTCACTACGAGACACGCACGATTGCGCTTTATGCACGCGCGCGTGTGCGTGCGAGTGTGCGCGTGCGTGTGTGCGCGCAATGCCCAAGCGCGCGCTCGAGCCGGCGGCGGCCCGCGCGCCCCACTTTCAGAAACCAGATGTGAACGCCGTGTCCGATGTCGCGAACGCGGTATCGGGAGCCGAACACGACGTCCGACGCGACGCTCGGAATTCTTCTAAAAGTGGGCCCGGCCAAAAAAGTTTCCTCTAAAGTTGGGCGGGGGTCGGCGCTCCACGGCAAACGGATCTCGAGGCGATCTCGAGGCAAACTTGCACTTGATTGCATACTTACTATTTACCCGATCGAGATCGCCACGAGATCCGTTTGCCGTGGAGCGCCGACCCCCGCCCAACTTTAGAGGAAACTTTTTCGGCCCGGCCCACTTTTAGAAAAAACTGCGAGTGCCCCTCCCCGCTCACGCCACGCGTGCGCCGACCGCGTCCTCGGGGCTGGGCGGCGGCGCCGCGAGCGCCGCCACGACCGGCTGGCCCGCGGCGGGCCCAACGAGGCGGTGGGCGAGCCCGTTGCCACCAAACCCCTTGCTAAAGGCGACGTTGGACACGTCGGCGCGCTCGACGTTGGCACCGTCCGCCTCGCCGCCGAGCAGCGCCTTGAGCCCCGCCACGGTGAGGAGCGGCACGCCGAGCGCCTGCGCCTTGCTCACCTTGCTCGCGCCGGGAAGCGTTCCGACGATCAGGTAGCTCGTTTTCTTGCTGATCGAGCCGACCGCCTTCCCGCCAGCTCCCTTTATCCACTGCTCGACCGCATCTTTGCCGCGCGCCATGCCGACGCCGCCAGAGACGTCGAACACGCCCGTCAGGACCACGGTCTTGCCGACGAGCGCGCCCGCCTTGATCTCTGGCGGCGCGGCGGCGGCCGGCAGCGGCTTGGACGCGAGTGCGGTGCTGGTGGTCGTGGCGGGGGCGGGGGCGCCCCCGCCCGTCTTGGCCTTCTTGTCCGCCTTGGCGGCGTCGATGGCCGCGCGCTTCTTCGTCGTCGTCTTGGCCCACTTGTCGCGATCGCTCACGGCTTCCACGAGCTGCGCCAAGTGCTCGGGCGAGAGCGCGGCGACGCCCTCAACGCTCAGGCCGTCCATGTTACGCAACGCCGCCTCCACACCGGCGACGTCGGTGAGGTCGTCTGGCAGGTAGGCGTGCACGATCGACGGCACGCGCAGGCACCAAAGGTGCTGCCACCAGCCGTACGAGCCGGTCGCCTCGTTCATCGACCCGAACCTGGGCTCGCCAAAGGCGATCTCCACCTTGCACTTGGTGCACTTGGCGCGCGCCGTCGGGGCGACCGAGACGTTGTAGGCCGGCGGCGCGTCCGTGGGACACGCCGCGTAAAATTCCGACGAGAACTTGGGATCGGCCGCCGCCTCGTAGCCGCCCGGAGGCGGCGCCGCCTCGTGGTGGCCGCACAGCGAGACGGTGCCACCACGCGACCACGCCTTGAGCGCCGCGAACGCGGCGTGCACGGCACGGAAGAGGGCGGCGTCACCGCCCTTGTCCGGGTGGTGCTGCAAGGCCGCGGTCAGGAATGCCTTGCGCACGGTCGCGAGCTGCGCGCCCACGTCGCGCTCGGCGAGGTCGGCGAGCTGCAGGCCGAGCGTCGTCAGGTGCGTGGGCGTCGCCATGGTTTTGGGTCGGGGATTCGGTTGCGTCCGGGCGTGAGGGTGGAGGTTATCGTCGCGCGCTCCTACAATCGGCCGCGCGCGTGGGTTGGCCCTGGGCGGCACGCTGCAAGCCGTGTGCCGTGGGTGGGCGGGGAGCCCCGCCCACGTCGGCGGGGCTCCCGAGCCCTGTGTCCGATGTCGCGAACGCGGTGTCGGGAGCCGAACACGACGTCCGACACGACACTCAGAGTTCTTCTAAAAGTGGGCCCGGCCGAAAAAGTTTCCTCTAAAGTTGGGCGGGGGTCGGCGCTCCACGGCAAACGGATCTCGAGCAATCTCAAACTAACCAAGTCTCTAATTGCAATCAGTGTACCGATCCGTACACATGCTCCGGTGCACGCCCTCATGCAGTCGCCGCACCACGCACCACGCAGCGAGCGCGCGCCCGGCGACGGCGCACCGGATATCCCCTCGCACGAGCAGCGCCCACCAAGAGGCGACAAGCGAGACGCGCGCTCAGGGCGCCGCACGCGCCGCACGCGCCGCGCGCGCCGCGCCGGCATGCACGCCGAGGGCAACGTCGTCGCGAGCGCGCTCGTCTTTGCCGCCGCCGTCGCCCTCGACGCGCTGACCGCGCTGCCCACCTCAGTGCACGCCGACGTCCCCACCTCGCTGCGCACGACCTCGCTCGTCCTCGTCTGCCTGATCGGCGCGCCGGCTATCGACTCCGACTACCTCGGCGAGCAGCGCGCCCTCGCGTGCCTGCTCCTCGCCGCGAGCGGGTGGCTCGGCTGGCACCGCGGCGACGTCCACGCGCGCATCGCCGACGCGATCTACGTGCTCGTGGGCGCCTGGTCCGCGACGGGCTTCTTCGAGCTGAGCGGCCCCAAGCGCGGCGAGCGCGGCTACAGCGAGCTGGGGCGCCGCGAGAACGTCGCCGCGCTGGCGGCCGGCTTTTTGCTCTATGCGGGCGTCCGGGCCACGCGCGCGGGGATGCGGCACCCGATAGAGGTCGTCGCCTTCACCGAGACGCACGACGACGTCGAAGCGCACGGCGTGGCGATGGCCGACGACCTCGTGGCCTCCGGCATGGTCTTCGGCGGGCTCCTGTGCGTCTTCGCGGCGTGCTACGTGCTGTACCACCACGAGGCCGTGCACTACCACGGCTGTGGATCGATCTGCGGCGTAATCGGCGTCCTCTCCGTCCTCGTCTTCGCGTCCGCCTTCGTCGTGCAGATCGCGCTCTTTGCGCACATGGAGGAGCTCGTCATCCTCTTTGGCGACGCCTCGTGCCACGGCGACGCCGCCGTCTGCGAGGCGGCCTTTCGCGCGCGCCGCTTCTACGCTTCCAACGGCTCGCCCGCCACGCTCTGGGCGTGCGCCGTCGGGCTCACGCTCCTCGCCTTTCCGCACGACCGCCGGTGCCGCAGCCGGAGCGAGTACTACGCCGCGCGCGCGGCCGCCAACGGCGACGTCGTCGGCGCCGACGCGGTCGTCGATGAGTACGACGTCGACGTCTACGGCCACCGCCGCGCCGCGACCACGAGCGGGTGGGTCGCCGTCCTCGCGTCAGCGGTCGCCCTCGCCATCGTCTGGCTCTTCTCGGACAGCGCCTCCCTGCTCAGCAGCGTGGAGATTGTGCTGTTGTACGTCTCCATACCCGTGGCATGGTTTGGTGAATCTTGGCTCGCCTGCGGGCTGCACGCGGGCGGCATCGGCGTCTACACGGCATCGCGCCTCGGCAGCGCGCTCGGGTACGACCTCTCCTATTTAACCCACTGGTGCGTCGGGGCGACGCTGCTGATCACGACGGTCTTGGGCGCGACGACCGGGATCACCGAGCTGCTGTACAATAGCCGGTTCTCCAAACGGCGATGGGTCGAGTGGGTAGAGACGCTGACGGCGCTGCTGCTCGTGGCGCTCGCCTCCGTGCAGCTCCTGCTCACGCTCGCGTCGCTCTCGCTCGGCGCCGGCTACGACGGCAGTAAGATCGGCGACGCGCGCACGTGGCGCCAGACGTCCTTTGAGTGGGCGACCCAACACTGCGTGTCCTTTTTCTTTGCGGCGGCGCTCGTGGGCGGCCGCTTCGAGATCCAAAACCCTGCGATCGCGCGCGCCACGCTGCGCAGCGTGTGGTTCGGGACCCCTGCGCTCCTCGTCGCGCTCTGGGTGGGCGCCCTCGTGCTCCTCGACGAGGCGATCCCCTACGCCAAAGCGTGGGAGCCCGTGCCCATCACCATCGCGGTCCTCGGCGCGGCGGTGCCTTGGGCGACCGTGGGCAGCGTGGTGTGTTGAATAAAAAAACGCGCGCGACGCGCCATCGGGCGACGTCGCGCACGCCTCTCTGCTCGCTTGCGGCGAGCACCCAGCACCAAACGCAACGCTCGCGCACCCCCCGACCCCGAACCCGATGACGACGACGATGACCACCAAAGCGAAGCGTGGATGGGGAGAGGTCAACGGGGCAGATGCCACCAAGGATGGGGACGCCCCGGCGCCGAAGAAGGGGCCCGTCGGCGCTGCCTCGCCCGTCTACTCTGACCTCGACCTCACTCGGCTGACCTTCGACGCCAAGCCGGCAGGCGACGGAGAGATCAAACACTCCACGATTAAGTACGACGGCGGGCGCCTCGCGTTCCAGCTGTCGGACTCATCGAGCTCGCTTCGCGCTCCCTTTGGCATCGACGACGGCTCCAAATTCGGGAGCAAGCCCTCCGTGGACCTCGCTCTGCCCGAGGCACAGCTCGCCTTCTTTAAGGATAAGGTCGAGGCGACGGTCAAGGACGCGGCCGTCAAGAACAAGGACACATGGTTTGGAGCCATCAAGCCGGCTCCGTCCGATGAGGAAGTGCGCGCCGCCTTCAGCTCGCGTGTGCGCGAAGATGAAACGGGCAAGTACACCGCCAGGCTCAGGGTGAACGTTGGGCTCGGCGCGAATGGCAAGGTCCCCGTGCGCGTAATGACCGCGCGCCGCCTGACCAATGGCAAGGTGACCAAGCCCGCGCCCGGTGGGCCCGAGGACGTCACGCGCAGCTGCCGTGTCGTGCCTGTGCTTCGCACGGCCGGCGGTGTCTGGGTGAACGTCAACGCCAAGAAGAAGACCTTCGAATACGGCCTGGTGTTCGAGGCCTCGGACCTGCTCGTCGTCGACGAGGGGGAAGAGGCGTCCGGCTTCAACGTCGAGGTCGCGTCCTCGGACGGGGAGGCGGAGGACGAGGAGACCAAGGCGGAGACCTCCGAGTAGGGCGAAGACGAAGACGCGCGCGCCGTTGGGGGCTGGGCGCGCGCGGTTGGGGTCGGCGGAGGGGACTTGTGCGGGAAGCGTTTTTTTTAAAGAATTTGATAAGCTCTGCGCGCCGCCGCTAAAGTCAGCACACGCGGCGCGGACGGTAGTTCGAACCCCGCGTCCCGCGCGCACTCTGCTTGACCAGCCCCGCAACACCCACCACAGATCACTTGCCAGCGCGGCCAGGGTATTTTTCCAGCCACTTGCGCAATTGGCCAATGCGCGACTCCAAGTTGGAGGTCATGTCCCAGGTGCGGTAGTCGTCCTGAAAGGGGTACGCCGCCCGTCGCCCCATGTCGACTATGTTCAGCGCGCTCGCCAGGTCGTCGAGAATGTTGAGGGGCACCCGCGGGTTTTGCTCGATCAGCGCGCGCGCCTCCTCGACCAAGGCGTTCAGGTGGCGCTCCCAGGGGTAGTGCTGCTCCCGATCGCGCAGCCACTGCGCATAGCTCGCCTGGTGCCTGTCATCCTCGTATATGAGCCTATCGAGCGCGTTCAGCCGCTCCTTCTCCAGCAGCTCCTCGAGCGTTTGCGGTCCGCGCGTCCCCTGGGGGAGCTGCTCGAAGCTGCGAATGTGCGTCTCCTGCAATTTGATCTTGCGGAGAAGCTGCTTCCACTCGTCTTGGTGCATTGCCCTGGCCATGAGGAGCGAGAGCTTTGCGCCCGCGTGATCGTAACGGAGCATGGGCCCATCGAGCTCGTCTCGTTCCTCTCCGAGGTTGATGAGGCGGTTGCTCACCGCCTGGCGGAGGTTCATGGGCAGCGCCTCGAATTGATGGCGGCGAATCTTTTGCAGCGTCTCGATCTCGACCTCCAAGTCCATCGAGTCGGCCTTGAGCATCAGCCACGCCCGGTCCCCGCCCGTGTACTGTTCGGCAATGGCGCGGGTCTGGCTCGCGAGCGCATTCTTGAGGTCGCGCAGCTTCTTGTTGTCCTTGCAAAAGTAGACAAACCACTTCTTGTGCATCTCCGTCACCACCTCGGGCGACTGACCGGCCAGTTGCGTTGCGACGTCGCTTGGTACGCGCAGGTTGGGGAACACCCGCCTCGTCAGCTCCTTCCACACGTCGGCGTCGCACGCGCCCTGGTTGGGCTTGGCCAGGTCGCACCACGTTACCGCTTTTGCGCACGTGGAGTCCACATCGTCATCGTCCACCAGGCCGAACAGGATCAGCTGCAGGAGCTCCTCCTGCCGCAGCACCGCTTGCTGTGGTGTCTCCCCCTCTGGCTGCATGGCCGTGGGCGCTTCCGGCGGCTCCAGCCGCTTACTCTTGCGGGAAGGCGGGCCGTCCGCGGTCACCCCCGTGGCGGGCGAGCGCAGCGAGAGGCGGCGCAGGTCGGGGTACAACATTGGACCGCGCCACGCCCTACGCGTTTCTCTGCTTGACACAACACTCGGGCACCTTATCTGACCAGTCCTTGTGCGGCGGGAACTTGCGCAAAAAGGGGCATTCGCCCATAAGACCACCCGTCCGCAACCCACGAGAGGGCAAGGGCGGGGGCGCCCCCCCCCCCCCCCCCCCCCCCCCCCCCCCCCCCCCCCC
>MDSV01099641.1_pt1 | contig 15519 bp, 15 predicted proteins | sample 810851 | NCBI WGS metagenome assembly MDSV01 (sample SAMN05326640, study PRJNA326480) | marine metagenome | isolation source: seawater | place: Atlantic Ocean: North East | collected 2012
AATTGAACTTATGACCTCTACGATGTCAACGTAGCGTTCTACCACTGAACTACACGCCCAAAAACTTTAAAAAAAAAATTAATAATTTTTTAATTTTAAGTTTAAATAATAAAAACTTTACAGAAGCAAACGAATATTTGTGAAATTTTTTCAACTTTATTGATTTGTCAATCCAATGATTTAATTCACTTTCGTAAAGACTAATTTTTTTTGTAGATAGATTATCGCCATGAAGTCTGTAAACTGCTAATGGTTTTTGAGAAACAGAAATTTTATTGTTTAGACTAAAATTTATAAAAAAGTCAAAATCGCCTATAATATCATAATTTAAATCAAAATTTTTTTCTTTAAAAGCTGTCCTGCTTATTAAAACCGACAAAATACCAATATCATAATTATTGAGTAACTCTTGAGTTATATACCCTGAAGGCAATTTTTTTTTGAATTTAATTTTAATGTAGTTTTTGATTTCATCTTTTATGTAATAGTTGGAATAAACTATTTTGGTTTTACCCCCTGACTTATTAATTATGTCTATTTGATATTTTAGTTTATTTTTTTTCCAATAATCATCAACATCTAAAAAAGCTATGTATTTTCCTTTTGCTTTTTGAATAGCCAAATTTCGAGCTTTGTAAAGTTTTTCTATTTTTTTCGAAGAAAATTTTTTTATTTTCTTATTTTTATAACTGTTTATTATTTTTAAACTCTTATCAGAAGAATTGTTATTCCAAAAAATAACTTCCCAATTTTTATAGCTCTGATTAATTATACTATTTATGCAATTTTTAAGATATTTTTCACCATTATGACAATTTACTATAATACTTACTAATGGTTCATTTTTTTTCACTTTAAAGACAATTTATTTTAATATTTTTTTTAATTTTTTAGTGCTTCTAAATTTTTTATTATTAACATTTTTTTTATCCACCATTTGTAAATCTTTAATATTATCTACAGAATGCCAAAAACCTCTTATTTTAAATATCTTTGTTTTATAGCTCTTAATTACCTTTGGGAAAAAAAATTGCTCAAAATTATTGTTATTTTTAAAACTTTCTTTAAATTTATGAAGTAATTTTTTTTTTATAATAGCCATTCCGGTATAATTATAAGCAAGATAGTTATTTTTATTTCTTACAGACAATTTGTCATAAATTAAATTTCTTTTGAAATCGACTATTTTTCCATTTTTAGTTCCTATTGTTCCATAAGGATAAGTTATTTCACTTGATAAAAAAGTAAGGTCAGTTTTGTTTTTAATATGTTGATTAAAAATGTTTTTAAGATTTAGGCTAAATATTGCATCGCCATTTAAAAGAAGAACATCTTCAGATAAAATTTCTTTTTGTATCTTATATATTCTTTTACCTATATTTGTATTTTGTCCAGTCGAAATACTTTTAACTTGGAAATTAAGAAATTTATTTTTAATTAAAAATCTGTTTATTAATTTTTCTTTATAACCGGTAGGCAAAATAATTTGATTAAAATCATTTTTTTTTAATATTTTCAAAATATACCACAAGATTTCTTTATTTTGAATTTTGACCAAAGTTTTTGGTAATTTTCTTCCAAGTTTTCCCAGTCTCGTACCTCTTCCTCCACAAAGCACAATTGCTGTTCTTTTTAATATTTTTTTTTTAATTTCCATATTGATTTTTGATCGGACACATGTGTAACATACTTTTTTTTAATATTCTTTTTAATTAATTTTCCAGTAGCTTTATATTTTTTCCATATCTTTTTAGAAAATTCATAAACCGTCATTTTTTGGTTAGATGAAACATGATAAATTTTAAATTTTTTATCCTTTTTCGTAAAACTACATGCTTCTAAAATAATTTTGGCTACAAAATTTACATTTGTAAAATCCCTTACTTCAGACGGATTTTTTAATATGAAATTTAATCCTTTTTTTGCTGCTTCAACTAGAGATGGATATAGTCTGTTGGAACTTTCTCCGTTACCATAAACTGGAAATAATCGTAAAATTCGAAATTTACAATCACTTTTAGCTGAAATTTTCTCTATTATATCTGTGAATATAGATTTGCTTTTTGAATAATGTGTGTCGGGAGTTCGTTTTGTAGTAATACTAATATGTTTTAAATTTTTTTTCCTATCGCCGTATTCTGAAGAAGTGCTAATAATTACAAAGTTTTTGCAACCACTAACTATCAGATTGTTGATTAACTTTAAAGATTTGAAAATATTAACATCATAAACGTCTTCTGCTATTTTAGTTTTATGAATACCAGTAGCGGCTAAATGGACTAAGACATTTATTTTTTTAAAACATTTGTTATTTTCATCCAATTGATTTTTAATCCATACCAACCTTGGATTTGTTGTTATTCTTTTTTTTCTTGAAATCGCATAAACTTTGCTTCCTTTTTTTTTTAAAGCTTCTTTAATAAAGGATTTGCCAATAAAACCACTTGCACCTGAAACTAAAATATTCATAATTTTAACAATTAATCTTTCTCTTTAATAATCTTAAAAAATAATAAAAAATTGAGAGATAAGAATTTGGATAAATTAAATTGCTAAAAAAATGAGACCAAAAATTTACCATATGTAGGCCGCTCTTTCGGCCGCCAATTAATATTTTGAAAAAAAAATTTGTAAAATTTCTCAACGAGAAATTTTTACAGTAGACGTATTTCCAAAAAGGTAGGCCTTCTGATCTGTAATATTTTATTAATTCTGGTATTCTTACAATTTCTATAAACTCATATAAACTTGCCCACTCTCTCTCACCAATTAAATTAATACTTAGTGGCTTTGAGCAAATGTATGCCTTCGAATTTTTAAATGACTTTGATAATAACTTAGGATGAATACACGTATTATCAAAATTAGACCAAAGTGATGGGTCTTTGATATCATTTTCATTTAAAATATTTAAATTTCCTAGCCATTTTTCTCTTTTGAAAACACTTAAAAAAATACCAATTAAAAAGTCCCATGTTACTTTCGGATCTATAACCTCCCAAAATGCACACTTTTTATCTTTTGATAAACTGCAGATGCTTTTTAAATCATTTGTCAAAATATCATTTGTGTTAACTGGCTTTGCAAAGTTTTTTAATTTATTTGAATGTAAAAAATAAGAATTAACAAAAAAATACTCAACATCTGTATTATCTTCAAATAATCTTTCTAATTCACTCAGTGTATGGGGAAGTAATAAATCATCATTTCCGATTAACCATGCATAACTTCCTTGAGCCATTTTAACTGACTCAATCGCGTTCAAAGCAAAGCCTAAATTTTTTTTATTTTTTCTAAACTTAATATCAAAAAAAGCTTGATATTTTTTTACCACACTCGCTATATTTTCTGCTGAATTATTATCTGAAATACATACTTCAAATTTTAATTTTTTTATTTTTTTTGATGAAATCAAAATTGAATTCAAACAGTTATTTAAGTGGTTGGCTCTATTAAAATTAGGTATGCATATAGAAAGTTTCATTGTTTAATATTTATAAGACATTGACTTAAAATCTTTATTAATAAAACTCTTATAATTTAATTTATTTATTACATGGAACCTTGGCAAAAGGAAAACTAAGCTACCTCCTTCTTTGATATAATTAATTTCTTCTTTTATAACTTCACTTCTAAAAGGCCAAATTAAAACCAGTAGATAATTAGGATTATTTGATCTCATTTTTTCTTTTGTGATTATTTTTATATTCGTACCAGGAGTAAATCTTCCTATTTTGAATTTATTTGCATCACAAATAAAGGGTATAATCTTATTTGTTATTTTAAAACGATTTAAAACAACGTTACCTTTTGTTGATGCACCATACCCTTCTATCTTTTTATCTTTATTTTTTTTTAGAAAGGTTTTGAATGAATAATTGGACTTTTTAATTCTATCTTCAAAATTTTTAAATGATTTAAAATTAATTTTATTTTCATCTCTAAGAAACCTTTCTAATTTTTGTTTTTTTTCTCTATATTTGCTATTTTTTTTTGAACAAATTATTTCGATGCTGCCACCATTTATTTCATTTAATTTAAAATCAATAATTTTTAAATTATTTTTTTTTATAATTCGATTAAAAACAGTTAAAGAATAATATGTTACGTGTTCATGACAAATTTGATCAAAAGTTAAATTTTTAAGCATTAAAGGAAGATAAGAAAATTCTAGTATCCATATTCCATTTTCTTTCAAAAGTTTGTTTATATCTCCACAAAAACTATTTGGATCTTCAATATCATAAAAAATTGCAAATGAGGTTATTAAATCAAATTTTTTTTCAGACCTTTTATTAAATATATTTTTTTTAATATTATCAAATGAAAAATAATCATTAATAGTGATTACATTTTTGTTATAATTTTTGTAAAATTTTTTAATTGATGGATCGATACCTACTAGAAAATTTTTTTTCTTAAAAAAATTTAAAAAAGTCCCATCATTACTTCCTATATCTAAAATGATAGATTTTTCTTTCAAAAATTTTTTTTTGATAAATAAAAACTTTTTTTTTAAATGTATTATCATAGATTTACTCAAATTAGACTGATAGCCATAATTTGATCCGTACATCTTTTTAATTGGTGCAGATTTTTTGAATTGCACAAGTGAACAAATCTTGCAAATAAATAAATCTAGAGAGTACTTTGATAGTTTTTTTTTTTTAAATCTATAAAAAATACTACTGATTGGTTGCTTGCCTATTTCTACAATTCTTTTAAGTTTATAAGAGCTACAATTTCTACAAGACATTTTTTTTTAATTCTTTTTCTAAAATCTCTTTATCTCTTAAAGTGTCCATACATTGCCAAAATCCTTCATGTTTAAAAGCATAAAGTTGTTTATTTTTACTAATTTTTTGAAGAGGCTCTCTTTCTAAATATGTTTTGTCATTTTTTATGAAATCAAAAATTTTTTTATTAAAAACGAAAAAACCTCCATTTATCCATCCTTCATCTAATTTTGATTTTTCTTTAAAGTAGCTCACTTGGTTATTTTTTAGCTTAATTGCACCAAACCTAGCTGGTGGTCTTACAGCAGTTAAAGTTGCATACTTTTCATATTTTAAATGATGATTAAGAAGTTTTTTCAAATTTACATTACTTAACCCGTCTCCATACGTCATCATAAAATTTTTTTCATTTATATATTTTTTAAGTCTTTTAAGCCTACCGCCAGTCATTGTATTAATTCCTGTGTCAACGACTTTTACATTCCAATTGTTAAATTTTTTTTTCTTAAAATAGTCGCTTATTATTTTTTTTTTATATCCTGCAGCAATTATGAAATCTTTAAAACCATATTTTGAATAATGCTTCATAATACGAAAGATTATTGGTTTGCCTAAAATCTTAATCATAGGTTTAGGTATATTTTTTGATATTTCTGAAATTCTTGTCCCTTTTCCACCTGCTAGTATTATGCACTTCATAAATTAATTTTTACCAATTATAAGGAAATTTCTCATCATTATAATCAATTCTTAATATTTCACTTTTATCGTGTGGAATGTCTGAACAATTAGCTAAGACGGCTTCGTTATTATCCGCTGATGTAAAACCATTCCAAATTAACGGAGGTATAGTAACTAATAAATGTTTTTCATTAGATAAAAAAATTTCCTGAACAATGCCTTTTGTTGGGCTATCCTTGCGGTCATCATATAAAACAAGTTTAATTTTACCGTATACGGCAACATAATTTAAAGTCATTTTTTTATGAATATGCCATGCCTTAATTTTTTTGGGATAAACATACGAGAAATAAATTTCTCCAAACTTTTTGAAATTATTATCGTCATTTCTTATCATGTGCAGTATCTTACCTCTATCATCTGAAATAATTTTTTTTTCAATAATTTCAACACCTTTTATATTTTTTTCTTTCATCTTTTAATTAAATTTAATGTAGGATTTTATCTGATTAATAGTAAGGTCCAAAAGATTTTCTTTTTTTTTAAATCCCTCATACCAATTTGTAGTATATAAAACTGATCTGCTTATAGGCAACATTGATTTCCATTTTAATCTTTTAAATGCTTTACTGCTATTAATATTTAAATATTTTGACTCAAAAACTTTAAATTTCTTATTTTGAAATCTTTTATCTTTTCTTCTTATTTTAATTTTTGAATTAGATTTCATTGTGTTCTTTATTAATTTTGCTAATTCTAAAACTTTCATATTTTGTTTAGTGCTTGGGCCAAAATTCCATGGCCCTGCAAATTTTTTTCCATTCTTTGAACATAGTTTTTCAGCAAGAGCTAAATATCCAGTTAATGGTTCTATAACATGCTGCCAGGGTCTTGTTGCGTCTGGACTTCTTAAGATTAAATCTTTATTTAAATAAAAGGACTCTAGAGCATCTTTTACAATTCTATCTTTTGTCCAATCCCCGCCACCAAAACAATTTCCCGCTCTTACAGTTGCAATATTACATTTTGAGTCATTAAAAAATGATTTTTTGTAACTGTTAACTAAAATTTCACAACAAGCTTTACTTCCGCTATATACATCGTCACCCCCTAATAAAGAATTCTCATCGAAATTTTTAATTACTTTATAATTTTGATAAACTTTATCAGTTGTTATTATTATAATGCACTTAACATTTTTATTATCTTTACATGCTTCTAAAAGATTTGAGGTTCCAACAATATTTGATGAAATTGTATTTCTAGAATTTTTAAAACTTTCAATTACACTTGATTGAGCTGCTAGATGGAAAATTATCTCTGGTTTTACCTTATTTATACTTTTTTTTAATTCACTAAAATTCTCAATTTTTTTTCTAAAATCATGTTTCAGTATTTTTTTAATTTTTGTTGAATTAAAAAAATTAAGTTTACCCTCTGGGTTTAGAGCGTAGCCTGAAATTCTACTATTTAATAAGCTTAACAATACTGTAAGCCATCCACCTTTAAATCCAGTGTGACCAGTAATTAAAATATTTTTTTTATTCCAGAATTTTTTTTTAATTTTCATATTTGTTTAAAATTTTTTTTATAAAAATTTATAGTTTGTTTTAAACCTACATTTATATCTACTTTTGGTCTCCAATTAATAAATCTTTTTATTTTTTTTATTGATGGGAATATATTATTTTGTTCAGTTGATCGCATTTTAATAGAGCCATACTGTGGAGACCCTTTTTTTACATGACTATTAATTTTTTTAATTAATAATTTTAACTTAGTTGATTTGCCGTAACCTAGATTAAAAATTTCACCAATGCATTTTTTATTTCTAATTAGCAAATAAACCGCTTTCACAAAATCGTCTATATAAAGAAAATCTCGTAATTGAGTTCCACTTGTACATTGAAAACTTTCATCATTCAAACAAGAATTAATAACAAAAGGTAAGAATCTATTGTTGTCTTGATAAGGCCCGTAAACTTGATACGGTCTTATAATTATATAAGGTATTTTACTTTTAATAATTTGTTTAGTTGCAGCACATTTCGCTCGTCCGTAAATATCAGTTGCTTGGAATTTTTTAGATTCTTTATGTGGAGATGGTAGTCGACCATATTCCGCGGAGCTACCAATATGAAGAAATGATTTTATATTTTTATTTGTAAAAATTTTAAGTAAATTTTTACAACCATTTGAATGTGTATTAAAAGTTTTTCTTTTATTTAGGTGGTCCACATATCCGCCACTGTTTACAATATATTCGAAACCGTATTTTTTTAAAAATTTTATAGAGTGATACTTTGAAATATCACCATGTAAATAATTTACCTTATTTAAACGCCTAAAGTTTTTTGGAATATTTTTTGATAAGCTGAAGACTTCAAAATTTTTTTTAATAAAAAATTTACTCAAGTTAAAACCTAAGAATCCTGTGCCACCTACTATTAAAATTTTAAATTTGTTTTTCAAAGTAATAATTAAAAACTTTCTCAAATTTTTTTATTTTGTAAATATTAAGGTTTTCATTTCTTTTTTTCGATTTATAAATAAAGTTATTTTCGTCCATTAACCTGAAAATTTCCGTTTTCTGCTCTTCGAAATTTTCATTAATTTCAATTTGTAATTTTTTAATTTTTGGGTCCAACAAAAATTTGTTGAAACCTTTTAGAATTTTATGTTCTAACCCATCTACATCAATCTTAATATAATCTGGAATTTCTAAAATTTTATTATCAACTAAGTAATTCAAAGAAGTGCCTAAAAAATTATAACTATTTTCAAATTTTATTTCTTTTCCTTCAAAATCGATATTATAATCAAAAGTATTGTTACTCTCTCCTTCTCCAAAATTTTTTTCTTTTAGTTCAGCAAAACCTAAATCTTTATCGCTTAATGGTAGCTGAAGTATTTTTATCTTGTCTTGCAATCCATTAATAAAAACATTTCTTGAGAGAATTCTTAAGTTATTAGTGGAAGGTTCAAAACTTATAATTTCAATATTTTTATGCTTTATTGCGGCATATACAGAGTAAATTCCTAAATTCGAACCGATATCCCAAAATGTAATTTTATCACTATTTTTATGAAAATTATCTATCCATTCAATGGTCTCTGGTTCTTTTAAAAAGAAATCATCGTACAACCAATTTGTTAAATAGTTTGGATTAAATAATCTAATTTTTTTATTTAAACTTGTATGACTAATATATTTGTAAGCATCCTTTTCTAAAAAGTTGTTAATCCAAATTAAAAAACTTCTCTTAAAAAGTATCTTAAAGATTTTATCAAAAAAATTTAAAAATTTATAAATAATACTTGCTAAAAATTTAAACATATTTTTTGGTTACCTAAATTAGCTTTTTTTTTTATAACATTTTCTTTACTAACAATCATGAAAGTGAATCTTTTGTGCTATGCTCATCTAAATCAATTATTTTATCAAACAGTTTTAAAAATTTTTCACTATGAGAAATTACTATTATCGTTTTTTCTTTTGTTTTTTTAATTAAAGAGTTGAAAATCTTTGTTTCTGTATTAAAGTCCAAGGCATTTGTAGGTTCGTCTAAAATTATTAAATCTGTATCTCTATATAAAGCTCTTGCAATACCAATCCTCTGTCTTTGACCACCTGAAATTCTAATTCCTCTCTCACCTACTTTTTCGTGAATGTCATTTGGAAGTCTTTTAATAAAATTTTGTAATTCACTAATTTGAATTACATTATTTAATTTATTTTTATCTTCATTTTCTAAATTATAGCCTAACATAATGTTTTCTAGAATTGAGCCTTCATTTAAGAAAACATTTTGGGGGGCCAAAGCTATATTTTTTTGCCAATTTTGTTTATTTTTTTCATTAATTTCAGTTCCATCAACAGATAAACTTCCAGAGCTTGGAGCAAGTAGGCTAGTAATAATATTTACTAATGTAGTTTTACCTGATCCAGTTGTTCCTTTAATTACTATCTTCTCACCTTTCTTAATTTTAAAATTTAATTTTTCAAAAATATTTTTTTTCTTACCCTCGTATTTGAAACAAATGTCTTTTAAATTGATTTCATCATTAAATTTAATTTTTGTTATGCTTTCATTCTTATTGAAATAAATCAATTTATTTCCACCATCCAATATATTTAAGAAGCTTACAATTGTTGGTTTAACTGCTTTGAAGTTAATTGATAAATTATAAATATTATTTATTTGAGGTAATGTTTTTTGTATTCCATATGCCAGTATGGCTAAAAATGCAATATTGGCCTGTATAGATAGTGCTGTTAAATTTGAAAAAAAAATAAAAAGTATTGCTGCTATAATAAAAAAGGTCTCTATATAAATTCTCGGCTGCATTGCAGTGGATCTAATATTTGAGATATAAGAAGCATTCTTTTTTGAAACATTAGCTAATGAATTAGAAAACATTTTCTTTAAATCATAAATTATAATTTCTTGTAAATATCCTACAGCATTTTCAAATATATTAATTATGTAATTTTGGTTCAAATTTACGCTCTGCCCTTTATTGCTCACATTTTTAGATTTTAATCTAAAGATCGTTAAAAAAAATCCAGAAACAAATAATATAATTGCTGGTGTAATTAACGGATCATTTATTATCAAAATTATGATAATTGCAGAACAAATTAAAAAAGAATTTAAAATATTTATTGCAGCAAAAATAATTGTAGAAAATGCATTTGTTTTTTGAGAAAGATTGCTCATTATCTCATTAGATCCATGTTTAAAATAATAGCTATAATCTTGACTTAATAAAAAGTTGAATATTCTTATTCTAAAATCACTAGTTATATCTTCGATTAGTTCATTAGATTTTTTAATATATTTTAACTTAATTAATCCACTAATAATTACAATCGTAATAAAAGAAAATGAAATAAAAGTTAAAATTTCCTTTTCTGTTTTTAAATTAAAAAAGAAAAAAATACTTTTGAATAAATTGTTAAATAAGTACGAGCTTGGATCTAGAAAAAAGCTCACAAAGGGAATTAATATTGCAATGGATACGGACTCTGCAATAGAAGCTAAAAATGAAAAAATAAAAACAATAACTAAATCTTTTTTCCTAGCTAAATCAAGATGATTTGTAATTTTTTTTAAAATTTTGATTGTGTTCATTTTTTTAAGATATCGATTAGCTTTAACTGATCAAATTTTTTAATTGGAAATAATTTTTTTTTGATTTGTATAAACTGTTTTTTTTCAGTAATTTTTTTCCACCATGACTCTATATTTTGATAATTAAAATTTAAAAATTGAGCTGCTCTTTTTTCTGATGTGAATAAAATACCTAATTGTTCTAGATTTTTAACAATACTTTTAAATTCATTCTTATATTCGCTTAAATTTGAGTCATTTATTATAATGAATGGATAAGATTTATATAATAGCTCAAATAAAGGAGTCGAAAAATTGTCTATTACAACAATTTTGAAATCTTGAAAAATTGATCCTTTGTAACTTTTTTTTTCGAGAATAATATTTTTATTATATTTATTAACCCACATTTGTTTTAATAGTTGAGAATTTTTGTATTCTAAAAACTTAATTTTTACTTCCTTTTTCAAATTATCTTTTATTAACTCAAAAAATTTCCAATATTGATTAAGATAAACATGATTACATCTTTTAAGATTCACAGTAGTTTCTTGATAAAGGTTCAAAGTAGGAAAAAGTAATATTTTTTTTTTACCAATATTTTTTTTAATATTATTATTATTATTAAAGTAAGGAGCTCCAATACCTTTTGCATCATGCCACCAAAAATCTATGTTTGCATAATTGTCTACAAGATGTTCCTCTAAACTAAATTTTCTCATTCTATTCAAGCCACCATGTTGAAAATTTATTAGTTTTCCACCTTGTTTTTTTATTCTCATTGCAAAAAATCTATAAACATCTGACTCTAAAAATAAAACTGCCGATCCTAAATTTTTAATTTTTTTGCAAATATTATTTTTAAATTTATAAAATTTATCGAAATTTTCAAAAAAACAACTAGGAAGAACGTTTCTATTAAATTCGTTAAAAACCCTATCAAGGATATCATTCTCTGGAATTATAATATTTTTTCTATGAGAATTTTTTATTGTTTTGATTTCACCATTCAAATCAAAAAAACCTGAGTTGACAAATAAAATTTTGAATTTACTTCGAAAAAATAATAGTAAACAATTTTTAAAACCAAGATATCCGCTGGATATTAAAGAAACCTGAGAATATTTAGCGAAAATTTTGAAAATCAACTCTATTAATTTGTCAATTAATAATTTTCTTGGTTTATTTAATCTTCTAATTGGTTTTTTTTTTTTAATTTTTAGATTCTTAAACCCTAGTTTATTTAAAATAAGGTAATCTATATATTTATTTAAATCTTGATTAAGAAGAATTTCGTCTTTGAAAGTTTTTGTATCTAAAAAGAAAAAATCTCTTTTTGAAACCTCGCATGATATTTTGTTATTTTTGATTTTTTTAAAATTCTTGATTTTTAAGTTAATTATTAAAATTGAAACCATTAAGTAATAATCTAGTAAAATTCCCCAATCTTGATTGGTAAAATTTATATCATGAATTTTATTTAGAAACTTTGCTAGATGATATCTATATTTTTTAAGTTTACTTTTTATCAATTTTTCATCTTTATTTTTATTGAAAACTTTTTTTAAGGATTCTAGGGAATTAAATTTATAATTTTTCAATTTTTCTTTATCATAATGTAAAAGTAAATATTCATTTCTAAATATAATTTTAGACCCTTTTTCAAAATTTAATTTTTGATTATGGTAGTTTATCAGATTAATATTTTTCATTTTTTAAATAACCTTCAATTATTGAGATAATTTTTTTTATCGTATTATTTTTTTTATTTTCTTCTAAATCGTAACCGTTACTTATCTTTACCTCTTTAAAATAATTATTTTTTGATATCTTAAAAATATGATTTAATTTCTTTTTGAAATACATATAGTCACATTCAAAATTGATTGCACTTATTCCTGTAATTGGAAAATCGTAAACATTGTTCGATGTAAGGTTGCATGCTAAAATTTTTTTTTTCATTGAAAAAACCTCCCTGAGCATTGTAGACATTGCTGCAATAGTTACTTTACTTTCTACCGACGCTTTATAAGATGTATAAGGAAAAAAATTAGAGGATGGTTTTTTGAAAATGAATTTTTTTTTTAAATAATCATATTCTTCTGAATTAAGATATTTTCTATACCAATTAATTTCATTGTAATATCCTTTAATAAAACTTTTAGCTTGTGTAGGAATATTTTTTGTATCGTCGATGAATGGACGTTTTAAAGGTAGAACTAATTTTTTATTTTCTTCTAAGGTATATCTAATTACAAATTTAATTAATTTAGCAAATTTTTTGTTTAATTCTGGCTCTTTCAAATGCCATGCGCCTGCATCTGATAATAAACAAATATCAAATTTATCTTTTTTTAAAAGTTTTATTTTTTTTTTGAATTTACTTTTAAAATTTTCTAGTCTTAAACTTCCTGTTGTCTCATATTTATCCACTTTTACTTTTTTTTCTTTAATATAATTGTTTATATCTAATTTACTTAGACACAATAAATGAGGTACATAAAATTTTTTAATCCTTATTTTATATTTCTGATGTAAAAAATTGGCTTCATTAAATTGATAATAAGTAGATCCATTTTGTAACGCTAAAAAATTAAATTCTTTGCTTAATATTTTTGCTAAATTTGAAAAACTTTCCGAATTATGAATAAACGTAAAAATCAATTTTGGATTGACAATTTTTATTATTGCAATTTTATATGCAAGTTTAAAACCATACTTTCTATAAAAAAAAATAATTTTTAATATATCTAATGAAAAATAAATTTTCGTAAGTAGATGAATTCTATCTTCAAATATAAAATAATTAAATTTTTTTAGAATATTTTCTTTAAGTGAGTCAATATCACTTGTATCAAAGATAATTAGCTCTCTTGAGTCCGGATTTTTAAATTGAATTTTAACATAAAATATAATTTTTAATAAATTTAACAATTTCTTATTCATGGCAAAATTATTTTTTATTTAAATCTCTTTTAAGTTCGTCATATTCTTTAGAAATTCTTTTAAAAAAATAATAGGCCAATTTAGTTTTGTGTTCTATACCTTTTGGCGTAATAAGATAAATATAATTAATCTTATTTTTATTTTTTTTGAAATTTTTAACTTTTATAATTCCCTTTTTTTTGAATGCTTTTAATATGTAGTGTATCTTACCCAGGCTTAATTTAGAGATTTTTGCTAAATCTCTTTGATTTGTCTCAGGTTTTTTTTGTATGATCTTTAAAACGTTGTAAGATTCATAGTTTTTATTCTTGTTCATAATTTGAACATAAACTAATTTTAGACTATGTTCAAATTATGAACAAAAAAATAGAAATTCTTGACTGTACTCTTAGAGATGGTGGTTACTACACTAACTGGTGGTTTTCTGACGAATTTGTGGAAAGTTATCTTAGAACCGTTTCAAAATTACCAATAGATATTATAGAATTAGGTTACCTCTCTAACAAAATTGATAATTATGGACTCTACTATCATCTAAACAAGAAAATTTTAGCTAAAGCAAAAAAAATTATTAGAAAAAATCAAAAAATTTATGCGATGCTTAACATAAAAGAATTTAGGTCAATTAATGAATTAAAACTATTAGTGCAAAAAAATTTAGAATATTTAGATGGTATCAGGTTTGCTGTATCACCTTATGAATTAAATAAATATAAAAAGTTAATAAATTTTTCCAAAGAATCATTCAAAGGTTTAGATATCAATGTGAACATAATGTATTTTAGTAAATGGTTTAATAATAAAACGATTATAAATAATATTAACAAGTATATAAATCCTAAAATAAAAACTTTAGCTTTAGTGGATAGCTTTGGAGGATTGCAGCCTAGTCAAATATCAAATTCTAAAAAATTCTTAAATAATTTAAAGTTTAACCTAGGAGCTCATTTTCATAATAACTGTGGGTTAGCTGTTGCAAACACTTTAGCTGCGATTGAAAATGATAAATGCACAGTAGTTGATAGTACATTTACTGGAATGGGAAGAGGCGCAGGAAATGCCGCTACGGAAATCTTAATAGCTATTTTGAAAAAAGTTGACTCTAAAATTTCTAGTTTTGAAATTAATGAACTTATTAAAAAATTCAAAGATTTAAAAAATAAATTAGGATGGGGGGAGTCATTTGCTTATGCTTACGCTGCAAGAAATGGATTTTCTCAAAGTAAAATAATGGATCTTATTCAAAAGAGAAGATTAAACACTAACACTGCTATTAAAATTTTAAATACGAAGGAAACAAATAAATTTCAAGTTAATAACGTCTCATTATTAAAAAAACAAAAAAAATTTTTAAAAAATAACCCAATTTTCATTGGGGCAGGGCCGAGTATATCAGATTATGGAAAAACATTCTTTGAGAACATAAACTCAAATATACCTTTATTTTTTACAGGTAGTAATTCATTAAATAATTTTCTTAAATTAAAAGTCAAAGTAAAAAATATTATTTTTTTAATATTAACTGGAGATGAAATTTCAAAATTTAGGATCAAAAATATAAATCAATTTTTTAAGAAAAATAAGATTAATACAATAATAATTGAGGAGAAATTTAAACCTGACATATTTAAATTCAAAAATACTGTTGAATGCAACACACTGGCTAAAAACTCTTTACTGCTAGGTGGGATGGTTTTAAAAAAAATTGGAATAAAAAATATTAACCTCGCCTTTTTTGATGGATTTAATAATTCAAATATTAAAGAAACGGACTATGTAATTATGCAGGAAACTGAAGACTCAATTAAAAAGCTTTTAAAGTATAACTTTAAAATTAATACATTAACAAATACTTACTTAAAATTGCCTTATAGGAAAATATGGGAAAATTAGTAAGTATTTTTTTTCCTGTAAGAAAAGGCAGCAAAAGAATTACAAATAAAAACACTAGATCTATCAAACATTTTAAAAAAGGTCTTTTAGAGATAAAAATTAATCAATTAAAAAAATTAAAAAATGAATTCAAAAATAAATTCACTAAA
>MDSV01004624.1_pt1 | contig 15516 bp, 13 predicted proteins | sample 810851 | NCBI WGS metagenome assembly MDSV01 (sample SAMN05326640, study PRJNA326480) | marine metagenome | isolation source: seawater | place: Atlantic Ocean: North East | collected 2012
AATGAATCATAAAATACCCTTCTACGACTATACATTTAATTATAAAAAAAATTCTTCAAATTTAAAAAGAATTTTTAATAAAGTTTGTTCAAAAGGTGCGTATATTTTACAAAATGAACTTTTTAAATTTGAAAATGAAATAAAAAATTATACCAAAGCTAAATATGTTTTGGGTGTTGGGAATGCAACAGATGCTATGCAAATGTTTTTGATGTGTTCAAATCTTAAAAAAAATTCTGAAATTATAATTTCATCTCACACTATGGTCGCAACTGCCTCAGCTGTTTACTTTGCAGGATATAAGCCTGTTCCAGTAGCATTTGGAGACGATTTATTAATTGATCCTAAATCTATAATAAAATCCATTACACCAAAAACTAAAGGTTTGTTGATTACTCATTTGAACGGTCGAACTTGTAATATGGATGAAATATTGAAAATTTGTAAAAAATATAAACTTGAATTATTTGAAGATGCAGCTCAAGCTTTAGGTTCTAAGTATAAAGGAAAATATGCTGGAACTTTTGGATTGGCTTCTACTATAAGTTTATATCCTGCAAAAATACTTGGTTGTTTTGGAGATGGTGGTTTAATTTTAACAAATAATAAAAAATTATTTTCTAAACTTCATAAAATCAGAAGTCATGGGATTAATGAAAAAACAAAAAAAATAGATCATTGGGGGTTTAATTCAAGGCTCGATAACCTCCAGGCAGCATTTTTAAGTTTTTTTTTTAAAAAGCATAATGAAAATATTAACAGGAGAAGAAATCTTGCAAAAATATATCATAAGGAGCTTTCTGGTTTAAAAACAATTAAATTACCTCCAACTTGTGAAGATAAAATAAATTATGATATTTTTCAAAATTATGAAATTATTTGTGAAAAGAGAAATAAGTTAAAATCTTTTTTAGATAAAAAAGGTATAGGAACTTTAATTCAGTGGAATGGAGTTAAGACTAACAGCTTAAGTCTTCCTAACATAAATAAAAAAAAATTAATATCAGATTCAAATTTTAACAAATTACTTTTGTTACCAATGAATATTTCTTTAAAAGACTCAGACGTTAAAACTGTTTGTAATGAAATTAAAAATTTTTATAAGTAAATAATGAATCTAAAAAATTTTGCCAAAAAATTAAGATTAGAAGTATTACACATGACTCATCTTGGTAAAAGTTCACATATTGGTTCAATTCTATCGATAATTGATATCATAGCTGTATTGTATGGAAAAATTCTCAAAATAAACCCTAAAACAATAAGAGACAAAAATAGAAATAGATTTATTTTAAGTAAGGGACATGCTGGAGCAGCTGTATATGCAGCATTATCAGCTTTAGGTTTTTTTCCTCATAAAAAACTATTAACTCATTGTAAGAATAATTCTACATTATCAGGCCATATTTCTCATATTAAAAATCCCGGTATAGAATTTTCAACAGGTTCTCTTGGCCATGGTCTTTCTGTAGCTTCTGGTTTCGCTTATGCTGGAAAACTAAAAAGAGAAAAAACTAAAATATTTGTTCTACTAAGTGATGGTGAATGTAATGAAGGTTCCACATGGGAAGCCGCAATGTTTTCTGGATTTCATAAACTTAATAATTTAATTGCAATAATTGATTACAATAAATTACAGAGCTTAACTACTACAACTAAAACCCTAGATTTAGAGCCTTTTAAAAAAAAATGGGAAAGTTTTGGTTGGAAGTGCCTTAATTTGGATGGAAATAATATTGATCAACTAGAAAAAAAATTAACAAAAGTTACAAAAAGTAATGAGCAAAAACCATTTTGCATCATAGCAAATACCACAAAAGGCTCAGGTGTTTCATTTATGGAAAATAAAGTTTTGTGGCATTACAGATCTCCAAATAAAAATGAGTTAAAGGAGGCAATCAAAGAGATTAATAATGAGAGATAATTTTTTAAAAGGTCTTTTTGAATTAGCTAAAAAAGATAAAAGTATTTTTTTAATTACTGGAGATTTAGGTTTTAAAATTTTTGATAAATATATTGAAAATTTTAAAGACAGATTTTTAAATGTGGGAGTTGCTGAACAAAATATGATTGGAGTAGCAACAGGTATGGCTTTAAGAGGATACAAGGTTGTAGTATATTCAATTGCTAATTTTGCAACGCTTAGATGTTTAGAGCAAATTAGAAATGATGCTGCATATCATAAAGCAAATATAACAGTTGTTGCATCTGGTGGAGGTTATACTTATGGAGCACTTGGTATGTCACATCATGCTACAGAAGATATTGCAGTTATAAGATCTTTACCAGATATAAAAGTTTTTGTTCCAAGTAGTGGTTTAGAAAGCTACATAACGACAAAAAAAATAATAAATTTAAAAGGCGTTAAATATTTACGAATTGAAAAAGAAAATAAGTATAAACCAATTCAAAAAAAAATTAATATCAGTCAAGGCGTCTATTACAATTATGGTAAGGATGGCACAATACTTACATCTGGAGGTATTCTTTCTGAATGTATGCAAGCAGAAAAATTATTAAACAAAAAAAAATTATTTTTTGATGTCATTTCGATCAATACTATTAAGCCTTTAAGTAATTTATTAATAAAAAAAATATCAAAAAAAAAATATATAATCACAGTAGAAGAACATAATTTTTCTGGAGGTATAGGATCTTGTATATTAGAAAAGATCAATGAATTAAAAATTAAAAAAAATATTAAAATAATTTCTATTAAAGATCGTTATTCAAGTATAGTTGGTGATCAACTATTTATGAGAAAAAAAAATGGAATAGATTCAAAATCAATAGAAAATAAAATTCTTAATTTTGTTAAAAATAAATGATAAAAAGAATTTCTGATATTATTTTATCTTTAGTATTATTAGTATTTCTAAGTCCAATTATTTTTTTTTTATCAATTTTGATATTTATTCAAGATTTTAATACTCCTTTTTATATTTCAAATAGGATTGGTAAAAACAAAAAAAAATTTAAATTATATAAGTTTAGAAGTATGATTGTTAATGCAGACAAGTCAGGAGTAAATTCGACATCAGATAATGATAAAAGAATTACAAAATTGGGAAATTTTTTAAGAAAGTATAAAATTGATGAAATTATGCAGTTATTAAACGTTGTTAAAAATGAAATGAGCTTTGTTGGTCCAAGACCAAATGTAGAGGCTGATGTAAAATTATATTCATTAGAGGAAGAAAAATTACTATCTGTTAAACCTGGAATAACAGATTTTTCATCAATAGTTTTTTCTGATGAGGGAGAAATTCTTTCAAACTCACAAAACCCTGATTATGATTATAATAGACTAATAAGACCATGGAAGAGTAAGCTTGGACTTATCTATATTGAAAAAAAAAATTTTTTTTTAGATTTAACAATACTTTTTTTAACTTTTTTAAATTTATTTAATAGAATTAAAACTTTAAGTATAATCAATTCAATTTTAAAGAGAATAGATACAGATACAGAGTTACACAATATTGTTTTAAGAAAAAATGATTTAAAACCTTCCGTTGCGCCAGGCTTTATAAAGCCTTATGAAGAAGATTAAATGTTTGATTATTTAATTTATTTACCAAGATTTTATAAAAAATCTTTATTAATTTTTAGCGATATTATCCTAGCAATAATTACAATTAATTTGGCTTTTTTTATTAGGCTGGAAGATATTTTTTTATTATCACTTGAACAAAATTTTATTATTTTAATTTCAATATCTATTTATTTACCAATGTTTTTGTTTAATGGTTTTTATAATAATATTAACAGATATAATAATTTTAGATATTTACTAAAATTAATTCAATTAATATCAATATATTCAGTTATATTTTTCACTATAATTTCATTTATTAAAATCGATAGTATTCCAAGATCGATTGCTATTATTCAGCCAATAATTTTCTTTTTATTAATTTTTATGACAAGAATTATTTTAATATTTATTGTTGAAAACTATAAGGAGCTTTCTAATAAAAATAATATACTTATATTTTTTTCTAAAATTTCAGAAATTGAAAAATCAATTAATTACGTGAAAAATTACAATTTTTCAATCAAAGGTTTTGTTGATCTTAATCTAAAAAATTTAGATCAAAAAATAAATAATATTAATATTTATGATTTAGATAAAGTTGATGATTTGATTAAAAAATTTTTTATAAAAACTATTTTTGTAAATAAAAATCATCTTTCAGACAAAGAGAAAAAAAATATATTTCTAAAATTGAATAAATATAATATTAAAATAAAATTTTTTGATGCATTATTAAATTCTGAAGAGAACGAATTAGATTTAAATTTAATTTTAAAAAGAAATATTAAATTTAATTTTGAAAAATTAAGTGAAGAAATAAATCAAAAAACAATTTTAGTAACTGGTGCAGGCGGAAGTATTGGAACAGAACTTTGTAAACAAATAGTTAATTACAAACCAACTAAGCTTATTATTTTAGATCATAGCGAATTTAATCTTTATAAAATTAATTTATATTTAAAAAACTATATAAGTAAAAAATCAATAGATATAGATATAATTTCAATCCTAGGTTCAATTACTGAGAAAAGTTTAGTAAAAGAAATTTTTAAAAAATATAAACCTAATAAAGTTTATCATTCAGCGGCATATAAACATGTCAACATAGTTGAAAAAAATCCATTAATTTCAATTAAAAATAATTTTTTTGGCACTTTAAATTTGATGAATGAGGCAATTTCAAATGAATGTAGTAAATTTGTATTAATTTCAACAGATAAAGCGGTTAATCCAGTTAACACAATGGGAGCCTCCAAAAGATTATCTGAAATGGCTATTGAAAATTATTCTTTGAAAAAAAACAAAACAATTTTTTGTGCTGTAAGATTTGGAAATGTTTTAGATTCGTCTGGTTCTGTAATTCCCTTATTCAGAAAACAAATCAAAGAAGGAGGTCCAATTACACTGACGCACCCTGAGGTAAAAAGATATTTTATGTTAGTTTCGGAGGCAGTATCTCTAGTTCTCTCTGCTGATCAGATGTCAAAAGGGGGTGAAATTTTTACACTAGACATGGGTGAGCAATATAAAATTTTAGATCTAGCAAAGTTGATGATTAAAATGAATGGATTAGATGAAAAAAATGACAAAAATCCTAGCGGAGATATTGAGATAAAATTAATTGGTCTAAATAAGGAAGAAAAATTAATGGAGGAATTGAATTATAGAAGTTTAAAATTAGAAAAAACTAATAATGACAAAATATATAAAACAATTACGAAAAATATTAATCTAGAAGAATTTGAAATATTAAAAAATAAAATAGATAAAATTATTAGCGAAAATGCAAAAAGTGAATTAAAAAATTTTCTAAAAGAAAATATAGAAGGTTATAGAGAAGTTTAGCTTAATAAATTATGTGTGGATTAACTGTTTCATTTGGAAAAAATATTTCCTTCAATTTGCACAAACAAATGGCGACTAAATTAAACCATAGAGGACCAGATTTTAGAAAAGATTTAAAGATTAATGAAAAGATTTTTTTTAGCCATAATAGGTTAAAGATTATAGATCTAAGTGGTGGTGCTAACCAACCTATGTCTAGAAATAACTGTCATCTAATTTTTAACGGCATGATATATAATTTTTTAGAAATTAAAGAAGAATTAAAAAATTTTTTTTCATTTAAAACAAATTCTGATACTGAGGTATTATTAGCTGCATATATAAAATGGGGAAAAAATTGTTTTAAAAAATTTGATGGAATGTTTTCTGTTGTAATATGGGATGACAATTTAAAAAAATTAATTATAGCAAGAGACAGATTGGGAATAAAACCTTTATACTATCGATTATCTAATCAAAATTTATTTATTTCATCAGAAATTAAGCCTCTTTTGAAAATTGATAAAAATAAAATTGATAAGAAAGTTGTTACAAAATATTTTATGTATTCTTCTTATGAAGAAAAAAAAAATACATTTTTTGATAAAATAAAACAATTTTTACCAGGTTATATTTACGAAATTGATTACAATTTAAACTTTTATAAAAAGAAATATTGGTGTTTATTTTCATTGATTAGAAATAATGATAACAACAAAAAAATTCAAAATATCAATATAGCAAAAGAAATGGTGATTACTGAGTTTGATAGAATATTAAAAACTTACTCAAGATCAGATAAAAAGATTTCCTTATTATACTCTTCTGGTCTAGATTCTAATGCGCTATATAAATTAATAAATTCTAAAAAGAAGGTGATATCACTTTTATTGACATTTGGTTTTAAGTCTAAAAATATAAATGATGAGATTTCATTATTTAAAAAAAAATTAGATATATCACATCATAAAAATAGATTTGATGTTAAAAATTTCATTTCCAAAATGTATAGGGTTCAAAAAGAACAAGAAATGCCATGGGGAGGCCCAAATACTTTTTTTCAGGGTGAGTTATTGGGATATTCAAAAAAAAAAAATCACAATGTTTCATTGTCTGCTGACGGAGCAGATGAAATATTTGGAGGTTATTCAAAATATCTTAATAGTGCTGAAGGGAAAAAATTTTCATTAGATTATATTAACAGAGCTATAGATAATACTTTACCTTTTAACGAAGATATCATGTCAAAAAATTTTTATACTAAAAAATTCAATACAAATATTGAATGCCCATCACAAACTTTTCTAAGTAACGCCAGATATGTTGATATTACAATTTCCAAATTACCAAGGAATTTCAGATTTTCTGATAGATTTAGTATGAATCAATCAGTTGAACTTAGGTATCCGTTTCTTGATCACAAATTAATTGAATTATCTTTTAAATTTTCTGAGAAGTTATTTTTAAATAAGAAAAAAAATAAAATATTATTAAGAAAAATATACGACGATAATAAAACTAAAAAACATATAAATAGCCCACAAACAGATTGGTTGTATAGCAATAGTTTTAAAAAATATGTTGATGAGATGTTAAAAAAAACTCCTGTATATGATTTTGGATTAGATAAAATGAAGGTAAATACTTATGTAAATAAGTTCTATTCAAAAAAATTTAATAATTCATTTAAACTTTGGCAAATTATTAACTATGATTTGTGGGTAAAAAGTTTCCTAATTTAAAAAATGAAAAAAATCGCTTACGTTCCTATGTCAGATGATTTTTCGGCACCTGGAGATAGAAGAAGAGCCTATGGTTATTTTAAAAAACAAAAAATTAACTTTGAGAAATATAATAAAAAAGAAAATTATGATTATATTTTTATTTCTCAAAACGCTGATCTAAGTTATTGGGCAAATTTTAAGAAAGAAAATACTAAGTTAATATTTGATTTTTGTGATGCTTATCTATTTGAAAAACTTTCAATAAGAAAGATATTTCGTGGTTTAGGAAAATTTATAACAAAACAAAATATAAATTTAAATTTGAATTACGAAAAATTAATTAAAAAAGTTTGTTTAAATTCAGACTGTATAATATGTACAACAGAAATTCAAAAACAAAAATTATTAAATTATTGTAAAAATGTAAAAATAATCCTTGATATGCAAGAGGAAGAAATAATTCATAATAACTATTTTAATAAGGAAAAAGATTTAAATAAGCTAAATTTGTTTTGGGAAGGACAAGCAGGAAATATTAGCTCATTTGCTAATATCTTATCATTGTTAAATGATTTTTTAGAAAAAGATTTGATTAATTTGTTTTTTGTTACAGATAAAAAAATGAAATTGTTTTCAGGAGTAAATTTATACAATGATACTAAAAGAAAATTAAAAAAATTATTTAATAATTCAGAAAATGTTTTTTTATACGAATGGAGCAATGAAAATTTATCAAAAGTTGCATCAAAATGTGATATTGGTTTAATTCCAGTGATAGATCCAATAAAAGGAATGTATGCACATAAGCCAGCAAATAAACTTCATTTGATGTGGAGGTTAGGTCTACCAGTTCTTGCAAGCGCAACTCCTGCAATTAAATTGTCAAATGAAGTTTCAGGTATTAATTTATTATGTAATGAAAAAAAAGATTGGATCAAATTTATTAATTTTTTTTTAAACAATAAAAATGACATTAAAATATTAGGAAAACAATTGAAAGAAATTGCCAATAGTAAATTTTCTGATACTGAGGAATTAAAAAAGTGGAACTCAATTTTTAGAGACATTTAATTTATATTTAAGGTTCATTAAAAGTAGACTAAAAATAGATGTTAATATTAGTGAATTGAATATACTAATAATTATAATCAACAAATTTGATGGTCCAATTCGATCTATTTCATAAAACTTTTCTTTATCGAAATCTAATATATTTTCATTTTCCCAACCTTTTTGAATTTCAGAAATTGATTGTGCAAAAGAAATTTGATTAAAATGGATAAGATTTTTTAAAGTATAAACATAATAAAAATAATCTAAAGCAGATCCCAAAATATTTTTTTGTTTTATACAAATTTCTTTTTGTTGAATATGATTTAATTTTTTATATTCACATATTGACAAATCTTTTATTAATTGAATATGCAACCTAGATGATTGATATGTATAAATATAAAAATTTGCTTTTTCTTTATCTTCTTGACTTATCGAAAGAAAAACTTTTTCTAAATCATTAATAAAAATTTTGGTTCTTTCTAAAAATTGACCTAAATTTTTTAATTCGAGATGCATTGAGTTATTTATGTCAATTTCTTTAAAATCATATTCAGATAAAATATTATTTACATTCTTTTCATATTCTTGGAAATCCTTTTTTATTTTTGCAGAAAGTTTTTCAATTAAAATTATTTGAGATTCTATTTCCATATAAATTAAATTATTAGCCCATAATGGAATTTCTTTATTTTTTATAGATTTTAAATTGTCTAATACATTATTTTTAATATTCAAAATAGATTTTAAAATTTGATCTTCTATAATTTTGTTTACAGCCGCATGATCTAGCGAACTAAAAAAAGTTAATTTAGCGTCATATCCATTATCTAAATTTAAAATATTCAAATTAGGGTTTAAGTTAGTTATATTAAAAGAACTAATAAAATTATTCATTATATTTTCTCTATATTTTACATGTAATTGTGATAAATTTTTTGAAATCGTTATATATTTTATATACATAAATTTATTCTTCCAAGTTTTATCAATTATTATGTAATTAATGCATGTCGTTATAATAAAAATAATAATAATTGTGTATTTTTTTGTAGTGATATAATTAAATATTGTATTTTTTGAATGACCCATGATAATAAATAATATAATCGTTTAAATTTTAGCTGTAAATAAAATATAAATAAATTAGTATCCAAAAATTATGTATTTGATAACAGGTGGACTTGGTTTCATAGGTTTGAATTTTGTAAATTATTGTTTAAAGAAAAATAAAAAAGTCATTGTAATTGATTGCGAAACATATGCAGCAAATAAATATTATAAAATTTTTAAAGAAAAGAAAATTATATATTATAAAAAAAAAATTGGAGATAATTTATTACCTATTTTAAAGCAACATAAAATTTCAACAGTAATAAATTTTGCAGCAGAAACACATGTAGATAATTCAATTAAAAATCCAAAAAGATTTATTGACTCAAATATTATTCAATTAATTAAATTATTTAATTGTTCCAAAAATTATTTTCTAAAGTTAAATAATTTAAAAAAAAAAAAATTTAAATTTATCCAAATTAGTACAGATGAAGTTTTTGGGTCGCTTAAAAAAAAACAATCAAAATTTAAAGAGACAAATAAATTTTTTCCCAACAATCCTTATTCTGCAACAAAAGCAGCTGGAGATATGTTTGCAAGAGCATGGTTCAAAACGTATGATTTACCAATAATTACAACAAACTGCTCAAATAATTATGGAAGGTATCAAAATAAAGAAAAATTAATTCCAAAAATCATATTGAACTCAATAAAAGGAAAAACTATTCCAATTTATGGAGATGGTAGAAACACAAGAGAGTGGATACATGTAAATGATCATTGCGAAGCAATTTTAAGACTAATTAAAAAAGGTATAGTTGGAGATACTTATAATATTGGAAGTGATTACGAAATTGAAAACATTAAGTTAGTAAAGCTTATTTGTAAAATTTTAGATGAAATCTATCCAAAAAAAAATAATTTAAGTTACTTTGATCAAGTAAAATTCGTGAAAGATAGAAAAGCTCATGATTTAAGATATTCAATTAATTCAAATAAAATTAAAAGATTAACTAGCTGGAAAGCTAAAATTAATTTTGACAAAGGGCTAAGAGATACAATTAAATTCTATGTTGAACAATCTAAGAGATAATTTAAACTTTAAAAAGATTAAATTTTTTGAAATATTAATTTTTATTTTTCCTGCAGCTTTAATAAGCGGACCTTTAATACCAGAGATTATTGTGTTTATTTTTTCATTTTTTATTATAATAAAACTTATATTAGAAAAAAAATTTTTCATTTTAAAAAATAAAGTAATTTTAATGTATCTTTTTTTTTTTCTAACAATATGTCTTTCTTCATTTTTTTCTGATAATTTTTTATCTTCTTCTAGAAGTTCTTTTTTACATTTAAGATTTGGGCTGTTTACATTAGCAATAATATATATATTAGAAGTTGCTGATAAAGAGTTTTATATATTTTTTTTATACAGCATATTAATAACTCTATTTTTTTTAATATCTTTTGCCTTTATTCAATTTTTTTTTTATGAAATTTCTTTTTTAAATATACAGAGAATTGACTCAAAAAGAGTTAGTAGTTTTTTTGGAGATGAAAAAATTTTAGGTGGTTATTTGCTAAGGTTGCTCCCTTTGATATTGTATTTAATATTTAAAATTAATTTGGATAAAAAATTAGGGGTGCTAATTTTAATAACTATTTTACTTGGAATAATAATTTCAGGAGAAAGAACATCAGTTATTTTATCAACTATTATGTTGAGTTTATTATTTTTTTTAAATTTTGATATTAAAAAAAAAATAACTTTCTCCAGTATTCTTATATTGTTTGTATTATTATTATTTTTCTTAAATGGAAAATTATATGAAAGATTAATATTTGAAACATACAATGATATTTTTAATTCTTCTAATAAAATATCAAGTTTTAATATTTTTTCTATTGGACATACTTATTATTACATTACATCAATAAAAATGTTTTTTGACAATCCAATTTTTGGAATTGGACCAAATCTTTTTAGGTTATTATGTTCAAACCCTGAGTACGGATTAGGAACTGATATCAATAATTGTTCAACACATCCACATAATTATTATTTGCAACTTCTAGCAGAAACAGGAGTCTTAGGATTTATCTTTTTATTTAGTTTGTTTACATGGACAAGTATAAATATTTTTAAACATATATTTAAGATTAAACTTGTTGAAACTTATAAGTATTGTTTATTGATATCTGTTTTTATAAATATTTTTCCAATTTCTTCACATGGTAATTTTTTTAACAATTGGAATTCGATGATTATATTTTTTTCATTACCTTTTTTACTTAAAGAATTTAATTTAATTTCTTTTAAAAAATGAAAATTTTACTCATAGGTGGTAATGGGCAACTTGGAATGGCTATTTCAAACGTATTAGATAAAAAATTTGATTTAAAAATATTAACAAATTTAAAAGATGATCAAAATTATTGTGATATATCTGATAAAAGATCTATAATTAAAATTTTTGAACAATTTTTGCCTGAAGTGGTAATAAATACAGCGGCTTTTACTGATGTAGAACGAAGTGAAATATATCGAGCTAAGGCAAATCAAGTGAACAATTTATCACTGGAAGAAATTTCCAATCAATGTTTAAAAAGAAATTCAACTTTAATTCACTTTTCAACAGATTACGTATATGATGGCAACACTAAAGGTTTTAACTTTGAAACCGACAAAACAAATCCAATTAATTATTATGGTGTCACTAAACTTAATGGAGAAAAAAAAATAATTAGATCAAATTGTAAATTTATCATATTAAGATTATCTTGGGTTTACAGTTACTATAAAAAAAATAATTTTGTTCTTAAGATTATTGAGAAATTAAAAAGAAAAGATAATATTATAATAACTAATAACGAAATAGGATCAATAACAAGTACAAATTTTATAGCAAACAAAATAGAAAAAATTTTATTTTTTTTAAAAGATAATAATGTTTCTATTAAGGAAATTTTTAATTTGTGTCCGTCTTTACCATCAAATAGAGTAGAAATTGTATATAAATTAATAAATAAATTAATTAAAAACGAAAAAGAAAATAATTTGATGAAGAGAAGAGTATCTAAGAGGAAAGATATAAACAATTCTTATTTAGCTAAAAGGCCAATTAACTCTAAAATGAGTACAAATAAGTTTTCAAGCTACTTTAATGAAAATATAGAAAGCTGGGAGGAAGATTTGGAAAATTTTATTAAAACAAATAATATTAATGTCTAGAAAAGGTATAATTTTAGCAGGTGGACTTGGTACGAGAATGTATCCTCTTACAATCGCAACTTCAAAACAATTGCTACCAATTTATGATAAGCCGATGATATTTTATCCATTATCAATTTTGATTAATTCAGGGATTAAAGAAATACTAATCATATCAACAGAAGAACATATTGATTTATTTAAAAAACTTTTTGGAAATGGTAAAGAATTAGGAATTTCAATAGATTACAAAGTTCAAAAAAAACCAAAAGGTATAGCTCAATCAATCATTTTAGCTGAGGGTTTTTTAAAAAAATCTGATTTTTGTCTTATATTAGGTGATAATATAATATTTGGCGATGATAATGAAATTTCTAAAAAGTTGAATAAAGCCTCCTTATCTAAGAATGCAACTATTTTTTCTAAAAATGTTAAATTTCCAGAGAAATATGGAGTAGCTAGTTTTAAAAAAAATAAATTAATAAGGTTAATTGAAAAACCTAAAAAATTTATTTCTAATCAGGCAATAGTAGGATTATATTTTTATCCAAATTCAGCTGTAAAAGAGTCAAAAAAACTTAAATTTTCAAAAAGAGGAGAATTAGAAATTACTGATTTAAATAATGTTTATATTAAAAAGAATAAAATGAATATTTTGAGACTATCAAAAAAAATATTTTGGTATGATGCAGGTAGCCATAAAGACTATTTTAAAGTTACAAAAAAAGTTTACGATTTTCAGTTAAAATTTAAAAAAAGCATTGCTAATATTCATGAACTAGTTTTTAAAAAAAAATATGTAACAAAGAAAATTTTTAAACAAAATATATTGAAATATTCTAAAAGTTCATATGGAGATTATTTAAAAAAATGAAAATCATAGAAAAAAAATTTAAAGAAGTTTTTTTAATTAAGTCAAAAAAATTTTTTGACAAAAGAGGTTATTTTTCTGAAATTTATAATAAAAAAATTTTTTACAAAATTATAAATAAAAATATTAATTTTGTTCAATTAAACTTTGCGTTTTCAAAAGTACCAACTCTTAGAGGTTTACATTTTCAAAAGGGCAAGTATGCTCAAGGTAAATTAATAAAGGTTCTTAAAGGCAAAATTTACGATGTTGTTTTAAATATTGATCCAAAATCAAAAAATTTTAGAAAATGGGCAGGATTCATATTATCTGAGAACAAAAATAACCTTTTGTGGGTGCCCAAAGGTTATGCACACGGCTATTTAACTTTAACTAAAAATACAGAAGTTCAATATCTTTGTGATAATTATTATAAAAAAACAAGTGAACGGTGTATATTATGGTCAGATAAAACAATAAATATTAAATGGCCAAAAAATATAAAATTTAATATTTCTGATAAGGATAAAAAAGGAAATCTATTTTCTTCTTTTAAAAAGTTTTAATTATTCTATCAATTTTTTTACGTGATCCCCAAAAATTCAAAGGTTCATATGAAGGAATATTATAATAACCCTTGTTTAAAAATATTTTTTTTCTCCCAAGATATTTTTTAATGATTTGTATTAATTTTAACTTTTTTCCTGAGCAACAATTTACTATTCCAACTAAATTAGGGTTATTTACTAAAACATTAATAAGTTTACAAAGTTCGTTTATAGATAAATAGTCTCTAATTTGTTGACCAGAAGACATATTAAAAATCTTATTTTTATTTTTTATGGCTTGATCTAGTTGGCCAAAAAGAGTTTTTTTATTTTGAAATTTTCCATATAAGTAAAATATTCTTATCCATTGAATTTTAATTTGATTATTTTTTTTTAATAAAGAAACATATTCTCTAAGTTCATTTTTAGCTTTTGAATAAATTGTAGTTGGTTGTGCTTTCATTCTTTCACTTAATTCTCCACTTCTAAATCCATATTCTTGGCAGGTGCCTGAAATAATAAATCTTTTGATATTATTTTTGACAGCATTTTTTATAAATTTTTTATGTTTTTTTAAATTTTTATAATGATCTATATGATTATAATCATTAAGATTACTCCATGCTAAATGAATTAAAATATCATAATCTTTATAGAATATATTTAAATTTTTATTGAATATATCACCTTGTATTATTTCAACTTTTTTATACCAAGGCTGATCTATAATTTTTTTTTTATTTCTTATAATTACAGTGATTTGATTATTATTTAATAAAAATGAAATTAAATTTTTTCCAATAAATCCAGAGGCTCCTGTAATTAAAATTTTCAATTTTGAACTTTTGTTTTTGGGATAAAAGTAACAAACTTCCCACCCCATTTTTTTACAAATTTAAAATTTTTAATTATTTCTTTTTTTATATTCCATGGAAAAATTATTATATAGTCTGGTTTTCTTTTTTTTATTTCATTTGGAGGTAAAATTTTAATATGTGATCCTGGAAGCATTTTATTTATTTTTGATTTAGCTGCATCATATACATAGTGGATATCTTTATTTGACATTTTTAAATAATTTAAAATTGTGCTTCCTTTCGCTGCTGCTCCATATGCATGTACAGTTTTTCTTTGTTCTTTTGCATTTAAGACAAATTTTTCAATTTGCTTTTTAATTTTAAAAACATTTAATTCAAATTTTTTAAGGGTATTTATTTTATTTAAACCAAATTGTTTTTCTTCTTCAATAATTTTTTTTACAGAATTTTTTTCGGATCTCACATCATTGACATGACACCCGTAAACTCTCAAACTACCACCATGAGTATTTAATTTTTCTACATGGAAAACTTTAAGTTTGTATTTTTTGAAAATATTTTTAACTGTCAACAAACTAAAATATGAAAAATGTTCATGATAAATAGTATCAAATTGCGAAAATTTGATTAGATTTAAAAGATGAGGAAATTCAAGAGTAATTGTTCCATTTTCTTTAAGTAAAGTTTTCATTCCTTTTGTAAAATCATTTAAATTTGGAACATGTGCATAAACATTGTTGCCTATAATTAAATCTGCTTTATTTTTAAACTTTTTTGCCAAACTATAACTAAAAAATTCATCAATTGACTCGATTCCTTTTTTTTTTGCTAATCTTGATGTATTAATACTTGGTTCAATTCCAAGACAAGGTATTCTTTTTTCTTTGAAAAATT
>MDSV01213774.1_pt1 | contig 15516 bp, 6 predicted proteins | sample 810851 | NCBI WGS metagenome assembly MDSV01 (sample SAMN05326640, study PRJNA326480) | marine metagenome | isolation source: seawater | place: Atlantic Ocean: North East | collected 2012
ACGTATATTTTTTGACCGTCTTCGATACGAGCCTGCAAGTCAGCTTCAAGCGATGGATCCCTCACAGAGGGCCTCAATGGTATATCGAGTTTACAGGACATTTTACCGCCTTGAAGTTGCCTTCCCGGCCATCCATTCTTAGGACATTAAGTAATCTTCTCTATAGTTTTCATCCCAAGAGGGCGTTTTTACAGGTAATTAGAAATTTTCACAAAGTCAGAAATTTTGTAAATTAGTCTGTTTTGGTTCTTTCAATGGAAATTTTTTAGGATCATCAAGAAAATCATCAATTCTTTTCTGAATTAAATAAATCATATTAGCATTGACTGCGTTTCCTAGTTGCTTGTAGGACTGTGCATCATTGTCTCCTAACTTAAATTTCTTACCGTAATTTCCATCTACGTCAAAACTTTGAATTCTAGCACATTCTATTGGAGTAATATGTCTTTTGAGCCATCCTACAACCGGAATTTGTGCCATTGCAACTAGGGCAGGGAAATAATTGCCACGTTTCACTCTAATTCCCGATGGTCTAAATTGGAATATATTTTCCCAATTCGAACGACTAGTTGGGCCAGCCTGCCATTCATATTTCGTTCTACTAACAGGAAAAATTCTATTTCCATTATCATCATGTCCTAGAATATCCCATTTCATCATCCACTTATCTATGAATTTTTTATTATTAGAGTACAATAGCCTATTTTTTCTGATGAAATCTTGTTTCCAAAGTGGTAAATTTATACATTTAATGATTTCATCCTTTTTCATTGAACTCTTTATCGGTTTAACCCAGCCATAATTTTTCCATTCGTTATATATTTTTAATAAATCTTTCTTAGTATGGGTGACACTTGAAATTTCGCCAGGTAACTCTTCATCGCCTTTGAAGGAGTCTGCCCAAATTGGGTGTCCGGGTAGTTTTGTATCGATATTAACATTTTTTAGAAACTCTTCCCACATATTGATCCAGACAATTTCTTTCTTTTTTAGTGAATACTTCCGATCCACTTTTTTATCTAAAACACTTCTAACGTCGAGTTCAGAATCATCTTTATTCTCCTCAGGGAAGGTATATTTGTGGCCCTTTACTAAATCCTTTCTTATTGCCACTATGTAGACCCTTTTTCTGACCTGTGGTACTGCAAAATCATGTGGTGAAAGAATTGCCCACTCCATGTCATATCCTAGTTCGTCAATTCTTTCTTTAATTATCGAGAATGTATTGCCTTTATCATGCCTGACTAAATGAGGTACATTTTCCAAAAAGAGAACTTTTGGTTTGTGTTTTTCGGTGAGTGTACAAATATCATGAAATAATGTTCCTCTTGTTAAGTCTTTAAATCCTTCTTGAGAACCTGATTTACTGAAGGGCTGGCACGGAAAACCTGCACAGATAATATCCATTTTCGGGATTTTATTAATAACATTTCTAATGTCACTGTGTACTTTAAATTTGTTTGGTCTTCCCCAATTTAGTTCATATGTTTCAGCCGCAGATTTATCAATATCGGTTGCAAAAACACATTTATGACCTAACCTATGTAAGGCGGCATGAAATCCTCCAATGCCACAGAACAAGTCAACAAACCGCATCAACATCCTAGCTAAGGCGACGGTTCATAAGCCTAAGGAAGAAACTATTCCAACACTTCCCATGCCAGAATTCTTCCTCTATGGTATAGTGGGTGAGCAGTTAGGCCTGAAAATTCACTCTCAAAACATCTACTCAATTTTATTCCTTTTGTTTTTGCAGCAGCTTCGAAAAGTGGTATTAGGTCTTTCATGGACATTTCATGAGTCTTTGGATCTGCTTTATTCAATATACTTTTCATATTTTTGACTCTTAATCGATTCTTAGTTTGGTCGCCATACTTTTCATTATCATCACACCATTTTAATGCTAAATTTAATGACTCGGAATTAAATTCAAAACCGTACATAACAATCGCTTTCCTTTCAGCAAGACTAAATCTAGTCAATCTTTCAGCATCTAGAACACTACTTCTATCTTTTCTGTATGGCGATACTACCTTTGTGACTCCATAATCGTTATTTTTGCCATTATCTCCAATAAATCTAACATATTTATTTTCAATTCCCCATTCGTAAGCCGATAATCCAAATTCAGGTTTGAAACCTTTACCTTTCAAAACCAAATCGCATTTTCCTCTTTCATTAGGATATGAAACTTCAAGCCATTTTTCAGAGAAGTTTTCAAACTCTTCTGGATACTTAATTGCCCAGTGAATTATTGCTTCTCTAGTAAAATCGTCTTCCCACATCGTTCCTACACATGGTATGTAAGCCCCAGATCCACTACGACTTTCTCGTTGTGTTTCAGTCGTACTATCTACAATCAATAAGGCCTCAGACATCCTTTTCACAATATGTTCTAACTCCATAATAATATATTCCTTATTTAGTACACTGAAAGATAGTTAATAAGTTGTAGGCAAAAGAGAATTATATAATTTGTACATCAGAGGTTTAGGGGAGTGCATGAAAGTAAATTCAATAGCGGCGAGCCTTCCTCGGAAAGTCTCTTCTGTTGAACCTTTTTATTCGAGTACTATTAGTGCTGAAATCATAACATTAAAGCAAAATTGGATTGACTCCCAAAGTTGTGAAATCTCTTTTTTAGGCTTGAAGGCCAATCCTTGGAATAAGTCGGTCCCTGAATTAGAAATTTATCCCAAAACAGTTTCAGTATCTTATTTCGAAGCAGATTCTAAATTTATTTTAAGAGACATAGAGAACTTTCAAGGAGTAAAAATATTGTTTCTTTTCTCAGGTATTGAGAAGGAATTTGTTATTCAACCACCAATTAACAACTTTGATTTATTCTACAGAAAAAGAAGCCTAATAACTAAATTAAATGGTAGAATGGTTAGAAACTATTACTATACTATCCGACATCCGAAATTCGGAGAAGTTTATAACTCTCAAGGAACGTTGTTTAGTAGCAATGGTTCTTATTTTGATGATAAATTTATTGATTTTCTATTTGATGAATTAATCGAATCAATTGAATTAGAGGTATCTGTTTTTAGTAGAAGTGATGATTCTCTATTTTCTAAATTCTCACATACATTAGATCCACCAGGTTTGGAGTTCTTTGATTTAGATATTAAGTCTGAGCTTATTTTTGATGAGAAAGATGGGTATATTGCAAAATTAGAAATCAAAAATTTTCCTCCTTCAATAAATAATTTAAGCGGAAAATTAGAGTACATAGATAATAATCACAATTCAAAAAGATGTGATGTAAATTTACGAAATACTGGTAATAAGAATTTTATTATCGTAGAAATACCAATTAAATTTGAAAGTATTTATGATGAATCAAATAAGTTTATGCTACTTTTAGACGATTCAAAACACTATAATTTAGAACTAATTAATCCTAACAGTCTCTCTATTTCCGTGAAAGAAAACATAAACCATTTGGACTCGAATCTAAATTTAGTAGAAATCGAATCATCAGGCGAATGGAATGGTAAACTTCAATTTTCTATATCTTCTAGTTATTTGAATCCAAATGATACTGATTTAGAATTTAATTTCAAAACCGAGATTTCCAATTCATTATCTATGAGTTTGGTTGAATTAAGGGAAAAACTACCCCTAATTGATAGGATTTTTGAAACTAATAAGCACCCAGATATTTCGATACAAATTAAATTATATCCCTTCGATTCTGAGAAGGATTATACAGAATTTTCCACAACGATTAATCGGTTTGAACACCCGATTGTCAAACTTATTAGAAATCATGATTTAGAAGAGTTTCAGAATGAATTCATTTTTCATGAGAACGATGAATTGAATATTTTAGCATTCAAATATTGTGTGCCGTATTTCTCAGACCCGAATTTTATTTTGAGGATAGGCGGTAGAGAAATTAAAGCCATTGAAACAAATATTGAGAAAGATTATTTTCGAGAAATTAATTTTGATATTTCCGAAATAAAATATGAAGACTTGTTTAAGAATAATAGATGGGCTCTGAAATATGGTTCAAAAGAACTAATCAAAGGGAAAATTGAATTAAACTCAATAGAATTTAGTATGTTAAATGAAGTTAAAATATATATTCATGATGGAGAATACTTTTTCCCTGAGGCTTGGAAATTCAGATCTTTGTGGCCAACCAATCTGAAATTCACTTTATCGCTAACAACTAAACAATCATTAGAATTACTTATCGGAACGATAAATGAATATTCTGTCTTCAACACAGATTCAAATTCTATAACTCTAAAGAATTTACTACGACAAAAAGAAATTTCAACAGAAATGATATCTGAAGTAAAAAGTTTCCTAGAGTTGAAAATTCAATCAAGGCCTTTACAAAAAGTTAGACTTATCGTCGAAGATACGCCTAGTTCTGAACATTTATTGAATAACTTGGAAGATTGGATAAAAAATATCTGGAATGGCAATTATGAGATGATAGAAAAACATCCATTTAAGGATGAATTAATTATAATAATTTATAATTTATTTAATTCTTTAAACACCAACCAAAAGTATCTTTTTTCATCATCTAACAAAGATTCAAAAAATTATGAGATAATGTCTAGACTCAAAGAGATTTTTTCTTCCCACTTCGATCTTCCCGAAGTTGCTGAAAAGTTGATGCCTAAAGATAGTCCTGGTTCAGTTAGAATTAATTCGGCAATTGAATTATACGAATTTATAAATAAGGAATTCAAAAAAATAGATTCTCAAAGTAAACTTGAATCAATCCACAAACATGGCTATCTTTACCCATCAATACATGAATATCAGATTAAAATTAAAAAACATTTAGATGACTTGAAAAGGTTTTACATTCTTAACGATAATATTATTAGAAGAAAGGTAATATCTTGGAATAATTTACTAAATACTTATTCTATATTACCATTGAATTTTTTGAAGAGAGGCTTAACTAAAGAGGATTATTATTATATGTTAGAGAACTTTTATCAAAAACTGATAAAAGAAAAGGCTTTCAAATTACCATTAGATAAGTTTCAATTTGGTCGGCGAGTTGGATCAAGCATCAACTTTGAAAATGCACGTAAAAAAATTCTAGAAAATATAGAATTGGAATTATCTCATCTCCGTAAACAATATGAATCACAAATCAAATTAGATAATTCTAATATTTCAGAACGGAGAAAGATGGCCGAAGAAAATAAGCCTCAAAAAATAGAAAAAATCATCTCAGGGAAAAGAAGAACTGAACCAATCAATCCATTTGCGCGTAATGCTGCAGCTGAACGTAATAAACGTCAAGCAGACCGTGCGAATATTAGGAATAAAGAGGTCGAAAAAGCACAAAATAATCAAAAAAGTAATATTAAATCATCTAAAAAATCAATTAAGGATGTTGACGAAAGTAAAGATATAGAAAATTTCGATCCTGGAGTTAAAGCAAAAATATTAGATTTAGAAGAAAAGAGAGATAATGCACTAAAAAATAAACTCGATAGTCAGGCTAGGTCATACCAGAAAAAAATAGATAAGTGGAAAAATCCGGATTGGGTTTCTAGAAAAAATAGAAAAAACCGTGTAAATAAAATGAATAGAAATTCAAGAAATTCAAGAAATAAGATACAAGGTAAAGGTGATGAAAAATGAGTTATGGTCATCAACCTGCCTTGCCTGAAATTGTTCTGGTTTCAGACAAATTTATGAGACTTAATCTAGAATTGAGAAAACTATGTTACGCAGATAAAGAAGAAGAATGGAATGAAAAAGCCCACCAATTTAATTCAGAGGTTTCAAGAATTATTGAAGAGAGTGAAGATATTAATATTGACTCAATTCTTCATAAAAGCGGTCCTGAATTACCTGTTGGGCGTATTGAACCTGTTAAGGAACTATTACATGAATATTCAAGTGCAAAAGCAGAATCATCTAATGGTTATTCCAGTTTTCAATATTCTGGTATCCAAGGAAGACTCGCGTGCTGGCACTGCGCAAATGAATGGATGAACCAATATCATCTAAAACATCAAGGCACATATTCTTGGAGCCAAAGATATGAAGAAAAATTCGGATTTATTTCAGGAATACAATCAGCCTCAGGCGGTTCATGTAATATCAAGTTAAACATCAAGGATTATGCAATTCATCCTGATAATACAAGAGGGGGTTATGTTTGTAATAAATCTGAAGATCCAAAACACCCAGCAGAGTTTGGTCTAATCATAACAAGAGAGAATTCTTCATTCCATTGGGACAAAATCCTATTGTTAAGCGAAATGAAGCCAGGATATGATCGAATAAATAGAATAAGCCAACCATGCTTGACATACAGGCCTAATGGGACTTTCGCAAAGGTAAAATCATCGCCTTTCTTCGACAAAATGAATCGAATTATTCAATATAAAAGAATAGAAACGATGGACTCATCTTCAAAGGATAGATTGAAGTTACGACATAACTTCAGGCGTTTCAAAACTAGAAAATATGTTTTGCTTCATAGCATATCTAAATATCGTGATGAAACTTCAGGCTCTAGCAAAATACTTTTTAGAATTGTAAAATCGGAGGGAGATTTAACAATTAGTTTTTCAGATATTGAGGATGATGAATTAGGTTTATTCTTATATTCTAAAGAACGCTTAATTGCTGATTGTTCAAATGATGATAAGTTATTCACGACTATTTCTGAAAAAGTTCAAAAAGAAATGGATTTACAAAAGTTGTCATCATATCTAGGATGGGATGGTACAGGCCAATTACATAAGCTCAAGCATAATGCATTTACGGATGGAGATAATAGAAAGATAAAACTTGATTTGAATGAATTCGAAAAGTCATCTCCATTGGTTAAATCATTCAAAGAAAGATATTCCGAGGATAAGCTTCCAATTATATCTACTGCGATTAAATCAATATTAGCATTCCATTATGATAGTCATAGTTTGAAAAGAATATTAAAAGAAGAACAAAAATCGATTGTAAAAACCGGACAGCAAATATTTGTTAGAATACAAGGTTTTGATTCACCAACCGCCACGCTACATATTAAGAGAAAGGGTAGTGAAACATATATCATTCATTCGACTGAACTATTGTTGGAAAAAAACGGTTTTTTCAGTTTCTACATTCCAAAAGATAATCACAACAATCGAAATTTAGAATTTAGTATAAAAGTAAATGACAAAAATAAAATAAATCACCGATTAGACTTTACTTTAAGATTAGAAATTCGTAGTCAGAACAATACTATCAAAGATATTATTTTAGATGATTCGATTGAAAACAATAAAGAAATTCTGAGAACAAATGTAAGATATCAATTGCGTGAACAATATGGTATTGCTGAGACTGATATTGATACGTTTTATTTTGATAAAAATGATAATTTATCTTATACTGAAATAATAAAAACTGTCATTGGCACACAGAAGCAAGAATTCTCCTTACCCACCTCGACTCTTAACAATAGATTTCCAGGATTAGATGCATTGGTATTTGATAGTGAAATGCAAACTCATCTTGCAGGACGTCTTCGTTCAACTGGAATTTATACAGCAGTGGATAATAATGAACTCGACATGTATGATAATCCTAGTAGAAAGTGGTCGTTTTGGGACGAGCATTTGGTCAAACTTGAATCTAACTTACACATTTTATTCAGTCCTAGAACCCTTAGGGCTATTGGACTAAACCCGAATCGAGATGAAGTTTTTGTCACCAATCACGGTACTTTTATTGTTGGAGATTTGCCTTCTGCCGTCAAAAATATACGTGTCACTGACAGGCCGATGTTTTTAGATCATGGTTTTAAAAATCCATATGAACATATCAATTTTTTAAATAATTTATTCACAGAACTTCCAAACAGGTATTTTGACAACAAGTATCAAGAATTGGTAACAAATTATCAGTTGGAAAAATCATTTAATCCAGATTCTACAAAAGGTCTTAGATACTGGTTTAATAGTCCTAATTGGCTAAAATATAATTCTACTATTCATCTTGATCAGTTTCCAATCTCTAAATTTAGTGTCAAGGCAAATCTGAAAGATGGAGAGATCCTTTGTTTTGATATACTGATGTTAAAGAGAAAGTCAGATGAAGAGCGAATTTTAGTTCTAAGGAGGACTCAAAAGAATAATCAAAAAGAGTATTTACCTATAGGCAGATTGATACCTAATTTGAAAGGTGAACTCATTCATGTTTCTCTTGATTGGAATGAGGTCATTAAGAGAGAATCATTGACTAACTTACAGGATTTCCTTTCATGGACTTCTTCAAAATATGAAAATTTGGATTTACACCGCGCTCATGATTGGCCATTTATTACAGTTGAATCATTACGTGCTTTTTTGGCGATTAGTGAACAGCATGATTCTAGCGCATATCCTGTAAATTTAGTCGACTTCGTACAACAATATACACCATGCTTTCCCGAGCCACTAAGAAGATATATGCTTGGTGGAGGCTTTTACGTAAAGGGTGAAGGTAATTCCGATAACATGAAAGGTGCGATAAATGAACAATTACTAGAAAATAACCAATGGATAAGAAGTAGTCTATTGGAAAATATTCTTCAATGGCTCTGGCTTAAATAGTACGATTAAATTATATGTTTTCGACTTGAGGAATTATCATGCGTCTTGATGAACTTTACCAGAAACTATTGCAAGACCAATTAGACTATTATGATCGAATGTATACTATTTCTTCGGGTGTAGAGAATGGTTGGTCAAAGTCACTGGTTGAAACACGGCGCGAATTTATCGATAAGCGATTCAATATTTTGAAAAAACCATTTGTTGAAGGAATCCCTAGATATCACAAAGAAGAAGGTTGGACATGGTCAAAATTATCTGAAGGATTTTCTGGAAAAGACAAAGAAGAACTGGACGAATTAGCAGAACTGCTTGAATCATATGCTGAGTGGACTCCATATCCTCATCAAATTGAATCAATCCGTCAATGGCAACAAGGTAAGCATATTGTCGTTGCAACAGGTACTGGTTCAGGTAAAACAGAATGTTTTCTCTATCCGATGTTAGGCCAACTATTACGTGAAGCTAGAAGAGCTAAAACTAAAGGAAAAATTATGGAAAGAGGCATAAAAACACTTATTCTATATCCAATGAATGCCTTAGTTGCTGACCAAACCGTGCGTATTAGAGATTTATTTGGAGGCTTAGATATGGCTGAAAGATTGGCTCAGAAAGGAGCAGGTCGTTTTTGCCAATTTGGGATGTATACCGGTAGAACTCAAGCTCATGGATGGTATTCTGAACCTAGCACAACGCCAGGTAAATGGAAACTCAAGACTAATGGGCCTAGAGATAAAGTTAGAAATATTGTAAAAGCATATAGGGACATAGAACGAGGTCATCCAGAATTATGGGAAAGATTGGTAAGAGATCGTAGAGTTCCAGCCAAGGGTAATGACGAACTTTGGAGTCTTGGCAGTTTTGCTGATGGCATTACTGATAAATCCTTTAATTGTAATGAAAAATCATTAAAATTTCTTGGAACAAAAGGCGATAGAGAACTTTTTTCTAGATACGAAATGCATCAGGGAGGATTAATTCAGTATGCTTTCAATTCATCAGAACCATCAGATGAACAAAGAGAGAAATTTGGACAATTAACTGAGCATTTAGGTGTTCCAGATATACTGGTGACTAACTACAGCATGCTAGAGTATATGCTGTTAAGGCCTCTTGAACACGTGTTTTGGGAGGATACTAAGAATTGGCTTCACGGTGAATTAGAACCTGGAGAAGATCCTAGAAAGTTGATGTTAGTTCTGGATGAAGCACACTTATACCAGGGTGCAATGGGTACTGAAGTATCGATGTTGATCAATCGTCTCCGCTCTGTTTTGAGTAAAGATGGCAAAAATCCTGAGATTCAAGTAATTATTACTAGTGCCAGCCTTGGTAAAGAAGATGAATTAAAGAAACAATTCGTAGCAGATTTGACTGGAATTGATACAGCAGATGTTGCAGTTCCAGAACCTGAGAAAACTAATTTATTGAAAGGGAAAAAATGGTCAGATTTAGAAGATAGGTTCAACGTATTAAATGATTTGAGAAAATGTGATGCTACTACTGTAAAAATGGAAAAAGGAGAGTTTGATTTCCTAAGTTCGATATGTAAAGATTCTTCGTTAATGGAAAAACTATCACGCCATTACAATGAAGGAGGAAGTCAATATCAGAGAATGGAAATAAGGCATGATATTTTACATGATTCTGACATCTTTATTGCATTATACACGGCTCTACAACATCCAAAACTTATCCCTGAAAAATTACATTCACTGAGGCCAAATGGAGATAGTACTGCACCTTGGGAATTATCTAAACTCTCAGAATTATTAACAGGCCAAGATGACGAAGAAGCACTTTCTCGAATGCTCGATTTAGTGGCAGGTTCGCGTAAAGGTAAGACTTCAACAAAGACAGGAATGCCACTAATGCCAATTAGAGGCCATATATTTTCTAGAGGTTTACCTAGATTATCAGTTTGTCCAAGGTGCTCAAGTTTTCACAAATTAGAAACTTTACGTTGCGATAGTAAATTAAGCAATGGCGAGACTTGTAACGCACGTCCTTTTGAATTGGTTTATGGAAGAAGTACCGGTGTCGCCTTCCTCAACTTATGGGTTGAGAGATTAGATAGTGGAGAAGATAGAGATGGATTGACAGTTTCAAATAAAACACAGTTTGTCTGGTCAAGTCCAATTGGGGGCTCGAGAAAAACTCGTCGTGTAGGACTTGCTTCTTGGCGCTGTACTAAAGATAAAAATCACACTCATATTTTGGATATGGATAAAGGTTCAATTATACCTAGAAACTCATTTGATCACTCAAATTTTGATGATTTCAGACACTGTTATGTTGCAATTGCCGGTTTCTCAAGTGGTAGTTTTGAATCTAAATCGCTATGGTCTAATCCCCGCAATAAGGGTAAAGATAACGAATTTTTTGATTCAAGATGTCCTGAAACAGGACGCAATCATTCACGAAAGTGGGCTAGACAAGTAAGTAATTTAGAGACTAGAGGTAACGAAGCATTTAGTGGATTAATTGATGGACTTTTACAATTACAAGACAGCGTATTAGAATCTAGCCATTTGCCTAATGGTGGGAAAAAATGTCTAATATTCTCAGATAGTAGGCAACAAGCGGCAAATGTAGCAGTAGAATTAGGGCAATTATCCAATCATGATGAGGCGCGTAGATTATTATTCCAAATGCTTCACCAAGAATGGTTTGATAGTTTGGAATCTAAACATAAATCATTGGCAGGAATATATCCTTGGTATACATTATTTTGCGCTTCCAAAGGAATCAATGCTTTTGCTGGTGGAAGTTATTCGGATGACAGATCATTATTTACAGCTGCAAGTATTAACACTTTAGCATCAATATTAGCAGCCCATGCCATGGAATTTAGTGGAGGTGAAGAAATAATCTTTGGTGTCAATAAAGACAAAGTAATTTCTCTAATAAACAGTGTTAAACCCAAACATGGGGATGAATTTAATTTTGATAATCTTGAATTTTTTCAAAGAGCAAAAAATGTTATTGATAGTATAAATTCTCAAATGACCTATAATAAGAATCCCAAAAAATCAGAAATCAAATTAAATGCTATGTTAAACGAACTATTAGAACATGTGAAGTCGGCTAAATCAATCGACGAAATAGAAAAAAGTAGAGGGATTTTAGTTAATGAGATTAAAAAATATGAAGATTCATCATGGGGCGAGTATAAAGATTCATTAGATACTGTAAAGGAAACGTTTGAGAAGGCTCTGACTGATAAAATCACATGGGGTAATTTTTACGGGGCATTTTATAGAATTAAACAGGTGATTACATTTGATTGGTTATTATCAACTTCTGATTTAGTACCTCTATATCAGAAATGTATTGACCTGATTTCTAATTCTGATGTTATGGAATTTATCGATGAATGGAATTATTATCAAACACCGTCGAAATACCTCCCAATACATCAAAAAGAATCAGGTAGATGGACTGATAGTTGGGCGATTTTCATCAATAAAGTTACTCTTGATGGCGAATATGGGCTTGAAGAAATTGGAATCGGGTATTGTCAAATAAATGATGAATATTGGGAGAAAATAGACTCGCGAATTAGAGAAAAATTACCTGAAGCAAGATATCTTATTCCAAGATTTTTTACTCATTCATTCAACAGAAGCGTATCTAAATCAGGTTGTTTAAGAGATGCAATTTTTAGTGATGCTAGAATGCCAGCACTCAATCCTCTTACTATTGGCAGGGATAATCCTTATTCTAATGCTCCACCAGGGGCAAAAGATATTGCTACATTTGAAACGTTTATTGAAAAGTTATACAAATCACAGATTGAAGTTAATGATTTTGCATTGAAGAAAATGATCGATAACTTAGGTTCGCATTCTATCATTAGTTCTTCTTATTCTAGTGTAGGTATTAACGCTGAAGCGATTGAAATTGTCCCAAAGATCTCTGGCCAACTTCGAATCTGTGAAAATTGTTACAGACCAAGGCTAACGCCGAAATTGGAAGATAAAACAAAATGTGGTTCTTGTGGTAAAGAAGTTTTTATCGATTCATCGAGTTCAGAATTTTCTAATCGATTTAAATCTCTAAGAATTGATTCATGGAGAAGATCTATTCAGGAATTGGTTGATGGAGGAGATGCTTTCTTAGTCAGGGCAGAAGAGCATACCGCACAGATTGGTGATAAATTAGATGATAGCGATTTATACTCTCCAGCAGAATTACACGAGTTACAGTTTCAGGATTTACCAGTCCCAGATTCAACATCAGTGATAAATTCTAGATCCAGTCTTCCACCAATTGATGTTTTGTCGTGTACTACTACCATGGAAGTTGGTATTGATATCGGTTCTTTGACGTGCGTGGCATTACGTTCAATGCCTCCTCATTCTGCAAACTATCAACAAAGGATTGGACGTGCAGGACGTGGTTCATCAGAAGTTTCAGTAGCTTTAACATGGGCAGATAATAGCGCTTATGCCCAGCAGTTATTTGAAGAACCAGAGAGACTTTTGCATCACCCTGAGTCCCCTCCATTACTTTACATGAATAATCGTCGTATTCAGCAGCGTCACTTTCATGCATCACTACTTCAATTATTCATGAAGCACAGACCGTATGTAAGAGATTTACTTATTTTTGATGGAATGGCAGATAAAAATAAAGCTGTAACTCCAAATATGGTTGAATCTCTTGGAATAACTGAACAATTTTTTGGTAATCTAGAACACCCCTATGGTTTTGAAGCATTTAGAAAATGGGCACAAAAGTTTGTCGATAAGGATTTTATTAGAGCCCATTTCGCAAATAATGATTCTGATGCTGAACTATTTTTAGGTTGGAAAGATCAATTTTTAAAGCGAATGAATAATTATCGTAAAGAGGTGTTGACACATGGAAACTGATGCAAATAGCGTTCTTGAATTTTTGTTAAGTAAAGGGCAAATTCCTTCTTTTTCATTTCCGCTTGATTCGACCGTTTTTGCTGCAGAGGTTAAGGGTAAAAAGGAAGTCAAGCATATGGCAAGATTTTCACGAGATACTAAATTAGCAATTTCTGAATTGGCGCCAGGGCAACAGAGGACAGTAAATGGAAAGAAACTTGAACTGGGAGGATTATACTTTGAGTATACAAAAGATAAGGTTAATCGAGCGATGCCATTTTTTGATGAGTTCAACAAATTAATAGAAAATAGGGTATCAATGTGTATGAATGAATTTTGTGGCTGGGTAAGTGAAAATAAAAAAGATAATCAAACCGATGAAGTATGTCCAATTTGTATTAATAGCGATGATCCAAAGTTGAACAAGAAAAATGTAAAGACATATCTTATCTTAAAACCAGAGGGTTTTTCTCCAATATGCGTCCCACATGCTAACGGTACACCACAGATGGGGCTTGCAATAGATGGAAATACTCCATACGTACAGCCGATTTTTCATAAACAGGTCTCTAAAAAACCAGGTCGCTTTTCGGGGAAAGCGCAACTCCCCGCACCAGATGTTAACGACATAAGTAAGGGTAAGCCTTTATTTGATTTTGACAAAAATTGGAACGGATGTAAAATTTATGTTGCTCAGGAATCTTCCAATGAAGGCCTTGGAACGGATTTTGTTTTAATCAATTCTGGGCCTGATGGTGAAGGTTTTGAATTTTGTGAAAGTTGTGGCGCTTCACTACATGAAGAGCACATAAAACCTCATCATAACAAGCATTATCCGAATCGTCATTACAGGCCTTACATAATTTCCCATCGAGATTATTCATTATATTCAGATGAGGAAAGAAAGAAATTACAACATGGTTGTCCAGGTTCAGCGGTTTCCACACAAGAAGATTTACCAATCGCATTAGGGTTAAGGTTTAGAACAGATTTGATTCTTTTCCGTTTTTCTTTAAATCCTGATGGCGGAAAGAGTATTTTTGATTGGTCAAAGCCAGAATTCCATGGTGCTTTAATGGCTTTCAGGGATTCTTTACAGGTAAAATTAGTTCAGAAACTTGGATTAATGAATAGGGAAATAAGTGCAGGATTTAGACTGGTGTCCTCAGGCGTGAACAATTTTGTAGATATTTTCCTTTATGATAGCGTATCTGGTGGTGCAGGACTAGTCTCTCAGGTTAAAAATATGAGCAAAGAAGAAATGTTAGAATTTCTCGATGATGCAGTTGATCATCTAGATGGGCGAACTTGTTTAGAGAAAAAAGCCTGTATTAGGGCCTGTGTAGGTTGTTTGCTAGATTTCAAAAATAAGCGTGATCATGATATTATCAACCGTCCTTTAGGTTGGAGTTTAAGCAAATTTTTCCAGTCAAATAGAACTCCATGTTGTTATGATTATGGTCTAAATATCGATGGTGAATCTATCAATCGATTAGATAATGCTATTGATTCATATTCCACTTTTACCGGTAATAAAAGTACTAAATTATCCAAAGAAGGTGATGATATGATTAATACGCCAAGTGGTAAGAAATGGAAAATAGTATCTCCACTTTTTGATGATGACTTTCTCGATGATAAAATGAGAATCGATACATTAGAAATTTTCCCTGAAGAAATAATCAATGATTTTGATATCAAGAAAAGTAATAATCACAGGGCTGATTTTTTCTCTTTGGATTAATCTAATCAAAGATCATTTTACTATATTTTTGAAAGTTAATTTCTGTTTAGAATATTGACATCTAGCACAGCGAAAATAATTATTCCATCGAATTTTAGTTGATGATGTCTGAGTATTTTAGACCGTTTAATGATTCTGATAATTCCTCAGCACTTGTATGCTCAAGTTTGCTAATATCGATTGAGAAATTATTTCTAATCATCCCGCCTTTGGAGTCTTTGATTAATTCAGTATCATATAATTGTCCAATAACTAGTGCCTTTACAGGATAGGTTTCCCAACGCTGCTCAATTTGAACTCGTGCTAGTTCAGTAAGGGTATCTTCAGGAATTTCTTC
>MDSV01010335.1_pt1 | contig 15514 bp, 12 predicted proteins | sample 810851 | NCBI WGS metagenome assembly MDSV01 (sample SAMN05326640, study PRJNA326480) | marine metagenome | isolation source: seawater | place: Atlantic Ocean: North East | collected 2012
AACTGAAGCGGCAAATGATGCTTTGCAAGCGCAGATCAAAATCGCTGCGGTGACCTGGGAGAAGTGCATTGCTGCGACTGCCGTTCACTACATTAACGACGTGTCGGCTGATATGGCAGAGTTCTCTAATGGAGCATTTGCGGATAGGAGCAACTTTGTGAATTTGGCCAAGCACTGGGCGGAGTTGAAAGGTTTTGCTCTAGGGTTGCAATTTAGTGCGCTATCTCCGTTCAGAGATGGGTCCACTGGCAAGTCAATCACCGACCTAAAAAGGGCGCTCGATCTGATGGGCGATGCTCCGATGATGCCTGACGGCTCGCAAAATGGTCAGCCAACTACCGCCGCATCCGCCGATGACGCCATTGCCGGCTACCTCAGCGATTTGCAGGAGGCCAGGACTATCTTGTCAGAGGCCTACGGCTTCAATCCCGATGCAGTCGCCATTTGGTAATGATATTCGTTATCATTCGGGCTAGGTGAAGCGCCGCTCTGCGGCGTTTTCATTTTTAGGGCTGAGGGGAAGTGCTTACGCGGTTCCATTTTTTTCTTCCTCTCGCTGTTTGTCACGATTCATGAATCTAGATGGGGGACGATTATGAGATTCTGGGTGTTAGCTATTGCTTTGACCGGGGTTTTCTCCGCCGGAGCACACGCGAGCGTTACAGGTCTTTTTCACGCGCTGTTGAACAGCGTCATGAACATTGACAGCGTCAAGGACGACGGTGACAACGGTTCTGGCTCCGCGGGTGGCGCTGAGTCGGGCTTTGAGGAATGCATGGCGTCCGTTGAGGATCCTTACGACACACGGTGTATGTTGACAGCACTGGCGGACGAAATTTTGATTCCCAATTACGCTGACTTGGCTAGTCAATCGGCTACGTTTTCGTCAGAAGACGGTCCGTTAGGCGGCTACTGTTCGGCGATATCGACTGGTGACGATAGCGACGCATTTAGCAATGCTGAGTCAGCCTACAGAGGGCTGGTCGAGGCGGTTCAAAGGGTAGAAATGCATGCGATCGGTCCTGCAGCTAACAACTCATTTGCTCTTCAATACAGACTAAATTCATTTATGTCGGGGCCAATCAGTACCTGTGGAATAGACAGCGTTGCTGCAAGCGATAATGTTGATATCAGTGCTCGCGCTGCTAGCGCGCGTGGAGTCAGGGCGCTGGATTATCTGCTTTTTAATACAGATCTAGATCATACCTGCGCGCCGCAAGTTACAGCGACCGATGGTTGGAACGATCTCACACAATCGGAACGAAGGTCTCTCAGGTGCGATGCTGCAATGCTCGTTGCCTCAGATATCGCGGATGCGGCCTCCAGCATACACAAGGCCTGGCAAAAGACGGATGGAAACTACCGGGCTATTTTCTTAGAGGAATCCAATACCTTCCAGAGCTTGCAGGCTACAACGGATAGCATGTTTTACCTTGAGAAGGGCACAAAGGATGCGAAGGTTGGTATGCCCTTGGGAATTATTGCGGCTTGTCCGGATTTGACGTGCCCAGAGTTTGTCGAGGCGCCGTACAGTGGCAACTCACTGCAAAACGTTATAACCAATCTGGAAGTTTGGTCGGAGATGTTCTCTTCAAACGCGGAAACTGGATTTGACGCGCACATTGAAAATGAGGGATGGCCAGAGGTTTCTCAGGAGTTTAAATCGAGCCTAGCCAAGGCCTTAGAACTTGCTAACAGTATTGATGAGTCGATCGCATCACAGGTCAGTGACATACAAAGTGAATCTCAGGAGACGGAATGCACGAATGCATTCAGCAATCCAGACACCACATCAGATGCATTTCCAATGTGCACACTTTACGGGCTCTTGAAAAGAGTTGTGGACAGTTTGAAGATTGACTTTGTGACGATCGTTAACGTGGAGGTGCCTGGTGGCTCCCAGTCGGACAATGACTGATGTGGCTTTCCGCCCGCTATCTTGTACCGCTATCGGTTGCTATTGGCATTATCTGTTGCTCCCAAGCTTCGCACGGAGCGGGTTCTGAGTCTGCTCCTTCTGTATTAGAAGAGATACTTATTATTGGGAGCAAGTCTGCCGCTAGAGAGGTGTCAGGCTCAGCCAGCTTTCTCGATGAGGCTGATCTTGACCGGTTCGACCAGGTAGACCTTCGCAAAGTCTTAAATCAGGTCGCTGGCGTCTATATCCGGGAAGAAGATGGTTTTGGTTTGCGGCCGAACATCGGGATCCGGGGTGCTGCGGCGGAGCGCAGTCAGAAGGTTACCCTGATGAGAGACGGGGTCTTGATAACCCCAGCGCCGTACTCTGCGCCTGCAGCTTATTATGTTCCAAATGTCAGCCGTATAGGCAGCGTTGAGGTTTTAAAGGGGCCGTCGGCCACGGCTTATGGACCACACACTGTTGGCGGCGCAATTAATTTCGGGTCTCTGGCTGTGCCTGCGAGTGGCGCCGAAGGATTTGCGGACCTTAGTGTCGGATCCGATGGTTTCTATAAGCTCCAGGGCTCTTATGGTGGGAATTCAGGTGATTTTGGGTTCTTGGTTGATGTTCTCAGTTATGGAGCAGACGGGTTCAAAGACATTGACGAGATTGACCAAGAAACCGGTTTCGAACGTAACGACATTGGTTTGAAGATGTCCTACGTGGCCCCAGAGTCGCGTTTCGATCACAGGGTTACGTTGTTGGTGGAGGCTGGAGATGAGGATGCGGATGAAACCTACTTAGGTTTGACAGACGACGATTTCAGGGCCACTCCTAATCGGCGATACCCTGCGTCGCAGCTCGCCAAATTCAGATCTCAGCATTACAACTTCGCCATAAATTACAGCGCGTCGCTTGGCGAGTTTAACTCTACCAATATGAAGCTCTATTGGAACAAATTTGACCGGTCCTGGAATAAGCTGGATCGGTTTTGGCGTGGCCCCGCTCTGCAACGTATTTTAGCAGCGCCGAAGCAATACCAGACCTATTACTCAATACTCACAGGTGAGCGCGATTCTTCTGGATCGCCTGACCAAACGTTGGACGTGACTAATAACCATAGAAAGTACTTGAGTTATGGCTTTCAGTGGACGGTTACTGATGCGCGGGAAGTCTGGGGTATGGCTTTGGATACCTCTATTGGACTTCGGTATCACACTGACCAAGTGAAGAGGAACCATCAGCCCATCACCTATCTAATGGCTGACTACCAAATGGTGCCCGACAATATTCCTAGGACAGCGAAGACCCGGAATAAGGCAACAACCGATGCCTATGCGGGCTATGTTACGTCTCGGCTGTCTTTGGGCGCTGCGTCCATGACGTTGGGCATTAGGTACGAGGATATAGAAGGAGAGGTACTGAACTACCTCGATGACTCGCTGAAGGGACAAACCCAGAAGCTAACGGCCGCCTCACTGAGTGGTATTTGGCAAATGACTGAGTCGCTCTCAGTGTTTTTAGGGGCTTACGAGGGATTTTCGCCTGCTGGGCCCGCCTCCGGCGCGGACCATGAAGAGAGTCTCAATTTTGAAGCAGGTCTGCGCTATACATCCACCCGCCTCGAGGGTTCTTTAACGGGCTTTCACAGCGACTATGAGAATCTAATAGGTCGGTGTCGCGTTAGCGATCCGAATTGCGCGCCTGGGTCGGAATTCAACGGCGGACAGGTTGAGATAGCTGGCCTTGAATTGTCTCTGCTGCATACCCTGCCGCTCACTGATTTCAGTAGACTGGAGTGGGCGCTCTCTTATACATATACAGAGTCCGAGTTTGGGCAAACGTTTTTGTCGGGATTTTCTCAATGGGGCCTGGTTCGGGAGGGTGATGAACTGCCCTATATTCCCGAGCATATTGGGAATGCTCGCATCAGCTATTTTAGAAACAAGTGGAGTATCGAGGGCGCCGTGGACTTTCAGTCAAAGATGAGAGAAATACCAGGTACAGGAGATATTGCTGAGGATCTGCATGCCGACGATTTTAGCACCGTAGATCTCACAGTTTCTCATCAAACTAGTGACGTGCTTACACTACAAGTCATGCTGTTGAATGCTTTCGATCAGGCTGCGATCGTTTCACATCGACCTTTTGGGGCAAGGCCGAACAGGCCCCGATCACTCATTGCACGCGTTAGATATCGGTTCTGATGGATGGACAGTTTCGAATCGCTAGGGGCTAGTTTTTTAGACGCGATGTTTGTCGTGGCAGACCCCGGTAAAAGGCTTTACTGGTTGCATGTGCTCAGTGCTGCCCTGCTTGCTTTGATCTACTGTAAGTTCGCAGTCAGACCTCAATCAATTCGCGATCTGGCCTCGGGTGTGCTCGACAGTGCTTACTGGTGGAATCGTTCAACGAAGCTCGATTACGTTTTGTTCGCATTGAATAACTTTTTAAAAGTGGCGATGTTCGCGCCGGTACTTGGAGGTCAGGTAGCGGTCTCACTCGTGGTCACTAAATTTCTGCATTTCAACATTGCTGAGAGCCACGCATTCGTCTGGCCGCCGATTGCGATTACTGTTGCCTTCACTGCGGTCGCTTTTGTATTTGATGATCTCATGCGGTTTGTTGTGCACTGGTGTATGCACAGAGTACCAATTTTATGGCACTTTCATAGGGTGCATCATACGGCGACAACGCTTACGCCGTTCACCGTTCACCGAACCCACCCACTGGAGAGTTTTATTAACTCGAGTCGCGCTGTACTGTCCCTTGGCCTAGTGTCTGGAGTGTTCGTGTGGCTCTTTGGTCATGGCCTTCAAGTATGGGACATTTTAGGAGTTAACGCCCTTGGGTTCGTGATGACATTCGCCGGTTCGAATCTCAGGCATAGTCACATACCTTTACATTTCGGTGCGGCCGAGAGCTTGTTGATTAGCCCTGCTCAACACCAACTACACCACTCAGTCGATCACAAGCATCCCAACCTCGGCTCATTCCTTTCCTGTTGGGATCGTTTGTGCGGAAGTTGGATGGCTGGCAGAGAAGCTAGAGATTTGCGATTCGGCCTTTCGCCTAGCAGGGCGAAGCCGCTGGCGAATGGCTATTGCAGCAAGGGGGCCCCAGCGGCTTCAATTTGAAGTCTCTTTCGCGAGATTGGCTACTTGCTTGCCCCTTTATCCTGGCCTCACAGTCTTCATGGCAGTCTGCAAGTAGTTTTGTTCTCCCACGCGATCTATTAAGGAGAGTTGGGTTTCCAGCCAATCCACATGCTCTTCTTCGGCCTCTAGGATGTCTTTTGCAAGATCGCGTGAAATAAAGTCCTTTTCAGTTTCACAGCACTCGATTGTGGCAATAAGGTCGGCGTGCGCGATGTGCTCAAGCTTCAAGTCACACTCCAGCATCTCCTTCGGCGATTCACCAATGCTCAGTTGGCCCAAATCTTGAAGATTGGGAATGCCTTCGAGGAAGAGAATGCGCTCGACGAGGGCATCGGCATGCTTCATTTCATCGATCGACTCGTGGTATTCGTGTTCACCCAGTTCAGTCAGCCCCCAATCTTTAAACATCTTCGAGTGCAGAAAGTACTGGTTAATCGCTACCAGTTCGTTGTAGAGAATTTTGTTCAGGTGCTTGAGGACCGCGGGATGACCTTTCATGGTTTCGCCTGCTCAGAGAATTCTAGACAGGTCCCATTATACAAAAGTCCGCAAGCGGATGGCAACTAACCCACTGATTTTATTAATAAAAATGGTAGTGAGAAGTATTCGTATTCTCAAGCAGTGGCGAGCGTGTTGGGGACGCAAAGGCTTCCTCCGATAAAAGCGCTATGCAGGCGTCTTCGACCACTTTTTTGGCCTGTAGCAGGCACTTTCCGCACTGAGTGGAACAACCTGTAAGGCGGCTAACTTCGTCGACTGATCTCGCGCCCGCGCATACTTCGTCGCGGATAGCGCGTTCTGTGACCCCTTTGCAGATACAAATATACACAATCCCAAGCTAATGATAATGGGAATGATTGTCAATAAGCTTAACGAGCGCTCTAGCTGTATTCCACCGCGATTAAAATCCAGTCGGCGGGCCCTTCTGGTGTCTCTAACTGAATTTCGCTACCCACGGGTTTGCCGAGTAATGCGCGCCCGAGGGGAGAATCGCAGGATATTTTTCGCTGGGTCACGTTAAATTCGTCGGGACCGACAATTCGCCACCTCTGCTCCGCACCGATCTCATCCTCAACGGTGACCCAGGCGCCGAACCAAACCTTATTGCGATCACCCGATGGCTCGCGCACCACATTGAGCACATCGAGGCGTTTTCGTAAAAACCGCACGCGGGAGTCAATCTCCCGCAGTCGTTTCTTCCCGTAAATATAATCGCCGTTTTCCGAGCGATCCCCGTTGGCGGCGGCGGCCGAGACGGCTTTGGTAACTTCGGGTCGCTCCACTTTCCACAGCGCATGCAGTTCTGCGCGCAACGCTTGCTCACCTTCGGGAGTGATGTAAGGTGACCCAGCTTGGCGAGGTGGTCGATATCGGCTCATCTTGAGAGTGTAGGTGCTTCGCGGGAAGCGTGAAATACTCTTATTAATCCATAGAGCAATGGGGTGCGACTAGCGTGGGTTCTTATCCCGATGCGACTGCGTGGTCTCGGTAGCCACGTCGCTCCCAGAGGACGCGTATACTCATTGCCTATGGTCGATAAACCCATAACATTTGCTCTACGACATCCGATGATCCATCAATGCGTGCGTTGCATCGCGTTTTCCCTTGCGACTGTGTGCAGCGGGGCCACGTCAATATTGGCGGCGGAACGCATTGAGGAACCCGAGCCATGCGTTGCACTCCAAGGTAACCCGGTTCAGGGGGGCATGTTGTGGGGGCAAACTTCGCCGACAGCAGAAGTTCGTTTTAGCGACATGCGCGTGCCGGTCCTACCTGATGGTCAGTTTTTGCTGGGTCTGGGTCGTGATATGCCTGTACGAGTTGAGCTGATCGTCAAAGCGGAGTCAGCCTGCTCGCAAACTGTGGCGGTAGCTGGCCGCGACTACCGCGTGCAACGTATTGAGGGCGTACCCCAGCAAACCGTGACACCTAGCGCGACGCACCTTGAGCGCATCCGCTTAGAGGGACAGAAGGTGCGTGCCGCCAAAGCGCGCCGATTACCGCGCACTGATGGTTTATTGGCGGTCAAGGAGGGTTTTGTCTGGCCAGTGACGGGCCGCATTAGTGGTGTGTATGGGAGTCAGCGTATCTATAACGGCACCCCAGGGACACCCCATTATGGCGTGGATGTTGCAAGACCCGAGGGAACACCGGTTTTGGCACCCGCTGCGGGCGAGATCACTTTGGCCGAATCAGACCTGTTTTACTCCGGCGGCACAGTCATCTTGGATCACGGCTTCGGTTTCTCGTCTTCCTTTTTGCATCTGAGCGAGGTGTCTGTGTCCGTTGGGGATCGCTTGGCTCCCGGTGACCTCATCGGCGCGATTGGAGCGACCGGGAGGGCGACCGGGCCGCACCTTGATTGGCGGATGAGCTGGTTCAATCAGCGCATTGATCCGCAGTTGCTGGTGCCCCCCATGCCTGACTGACTGCCATGCCGCCCTCTGGTGTGGCGTGGCAGTGCTCTTAGCATCAGGAGGGCTTATACTCCGCGTTTTGGTTCGAGAGAGATTCTGTGCTGGACCCCAAACTACTGAACATTCTGGTGTGCCCGGTCAGTAAGGCACCACTGGTCTACGATGAAGAGAAGCAAGAGCTGCTGTGCAAGGCGAGTGGTCTCGCTTACCCCGTGCGCGATGGTATCCCTGTGATGCTAGAGGAAGAGGCCCGCGCGCTGACCACAGATGAGACGTTGGATTAGGGACGCCCGATGGCAGACACCATTTTTGGCAAAATCACGCGAGACGAGATCCCGACTGAATTTCTCTACGAGGATGAGCACTGCGTCGTGATTCGCGATATCCAGCCACAAGCCCCGACGCATGTACTGATTATTCCGCGAAAGCCGATACCACGCTTGGTCGATTCACAGCCAGAGGACCAAACCTTGCTGGGGCACTTGTTGCTGGTCGCAGGCAAAGTGGCCAATCAGTTGGGTGTAGGCGATGCCTTTCGAGTCGTCATCAATAACGGTGAAGGTGGCGGCCAGACCGTCTTCCATCTCCACCTGCACATTCTTGCAAGCCGGGACATGGCTGAGGACCAACTCGCCTCGGGTCTTAACTGAACGTCCCAGCCTCAAGCGCACACCTAAAGAGACATTTCATGAAGACCGCTGATATTCGCGAAGCATTTCTCGCCTACTTTGAGTCACAGGGCCATACGCGAGTGGACTCCAGTTCTTTAGTGCCCGAGGACGACCCCACCTTATTGTTCACTAATGCCGGCATGAACCAGTTCAAAGAAACCTTTTTGGGGTTGGAGCGGAGGCCTTATCAGCGTGCTGTGACGGCACAAAAATGCGTGCGTGCAGGAGGTAAGCACAATGACCTGGAGAACGTGGGTTACACCGCGCGCCACCACACGTTTTTCGAAATGTTGGGAAATTTTAGCTTCGGTGACTACTTCAAACGTGAGGCGATTCAGTTTGCATGGCAGTTTCTCACCGGCACGCTTCAATTGCCGCCCGAGCGGTTGTGGGTCACTGTCCATATCAGCGATGACGAGGCAGCCAAAATTTGGGTAGACGAAATCGGCGTCGACCCCGCCAGACTCTCACGACTCGATGAGGACAATTTCTGGCAAATGGGCGACACGGGCCCCTGCGGGCCCTGCTCAGAGGTCTTTTACGACCACGGGTCTGATGTGCCTGGTGGCCCGCCCGGGAGTGAAGACGATGATCTGGATCGTTACATCGAGATCTGGAATCTGGTTTTCATGCAGTTCAACCGAGATGGCCAAGGGGAGCTCCATCCTCTGCCCGCGCCATCGGTCGATACTGGTATGGGGCTCGAGCGCATTGCGGCGGTGTTGCAGCACGTGCACTCTAACTATGAAATCGATTTGTTCACGGCGCTCATCGCAGCGGTGGCAAAGCAACTGGGTATCACGAACACTGAAGATAAGTCGCTACGAGTGATTGCTGATCATTTGAGATCAACAGCTTTTCTGATCGCCGACGGTGTGCTGCCGGGTAACGAGGGCCGCGGCTATGTGTTGCGTCGCATCATCCGTCGAGCCATCCGCCATGGTAACAAGCTGGGCGCGCAAGAAGCGTTCTTTGCCGCGCTCGTGCCCGACTTGCTGGCGCAGATGGGGGAGGCGTACCCACAACTAGTGGAGCAGGCAGCCGCCATTACCGCTGCCCTGCAGGCCGAAGAGGACCAGTTTGCTCGCACGCTGGATAACGGTATGGCAATTCTCGAAGAGTCGCTGGAGGGAATTACCGACCAGACCATTCCGGGTGAGGTTATCTTCAAGCTCTATGACACCTACGGTTTTCCGGTGGATCTCACCAATGATATTGCGCGTGAGCGCGGCCTGACCCTTGATCTGGAGGGTTACGAGACGGCGATGGCGACGCAACGGCAACGCTCCCAAGATCATGCCGGCTTCAAGGTCGACTACAGCCAGAGCTTTAATGTCGAAGGTGAAACCGACTTTGTCGGTTACGAGGCAGATGAGGCCGTCGGTTCGGTGGTTGCTATTCTGCTTGACGGTGAGACGACCGATGCACTGCAGGCTGGTCAGTCAGGGGTTGTGATTCTAAATCGCACTCCCTTTTACGGTGAAAGTGGCGGGCAAGTCGGAGATTGTGGTCGATTGCTTGCTGGTGGCGGTGAACTCGACGTGACGGACACGACCAAGGCGCAGGGACATCACCTACATCATGTCACCGTCACCTCGGGGAGTGTGGAAGTAGGAGAAAGCGTTGACGCGCAGATCGATGCGCAGGTGCGCAATCGCACAAGATTGAATCACTCAGCGACCCACTTATTGCATGAGGCACTCCGGCGAGCGCTGGGAGATCACATTTTGCAGAAAGGGTCTTTGGTGGATTCGCAGCGTCTGCGTTTTGATTTTTCACATGGCGAGCCCGTATCAGCCGACGTTCTGGCTGACATTACTCGTGTGGTGAATGAACAGATCCGCGTGAACGAGGCCGTCTCGACTGAGCTCATGACTATGGATGCGGCGATTGAAGCCGGTGCGATGGCCTTGTTCGGGGAGAAGTATGGCGAGGAAGTCAGGGTGCTCACGATGGGTGCGGACCGGTTCTCCGTCGAACTCTGTGGTGGGACTCATGTCTCTCGTACCGGTGATATTGGTCTTTTTCTGATCACAGCTGAGTCGGGTGTGGCCAGCGGTGTGCGGCGGATTGAAGCTGTGACCGGTGAGGCGGCGCTCGCTCACGTCACAGGCCTCTTAAGAGAACTACAGTCAGTGTGCGGCGCGCTGAAAGCCACGCCTGAGAATGCGGCCGGCAAGGTGGACGCCCTGCGCGCGGAGGTGCGTGAGCTGGAAAAAGAGTCCACGCGACTACGCCAGAAGCTCGCTACGTCTGCCGGTGGAGACCTGACACAGGACGCCGCGGAGGTTCAGGGCCTTAAGGTACTGGCGGCGCAGATTGATGGCGCAACGGCCTCATCACTCCGCGATACGCTGGATCAGTGCAAAAACAAGCTGGGCTCGGGCGTGATCCTTCTGGCTGCAGTTGAAGACGGCAAGATAGCGTTGGTCGCGGGCGTCACATCTGACGCCACCGATAGGATTAAGGCGGGCGATATCATCAAGCATTTCGCGGCTCAGCTCGGCGGCAAAGGGGGCGGTCGCCCCGACATGGCGCAGGGCGGCGGCTCCGATGTTGCGGCGCTGCCCCAGGTCCTGAGTTCGTTCGTTGAGTGGGTGAGCACCCAACTCGATTGAGAGTCAACGGCGATCTATCAAGACATCAGGCGCAAATCCTCGCAGCGCCCTAGCGAGCGCGCGCTGCCTCGTAAAGTAGCCAGATCGGCAGACTGCTCATTGCCTTAGGGGTAATCGCTGGGTGGCCTCGGCGGACTCACTGACGCCAACGCGGTTTTCTGCCGATAAGGTGCAGGTATAGGGGGTATCGGTAGTGAGCCCAGTCACCGTAATCTGGGACCGAGCACTCTGTGCGGTAAATTCATTCGTGCCGGTACTGCACACCCCATGGTAACGCGTAAGGATAGCGCCCCCATTGTCTGGGACCGTTACCCACAGTGCGATCTCAGTGTCACCGTAATCACTTCTGTCAATCCTTGGTGGTGAGGGTGTCGTAACGGAGAAGGCGGTACTGCCGCGCGTGCCATCGATTTGTTGCAAGGTGCAGGTCGAAGATATTTCACCGCCACAGGCTCCTGACCAGCGGTCGCAAAGATAACCTTCTTATGCGAAGGCTCTACACGTGCTTTGACCGCGCAGAACAGGTTCTGAGGGACTACAAGTTGCGGAATCTCCGATCTCCAGGCTTGTACAGGCGCGCACTAAAAATTTTGTCGGTTTTGCCACCCAAAAAATTCAGACCAGTCACAGCGGACCGTAGTGTTGATTTTATCTATGTTAGCGACACTACGTTGACCTTTGAGCCGCGGCCCGCGAGCCGTTCACCAGCAGCGGAGTTTTAGGGGCTGAGACGATGGGCCATCGAATCAACACAAAAACTATACACGAAGGGGCTGCTGACCGTCAGGTCATACAGGACTGGGTCATCTGGCTACACACAAAGTTATTGATGAATCCAATCTTGGTAAAGAGGGTTGGCGTTAGTCACTGAAGTGATCTCATTGTTATTCGGTTGACGATAGCCTAGAAAATCAGATGATCGCTTGCTACCTTCGATCTTTATGCAACCGCTCTGCAGGCTGACTGCAGCCCACATCGAATAGACCGACAAATCGCATCCCAACGCCTTTTAGCCGCTTTGAATTGGCACTGCGCGTCTTGCGCATTGATACCAACACCGGTTCTCACTGGCGCTCGAATCGTGTTAAATACTCGCCCTGTTATCGCGACACCGCTGATCTCTAGTTTTATGGCGCTGATTGTCCAGAAATATGGCGGCACCTCGGTCGGCTCTGTAGACCGGATCGGTGCCGTAGCCGACAGAGTGGCTCGCTTCAAAAGCGATGGCCACGACGTCATAGTGGTTGTGTCGGCGATGTCTGGCGAAACCAATCGTCTTATGGGTCTCGCCAAAGAAATTCAAACCAATCCCGCACCGCGTGAGCTTGATGCATTGTTGAGCACGGGGGAGAAGGTTACTACCGCGTTGCTCAGCATGGCGTTAGGTGAACGCTCGGTTCGCGCGAAATCTTTCAGCGCAAATCAGGTCGGCATCTTGACGGATAGCGCGCATAACAAGGCGCGCATTCAGGATATTCGTGCAGAAGCGCTGAAAAAGGAACTTGAAGCTGGTGGCGTGCCGGTGGTGGCAGGCTTCCAGGGTGTAGACGTACAGGGCAACGTGACTACGCTGGGGAGAGGTGGATCAGACACTACCGCCGTGGCGCTCGCAGCGGCTCTAAAGGCCGATGAATGTCAGATTTATACCGATGTGGACGGCGTCTATACGACAGATCCACGGATGGTGGATGGCGCCAAGCGACTTCACCAGATCACTTTTGAAGAGATGCTCGAGATGTCGAGTATGGGATCGAAAGTGTTGCAGATTCGCTCGGTAGAATTCGCCGGTAAGTACAAGGTGCCGCTGCGAGTGCTAAGCAGTTTTGAAGACGGCCCTGGGACACTGATTACGACTGAGGAGGAAGCCTCCATGGAAGCACCTGTCATTGCAGGAATAGCCTTTAATCGTGACGAAGCCAAGTTGACCGTGGTGGGTGTGCCAGATAACCCTGGCATCGCGTATGGCATTCTCGGCCCTGTGGGCGCGGCCAATATTGAAGTTGACGTCATCCTGCAAAATAGCCGAGGCGAAAACTCGACTGACTTCACCTTCACCGTGGCACGTGGCGATATGGAAGCCGCGGCTGATGTACTCGCACCTGTGGTGGCAGAGCTTGGTGCCGGAGAGGTGTTAACCGATGACCATATTGCTAAGGTGTCTGTTGTCGGTGTCGGGATGCGTTCACATTCAGGGGTCGCTGCAACGATGTTCAAGGCGCTTGCAGATGTTGGTGTGAATATCCAGATGATCAGTACCTCGGAAATCAAAATCTCGGTGATCATCGAGGAAAAATATCTTGAACTGGCTGTACGGAGCCTGCATTCTGCGTTCGGTCTTGATACAGTTGAATTATAAAAAAATGGTGGCGGCTCGTTAGCCGGACTCGATTAGACTCCTCCTGAGGCAGGAGCATTTAGCAACAAGGATGTGAGCTGTGCTGATTTTGACCAGAAGAGTGGGTGAATCCCTCATGATTGGCGACGACGTTACGGTCACCGTGCTGGGCGTCAAAGGCAATCAGGTGCGCATCGGCGTAAAGGCCCCCAAAGAGGTAGCAGTGCATCGCGAGGAAATCCTCGACCGCATGGCAGAGGATACGTCCAGTTGTGATCTAGAGGATGAGCCTAGCCGGGCACCGGAATAGGTTTGATCTCGCAACGATGTCGGAGGGTTCTGCTAGTTAGATCCCTAAACTTTGTCAAATGCGACGAGCTAGTCTTGCTCAGTCAAACAACGGATCCAAGCGCATCAGTGTGAACAGCTGCATACGGAAAAGCTCTGTGGGCTCCGCTATCTGCCTTAGTGAGCCTTGGCGCTGGGCGGATGCCGTATTACGCGCCGTGTAAGACTCCAATACGTCATTGGCTCCCGTCAGGTCATCGACTTTAGGAGAGCCCTGCGACCTGCCTACGATTACCCCAGATGTGCGTTCGCCAAGCAAGATGTCGGTATTAGCTGTCGACCCAGAAAAATCGTTAGCCACTAAAGCCCATCCCGATATGTCTCTGCCGACATACCCCTGAGAGGTGTCGCCAGAACTAATATCTATCCAAGTGCCAGCTGCAGAGAGAAACCTGTTACCGATCACCACGCCGTCCTTGGTGTCGATTGCTACCAGCCCACCGCCGGCAGTATTTGTGGAGACACCCTGGAAAGTATTACCGGTAACCCCCATCTTATGGGTGATGCCTTTTCCGGTTTGACCAACCAATATAGCCACGCCGCCCGCAGACAGCCCTCCGTCGGTAAGGGTGTTGTTCTTAATAGTGGTAGTGTTGTTATCCGGGGATGCGGCGGTGCTACCCACATAAATAGCTGTGGTACCCAGTCCGGAGGATGCCTCATAGGAGTCAATGTCATTAAAGGTGATCTTGTTGGCTAAGATGGAGGTGCTTTGATTCGCATTTAAGATGCCTATCGGAAGGCCGATCCGATGCATAGAGTTGTAGTTGATGTCAACCTGTCCGCCGCCGCCAATGGATGTCCGGACGCCAAATTCTAAATCACGCAGCTCTGATCTGTTTACTTTGAGCGTTCCCAATACCCTTTGATCGGAGCTATTACAGCCCGGTGCCACATCAGCGGTTATTCCAACAATGGTGTCAGAGCCTTGAGTACCTGAGCCCGAGATTACTACCCGGTCAACGTTTCCAAATACGGTTCTGGCTGTGCACTCGGCTGCATTAGAATAAAACGCGATAACTGAGGCCGCATTTCCATCACTACATGGTGAATCGACCGAGATCGTCATGTTCCGAACAGACGCGTTGCCAACTTGAAACTCTATTGCAGTGCCGATCGCTTCTGAGCAATTTAGAGCTCCGTTCTGAATGCTGACAAGTGTGGCCCCTTTGCTTCTTCCGCGGAGGTCTCCTTGGAATCCTCTGGCGCTTACAGAACCGATACTGTAGGTGTTTGAGGTGAGGAAAATGTCGCGAAACCCGTCCTCTACTGCAGCATCTAGTGCGCACTGAAGGTTTTCGGTGTCGTCACCGGAGGTGTCTGATGCCACTTCAAGTGTTCCGCCGTTTAAAGTTACAGCACTAGAGCAGGAGAGGTCTTGCCCGTTTACTACTGCTGAAGTTGCTGTCATGAAAATGAAAATGAAAACGAGAAACGGAACCCTCATTTTTTAGTCTCCTAGGCTGCATTAATGAAAATGATCGATTACCCCAATTCTAAATGATAACCAATCTCATTATCATCCTGCCACACCTACAGTGGGTCGCCGCGATTTGAGCGGTCTAATCGTCTTGAAAAGCGACATCAGCCGGAAGGGATACCTCGCCTCAATAACTTGCGGGGTTCTAGTGAGCAAATCGATTCGCATAGAAGTCGCTCAGTAACGAGGCAGCGAACTCAATATCCTGCGTCAGTTCACTTTCGGGATATTGATCAACGTTCTTATCGAAGAGATAGTCCCGCTCAAAATATAGCCGGGCATGCCTCGACGGCGACTACAATGAACTTATATGGTCATGTAATATTGCATATAGAGGGAGGTGTGATAGCCTCGCACCTCCGCGAAATACGGCATTCATGGGTTTACGCGGCGGTTTGTAGCTACTTTTGTAGTCAGTCTGGCTAGAGGTTGACACAAAGCAACGTAAACCTTTGATTTTACTTTCCGGAGAAGTGGCCGAGTGGCTGAAGGCGCTCCCCTGCTAAGGGAGTATACGTTAATAGCGTATCGAGGGTTCGAATCCCTCCTTCTCCGCCATTTATACTGAAAAACCGCTGTTAAGCGGT
>MDSV01042172.1_pt1 | contig 15514 bp, 9 predicted proteins | sample 810851 | NCBI WGS metagenome assembly MDSV01 (sample SAMN05326640, study PRJNA326480) | marine metagenome | isolation source: seawater | place: Atlantic Ocean: North East | collected 2012
CACCAGCGCCGCGGCGGCGCGCGCCGCGACGAACGCGCACGGCCCCGCGGCGAGCCGGCCCAGCGCCGGGACGACGCGCGCCGCCGCCGACGACGGACACGCCGCCGCCGCCGCGCCGAGCAGCGTCGTCGCGAAAAGGCGCTGTGCCGTCGAAGACGAAGAAGAGACAGACCCCGACCCCGCGCCGTCGTCATCCGCTCGACCGCCGGTCGCGACGGTCTCGAGCACGCGCATGATGGCGTCCCGGACGTCGTTCGGTTTCGCGGATATTTTTTCCGCGCCGAACGTCTCTCTCCGCGTCTCGTCGCCGTCTTTCGTCGCGTCGTCGCACAGGGAGACGGCGCGGCGTATCGCGCGCTCCGCCGTCGCGAGCGCGCTTTTCGTTCCGCGCGCGCTCGCGCGCGCGGCGTCGTCGAAAAAGGCATCTTCGACGCCAACGCCGTCGTCGCGCGCCGATTCCCGCGCGACGTACTCGCGCAGGAACGCCTCCAGCGCCCCCGGCCCGCAGTGCGGAAGGGCCGCGGCGAGCGCGATGGGGATAGAGGCGGCGGCGTCGACCAGCCCCGACTGATCGGTCAAGGCTGCGACGACGCGCTCGCGCGCGACGCCGGCGCCGGCGGCGAGGCAGAGCGACCGCGCCGCCCTTGCCGCGTCGCGCCGCGACGCAGCGTCCGCGTCGTCCTCCGGAACGAAACGCGCGAGCAGACGCGCGAGCTCCGCGGCGTTGGCGTCGAACCAGCCGATGAGTTCCGGGGGCATCCGGTGGGTGACGTCTCGCGATTGAACGCTCGTGAACGCTCGCGCCGCCTCTTCGCGGACCGTCTCCAGCGTCCGCGCGAAGAGCCGCAGGTAAAAGCGCGCGCGCCATCGGTCGGCGTCGCGGCGTCGATCCGGCGGAATCGAAAGGGTCGCGCCGGGTTCGTCCCCGCGCCCGTCGCCGCCGTCGCCGCCGTCGCCGCCGCGAACTTCGCTGACTCCCAGCGCCGCCGCGACGCGCGTCGCGACGAGTCCCTTCGCGAAGGTCTCGAGATGCGAGACGGCGCTCGCGAAGTGTGTCTCGTCAGCCTTTTCCGCGCGGGCGCCCGCGCGGACGCGCCATCGCGTCGCCGCCGTCGCCGCCGTCTCCGCCGCGCGCTCTGCGACGCGCTCCGACGCGTCCGCCAGCGCCGCCGCAAGGAACGACTCCGCCTCTCGCGCGGCGTCCGCGACGACGACGGACGAGCCGTCGCACACCGCCGCGAACGCGCGGAGCGACGCGCTCCGAGTCGAGGGGCACCCGCCGCCGCCGTCGGAGGCTGCGTCCGGCGTCGCGACGGAGGACGCGTTTGAGAAAAACGCGTCGCGCAGCGCGGGGAACAAAACCCGCCACCGCGTCGCTTCCGAGACGTCGGGGTCTTTCGCGACGGATCCGACGCACGCGCACGCGGCGACGCGTCTCTCTTGTTTCTTGTGTGCGAGCTCCGCACGCAGCGCGGGCACGAGTTCGCACACCGAGCGTTCCTCCCCGGAGGCGCGCGCTATGTCGAGCGCCGTCGCCGCGAGCGCGTCGCGGTGCGCGCGCTCCGGGCGCTTCACCAGGTCGAAGAGGGCTCGGAGACTCTCGCGCCGCGACGCCGCGACTTTGTGACGCGTCGCCGCGCGCGCGAAGAGGGGTAATAATTCGTGCCTCTCGGCGACCAGCGTCGCGCTCGCGACGCGGGGCAGCGCGTCCGCGAGCGCGCGGACGGTCGCCTCTTCCTCCGCGGACGCCTCCACCTCGAAGGCGCGCGCGAGCGGAGAGAACGATTCGTCGCGCGTCTCTTTGATCGACTCGTTCTCCGTCGTCTCGCGTTCGTTCGCGCCGCGCCTCTTCTCGGAGAGCGCGCGCTTGAACTCGCGCGTCTTGCTCTCCAGGTCCCGCTCGAGGTGCTTCGCGGTCGCGGCGGCGCGCTCGAAGTCTCGGGCCGAGCGATCGCGGGCGGTCTCGAGGCCCGCGATGGATCGCCGCGCATCCTCGAGTTGGCGAAGAAGCGCATCCGCCCTTCGGCTCTGTTCCGACGCCGTCACCTCCTTCTCCGCGACGCGCGCCGCCAGCGATGCCGTCTCCGCCGCCTTCTCCGCCAAAGCGCGCTCCAGGGTCTCCGCGCGTCGCGCGCTCGCGCTCGCGCTCGCGCGCAGTTCGTCGCGCGCGACGTCCGAGGCGTCCAGCCTCGAGGCACGGTGCACGGCGCGGCGCAGGCCGTCGGCGACGGGGGCGGCGGAGAAGTCGGAGACCGCCTCGTCGCGGAGCGTCAGCCGCGTCGCTCGGTAACCCCGCCGGTCGAGGTAGTCCGCGACGAGCGCGTTCAGGGCGCGCCGCTCGGGCTCGCTCGGCGGCGGAAGCGGCGGCGGCGGCGACGAAGACGCTTCCGTCGCTTCGCGCGTGACACGAGACTCGACGTCGGGGTCGGCGAAGGCTTCAGGGTTCAGCGCGGGGTTTAAGAAAGACGTCCCGCCGTTTTCCGTCGCAGAAACCTTCTCCGCGGTCCCGGCGGCGTCTCGCCGCTTCTCCGCGGCCCGGCGCTCGAGCTCCGCCGCCTCGAGCTCGAGGCGCGCGCGCTCGAGGTCCTCCGCCGCGAGCTCGGCGTCGTACTCGGCGACGCGCGCACGGCTCTCCTGCTCACGGACGCTCGCCTGCAGCAGGGGCACGTCCGTCTGCTCGGCGTACGCGCGAAGGTCGCGAGCGGGGAACCGCTCTCGGTCCCCGAAGTACCGCTCCAGCAAATCCCGGGCCTCCTCGAGACGCCCGGCGGCCGCGTCGGCGCGCGCCGCGGGCGCGCCGGGCCGCGCGGAGGTGCCGGAGGTGTCGGAGGTGCCCTCGACGACGTCCTGGAGCAGCTCGAACGCCGCGGCGAGGTGCTCGCGCTCGAGCAGGAAGGACACCACGTCGCACGCGTCGACGGGTCTTCGCGTCTCATCTGCGGGATGACGCGGCGCGGGGTCCCCGCCTTCGCGGTCCGACGCCGGCGTCGGCTCGGCGACGAACGCCGACATGGCGTCGACGGCCTATCGCGGCCCGGTCGGCGCGCCCACCGTCGCGACCGTGGCCCGCGCGCCGCGGAGTGCGCGGGCCAGCGGCGGCGAGAGACACGACTCGAACGGAAGAAAAAAAAATGTCCCTCGATATAACCGGACTCGTCAGCACGTCGGGCTGCGCGACGGGAAAACGATCATCGCTACAACTCGCTATCGTAACGCCGCGGAAGGCGTCGAACCGAACCACCGATCCGTCGCGTATCACGTATCCTTCACCGCGCTGATGTACAACACGTTGTTCCCGCGCACGAACGCGTCGCCGTATTTGTTCTTCAACTGGCCGTTGACGTATTCCTGTCGGTTCGCGACGTCGAGACGAGTTTTTTTTTTTTTTCGCGCGCGCGCGCGAGCGCGACGGGGGACGCGGTTCGGTCAGAACTCTCGGGCCGTCTCTGTTTCAGGCTCTCACGGCCGATCGCGGCTCGCGAACGAAACGCCGCCGGCACGCGTCGCGACGACGCGCGCGTCCGGAGTCGAGCGCCGCGAAGACGTCGTCGTCTTCGAGTCCGCCGTCGGCGCGGTCCGCGTCGCGGCGCCGACTTTTTGACGACAAAAAAGAACGCCCACACCGCGGTAGGGTTCCCCGCGTTCGCGATCGAAGGGCGCGGAGGACGCGATCGCACGCGGTCGGTCGCCGGAAGCGAACGGGTTCGCGCGTCGCTTCGCTTCGCGTCGTGATGCGATACGCGGAGGCTCGGCTGGTGCGCGCGGGTAGTGGTGAACATCCCCATCGAGCGCTCTCTCTGGGTCGTTTAAGGGTCACGACTGCTCACCTCCGTCTGCTCCATCGCGATGTTCATGTAGCCATCCAGGGAGCTCATGATCCCGCGGTAATCCACCCCGGAGTTGAGCTTCACCAGCACCTTCTGGCCCTTGATGGACTTCAAAAAGTCCGCGGGGGTCTTCGCGTCCGACATCGAGGCGTGGCGTGCGGGTGACCGAGCGCGCGCGCACCGAATGAGGACGGCGGGGCGCGCATCGAGGCACGGCGCGAAATCGGGGGGTCCCGAACGCCCGAGGCTCGACTCATTTTCCCCGGGAGGAGTGACGTGAAAAGCGCCCCTCGGAAAAAGCGCTTTCGACGAATCGCACGGGCCACTCACGTCCGCCCCGCGAACGTCGACCCTCTTTCACGTGCGTCACCGTTCAAAAGCGCACACTCCTCGACATGGTTGCGTCCGCGTCGTCTGTCTTCGCGCCGCGCGTCGGCGCCTTCGGCGCCCCAGGCCGTGCATCGGGCGAGCGTTCCTTTCGCGAGCGCCCCGTCAAGAAGAAGGTAACAACGCCGTCCACGCGCACGCGCGCGGTGTCGAGCGATCGCGGAGGCGCGCCCTTTCTTTTGCCCAACCTTGAGGACCTCGCGAAACTTTTCGTCCGCGCGAAGGCTTCGCTCAACGAGGGCATCGCGTCCTTCTACGACGAGAGCTCCGAGCTGTGGGAGGAGCAGTGGGGCGAGCACATGCACCACGGGTTCTACCCGGGCGGATTGGACCGAGCGGACCACACGCGGGCGCAGGTGGACATGATCGACGAGGCGCTGAAGTGGGCGCAGGTACCCGAAGGTGCGACCATTTCGAGAATGGTGGACGTCGGGTGCGGCATCGGCGGGAGCTCCAGGCACATCGCGAGGACCTACGGGTGCGACGCGGAGGGCATCACGCTGTCTCCGGTGCAGGCGCGACGCGCGAACGAGCTGTCCGTTTCTTCCGGGTTTCTTCCCGCTCAGTCTTCGTCGACCGAGACCGAGCGTCCGAAAACACCCGGCGATCGTCCGCGCTTGAACTTCCGCGTCGCGGACGCGCTCGACCAGCCCTTTCCAGACGACGCGTTCGACCTGGTGTGGTCCATGGAGAGCGGCGAGCACATGCCGGACAAAGAACGTTTCGTGTGCGAGCTGACGCGCGTCTGCGCGCCGGGCGGGAAAATCATCATCGCGACGTGGTGCCACCGCGACCTGCGCGAGGGCGAGACGGCGCTTCCCGACGCCGAGCAGTTCCTGCTGGACCGCGTGTGCGACGCGTATTACCTCCCGAAGTGGTGCTCCGCGAGCGACTACGAACGCATCGTTCACGACACCGGCGCTTTGACGAACGTCAAAGTCGCCGACTGGTCGCTCGAGGTTCGGCCGTTTTGGCGCGCCGTGACGTCGGTGGCGACGTCGTGGCGCGGCATCGTCGGGCTGCTCAAAGCCGGCCCCGCGACCCTGCGAGGGGGGCTGGTGATGCCGCTGATGCAGAAGGGGCTCAGGGACGGCACGATCAAGTTCAACCTGATCACCGCCACGAAGAAGGCGTGAGACGAAGACGAAGACGTTTCGTCAAACCTTTTTTCTTTGTTTGTACGCCTCTGCAGATAGACTCGCGCTCGCGCGACGTCTCGGGACATCACGCCGCCGCTCGTTTCCCCATCTCCACCCCGCTCGGCGCCGACCCTCGGAAATCACGCGCTCGCCCGCTCTCGCCCCGCGCCGCGACGCGCGCCAGTCCGGCGAAACCGGCGGCGAGGAGAAGGAACCACGCGGTTCTCGCCGCTCGCCCCGCGATCGCCGCCGTCGCCGGGTGATCGACGGCGGTGGCGATGCTCGCGGCGCCGGCGAGAACCGCCCCGGCGCCGCATTTCCTGTGCGCGCTCTTCACCGCGGCGCGGTGTTTGTCCGGGACGAGCCGCAGTAAGCCGAGCCGCTCGAAGTTCAGCGCGCCGAGGAGCATGGAGAGCGCGGTGAGCGTCGCCGCGGCGACCCCGAGTTTGGCGTGCCGCGTCGCGAAGTGCGGTTTCCCCATGATGTTCTTGTTGAGGTAGATGGCAACGAGTCCCCCGAACGCGAGCGCGGCCGCGAACGTCTGCAGCGCCGCGTGCGTCCACATCGCGCGCAGCCGGTCGGGACCCGCTCCTAGCGAGCGGGACTTCAGGGCGACGAACGCGCCCAGGGGAATGAGCGCGCCGAAACTCAAGGACATGGCGCTCGGGTGGTACGTGAACAAAACAGTCGCGTCGAAGAGGCGCGACGGGACGGAGACGCCGAGCGCCACGGCAGCGAGGACGGCGGTCCATTCCGCCAACCCCCGGGGTCGCAGCTTTTGCTCGAGAGACATCTCGCTGTCGTTCTCGCCCGGCCGTCCGGGCGGCGTCGACATCGCCCGCCGCGCGGAGTGCGTGTGGCCAGATCCATCTCCTTTCGGGCGCTTCGATGTCGAGCGCGCTTTTTCGATCGACCGGGTTGCTTTGAAAACGGAGCGACGAGCCGTCTTCAGCGCGCGCCCTTTCACACGAAGCTCAGCTAGGCTATCACACGGCTACGCGTCTATCGCGCGCGCGTGGCCCACGCGCACTACTGACTCTGGTCTTCGTCCGTCAGCGCGTCCTCCTCCGCTGAAAGAAATTCCGCCTCCGACGGAGAGGCGTCGTCGGAGTCACCGTTCGGACCCGCAACCGGAACGCCGGACGACGCGTTCGCGTCGTTCGCGTTCGCTGCGGCGTACTCGGCGATGAAGCTTCCACGTCCAGAGCCGCTTCCCCGTCCCGAGCCGCTCCCCCGTCCCCGTCCCGAACCTCCCCGCTCGCGCTTCTTCCCGACGCGGTTCTTCGGAAGAAGGCCGAGTTTCTTCTCGCGTTCGCGCACCCGAGCGGCCTGCGTCCTGCCATCGTGCGTCGCGCGCGCCAGCAGCACCGCGGCGTCGCGCTCGGCGTCGCCCGGGTAAAGCTCGCGTGTCAGTGGGGCGGCGGCGAGCCCGCCGGGACACGTCGCGCGCGCGTGTCGCAACACCGCGTCCTTGGTCGCCGTCGCGCACCGCAAGTCAAAAACCGTCTGCGGTTTCGAGGCGCTCGCCTCCGGCGCCGCCGCGCCGCCACCGTCGCGTCCTCGAGCCCAACACGCGTTCGCGTCCTCGAGTTCGTCCTCGGCGTCCGTCGCGGGATCCTCGGGCGCGTCGACGCGGGCCACGATTTCGTACGCGCCGAGGAGGCCGCGCGGAACGGTCAGACGGCGGCGCATGGGAACGACGCGCACCGGGGGATCGTCCAGGAGCTCGTTCCCGTCTTCGTCCATGGCGTACACCGGATACGGCTCGGGCGCGGGAGCGGACGCGGCGAGCGTCGCGGCGACCAGCGCGTTCGCGGTCGTCGCGTTGACGTTCTGGCACATCTCGGGCGGCGCGTACAGACGCGCGGAGGCGTGCGCCGCGGACGAGCCGACGCCGACGCCGCGGGTCTCGCGCCCGAGATCCTCGCGCGGCGGTTCTTTCGGCAACGAACGCGTCAAACCGGACGCGGCCCCGGCGTCGAGCGCGAGCGCGGCGCGCGTCCCCACATCCATCATCGGCTTTCCCTTGCCACCGCGCTCGCGACTTCCGCCCTCACCGGGCGACGCGCCCGCTCGTCGGGCGCGTCGGGCGTTGTGATTTCAAAGGCGAAAAACGAGACACCGACTGGTCGGACGGACAACCGGTCATCGCCGCCCCGGCGAGCCAAAATGGGCATTCGGTTTCCGCGGCCTTTGACTCGGAGGGTCACCGCGATGGCGACCCCCGGCGGAGGCACCCTGCGCGTGTACGACAGGGACCTGCTGGATGAGGTGCTGGGCTCGCCGAAGGTGCGCGCCTGCGTCGCGAAGCCCCCCTCACTGCGCGCGTCCCTCCATCCGCGATTCGTCGTGCGAATCCGAGAACCGCGGTACCCCCCGTCGCGTTTCTCGCCCTCGGACCGCTCGCCTGACCCGCGCTCGCCCGACCCATCACCGCAGAACCCGAGCCGCGAGCCTTCCAAGCTCCGGCGGTCGTACGACGAGGACGCCGCGTTCGCGGTCGGGGACGAGGACCTGTCGAGCGAGGACGGGTCGGACGCGGAGGGCGACGCGGACGCGAGCGCGGTCGTGCGCGACGCGGACGACGCGTTCGCCGTCCGCGACGACGACGAAGGCGAGGCGTCGGACGGGCGACCGACCGCGTTCACGAGCGAGGACGAGGACGACGGGTCCTCCGAGGGCGACGACGTTGACGCGTCCTCCGACGCCGCGAGCGTCTCGAACGACGACGACGACGACTCGGCGTCGGACGCGTCGGACGACGATTCGGTTCGCGACGATCATTCGTCGCGCGGCGACGTCGACGATCCGCGCGTCGCCGCCGGCGCCGGGCTGACGAAGTCGCGCTGGTTCGAGAAGAAGACGGCGGACGAGAACGCGCGACGCTTCTTCCAGACCGAAGAGGCGCGAGAGGCCGCGTTCCGCGCGAAAGCCGCCGCGGCGTCGCGCGCAAACGCGGCGTTCGAACAAATGCTCGGGGACGTCGAGCGCGGCCTCGGCGCCGGCGGCGTCGTGGCGCGGGGCGACGACTCGGTGTACCGCCGCGAGGCGGCTCTGGCGAAGAAGCACGCGGAGATCCACGAGGAGTGGGAAGAGCGCATCTTCCGCGCGCTGCAGAGACAAATCAAGACGCACGTCGACGCCGTGGACCCCGAGGACTTAAGCCGATCGCTGCGCCGGAACGCGCGCGAGTACGCCGAGACGGTTTCGCGGAAACAGCGGAGCAACCCCAAAGCCGGCGTGTTCCTGGACGCGACGCTCGGGTACGAGTACGACCCCGCGGCGCGCGCGCGGGATCGCGCGGCCGTCGTCACGGTGAACTCGCTGCGTGACCCCACGAAGCGGGACGTGTATAAACCGGTGCGGGAACGGATCGAGGCTGGCCGCGTGCGCGCGGCGCGCGCGCTGGCGACGACGCGCGCGACGACCAAAGACGTCTTGGCGCAGGCGTTTTGGAACGCGCTCGAGTACACGCCGCACGGGCGGTACACGGACGCGGACGGCGAGCTGCTCCCTGCGGACGCGGCGATCCCGGGCTTCTTCACGCAAGGCCAGGAAAAGTGGAACCAGCACTCCGAGGGAAACGCGCGCGACGACTACGCGTTCCCGGTCGGCGAAGCCGGCTTCGCGGCGGCGCGGAGGGAGTACTTCGAGGCGCAGAGAGGCGGCGCGCGCAAAGCGCGCACGGGATTCAACGCCGCCCCCGAGGACGTGGACGGAGGCACGAGGACGACGCTCGGGTTGGTGCACCAGACGGACATGCTCACGCAAGGCGATGCGTTCGCGCGGACGGCGAAAACCGGCGGCGACGCGTTCCTCGAGCGCAAAGGGCGCGCGCGACGGGTCCGCGCGAACGGATTCGCGCCGGGGCTTTCGCCGACGCGCCCGGATCTCTTCGGCGTGATGCGCGGAGAGGGCGCGCGCGACGGGTACCCGCGGGGCGATAAGGACGACTTGGCGAAACAAGGCCACCGCGACGACGCTTGGTACGCGACCCGGGGGAAGGCGTGTTTCGAGGAGCTCGCCGTGCAGAAGAGCGCGCGCAAAGGGCTGTACCAGGTGTTGCAGGGGGGCGGCGCGTTCAGCGACTCGGGGAACCCGGCCGGGCAAAACGTCGGCGACGCGTGGCTGGACACGAAACTGAAAGACCCGGTGTTTGCCGTGGACGGGCGGCGGTACGGCTCGCGGTACAGCGGCGACGCGCAGGGCGACCTGTACGGTCAGCTGAGCCACACGCACGCGCTCTCGGAACACCCCACCAAGCCGGTGGTGGACCCGCCCGACCCGATGTTCGAGCGCATGCAGCGGCTCAACGCCGCCGCCGACGACGCGCCGCGAGCGAAGCGACACGTCCAGCAGTACGTCACGCAGCTGTGACGCAATTCGACGGAGACAGACGTGTATTATTGCAGTCGCGCGACGGCGTCGCGTTCTCGCTTGTACCATCACGTTTCGTCAAAAAAGCACCCTACCCGGTAGTACTCTCGGCGTTCTCGCCTCGCCCCGCTCCCCACATAAACCCAAGGTCTTTTTGCCTACTTGGCCTTGTCGCCGGCGGCTTTGGCCTCGAGCTTCTTCAGCCTGCGCCGCTCCGCCGCGCAGGCGTTGCAGTACCACTTCCCCTTGATCTTGGCATCCGTGCTGAGCCCGACGCAGGCGAAGTGGAACCACTCCACCGCGCACGCCTCGTTCTCGCACGCGATCATCTCCCCGAACGACACGCGGTTGCACACGCAGTACTTGGGCTCATCCGGGTTGGGCGCCCGGGACGCGCCGGCGGCCGGGGGAGCGGGCTCGGGCGACGCCAAACCCGCGCCGCCGACGCTCGCCGCGGTGGGCGGCGGCACGAGCCCCTTGGCCACCGCCGCCGCGGCTTCCTTCTCCGCGAGCGCCTGGTCGAACACGCGCAGGTCCTTGTCGAGGCGCGCGATGTGCTGCTCGACCAGGTCGTAGCACTGCTGCGCGAGCGCCACCTTCTCGTCGCACACGGCGACGCATCGTCTGGTCCAGTCGTCCACGTCGCGTCGCCGCGTCTCGTCAGACGCGTTCGCGGACGGATTCGAATCCGCCCTCGGATCGGTCCTCCTCTCCGCCGTCTCGCCCCTCTCGCCGCCCCCCCTCGCTCTTTTGCCGTGATCCGTCCCGTCGCGCGCCTCCTCGAGCTTCGCGTCCACGGCGCGCTTGATCGAGCCCGTCAGCGCCGACGCGGTCTCGTCCAGGTCGCGCAGGCGCTTCAGGTACGACACCAGGGGCGCGGAGACGGTGTCGACGTCCGCCAGAGCGGCGGAAACGACGCCCTGGGTCGCCGGGTTCGCCGCTTTGGGCATCGCGCCTCGTACGCGCGCGCGACCGCGAACGAGCCCGAAAGAAACCTCGCGGAGACGCTCGGACCGGGGTCCGCGTGGACTCCAACCGCGCGCGCCGGTCGCTGTGTGGAAACCGAGGAACGAAGACAATTTGAGTTTTCAGGCCGGTGCTTCGATACCAGTGGTATGTATCACCATCGGACAAGGCGCTCGGATAAAAAGGCACGTCGACGCTCGACGCGCGCCATTCTTTGCGACGGAAGTGCGTGGAAGCATGGCGTCCATCACCTCCTCTCTCTCGCTCTCCGCGAAGGCGGCCGTCACCGGCCGCAAGGTCACGCTCGGGAACAAGCGCGGTACGTCTCGCGTCTCGCTCCCCGCCCGGGGGCGCGTTTCCGACGCGCATCCGCGATTTCCACCACCGCCTTTTCGCGGCGACCGAAACCCCATTTCTAGGGTCTTGGTGACGTCTCCGAGCCGCCCGGCCGGCGACCGCGAGCGCCCCGGACGACGTGGGACTGGGCCGGAGCCGCCCGCGTGACCGTCGTACAGCACGCGCCGACGCGTCGCGCGGCGTCGCGCGGTCCCGCGCGGCTCGCGTCGCGCGTCGCGTGTCGCTCGCGACGCGCCGCGCGAGACGCGGCCACCGCGCTTATCCGTTTTCCTCCACCCGGCATTCATTCGCGCGCTCGCGCTCGCGCTCGCGCTCGCGCCGTCGCCGCCTTCATCCGCTGACCTCGCCCCCCCCCCTCCCCCCTCTCGCGCTGGTCCCGCTCGCAGTCGCCGCGGTTCCCGGCCGCTCCGCGTGCGTGCGGGCGCTCGCCGCGGACGTGGCGAAGGTTTCCTTCGAGGGCGCCTCCGCGGGCGTGGCTTCGCTGGACCTCAAGACGGCGTCCCCGGATGTCGCCAAGGGCCTCGTGCACAAGTACGTGGTGATGGTGCGCCAGAACGCGCGCCGGGGGACGGCGTCGACGCTCACCAAGAGCGAGGTGCGGGGCGGCGGGCGCAAGCCCTTCAAGCAGAAGGGCACCGGCAACGCGCGCGCCGGTTCGACGCGCACGCCCCTCAAGCCCGGCGGCGGCGTCATCTTCGGCCCCAAGCCCAAGGACTGGTCCATCAAGATGAACAAGAAGGAGCGCCGTCTGGCGATGGCGACGGCGATCCAGTCCGCGTCGAGCGCGATGATCGTCGTGGACGACCTCGCGAAGTGCGCGACGCCCAAGACCAAGGCGATGGGCGAGGCGCTCAAGTCCTGGGGCGTCGCCGAGGGCGAGAAGGCGTACCTCATCACCAAGGATGCCTCCGACAACGTGACGCTCGCCACGCGCAACATGGCGCGCGTCGTGCTGACGGACATCAAGCACCTTAACGTGTACGATGTCCTCAACGCGGACAAGGTGGTGGTGGAGGAGAGCGCGCTGCAGTACATCAACGACTTTTACGGCGCCGAGGGGGGTGCCTGGGCGTGAGCGCGGCGTGGGGCGCGACGCGAGAGTAGCGCGCTTGTACATACGCGCGACGAGCGCTTTCGCATCACGAAACGACGACACGCTTGTCGTCACGGCACAGCGGAAGTGTTCGCGTGCAAACAGACGCGCCGTGAAGAAGAGACGGCGCGCGTCGGATTAACAAGCGCGCTTTCGCCCTCGTCGCGCTATACTCTTCGCGGTTTCGCCGACGCGCCGCGGACCGGACGCCACTTGAGAAGGCGCGCGCGGAACGCGCGCGCGCCTTACTCCCGACCGCGAGTCTCGCGTCTCAAGCAACCAAGCCAGAAGAAAACGCCTGCATCTTCTGCGCGGGGGGGATGACCTGCTTGCACTGCGCGACGAACCCGTCCACGTCCGCGGGCTGCATCGAGAACGGGATGTGGAGCAAGGGGTTCCCGTCGGGGGAACCGCAGAGCCCGCAACAGTTGCAGCACCAGTTCACCTTGTTGGGGAAGCAGCAGCAGATCTTGTCCATGGGCACGTACGTGATGAAGTCCTTGCCACAGTAAGGCTGGTGGCAAGTGATCTTCATGCAGCAGAGCATGCACCCGTTGTCCACCTTCTCGATGTACGGGTCGTACGAGCAGCACCCCATGCAAATCTTGGTCTTGGAGTAGGGCTTCTTGTCAAAGTACTGCAGCGAGATCCAGTCCATTTCACGGACACGATAGCACGGCCGGAGGCAACCGACGCAGCACTTGTCCACCTTGTTCGTCTCCAGTGCGCCTTCGCGCAGGTACATGTACGAACGTTCCTTGTCAAACGACAAGCAGGCCATGCACAGCGCGAACTTCCCGCAGCACGTGGGGTCCTGCGGCTCAGCGTTGAACCAGATTTTGATGTGGGAGGGGTCGGACAGCCTCGTCGCGCCGGTCTGCGCGGAGGTACGATCGGAGATCTGCTGCAGGTTCATCGTCTGTTTCTCGGGGGCAGCCATGATGAATGCGTGGAACGAGGAAGATCTGCGGAGAGGGAGGCGTATGGACTGGTGGTGGGGTCAGCGATTTGCGATTTCGCGATTCTCGATCGTTTCGCACTCTGGAACCGGTTGGGTTGGTCGCGCGGAAACGGCGGCGCGTCGCGCGCCCGCGCGACCGGAGCGAAAGCGAGTGCCGTCCGTGCGCGTGTGTCGGAAGCGGGGCGCGTCTCGAGCACGCCCGCGTCGGGAGGAGGAGGGGCGCACCGATGCTTCGCGCGTGCGACTTGTTTTGGGGAGGGGGGCTGCCGCGTAAGCAATACAGATTTTTTTGCGGCGATCCCGATTACTAATCATACATGTAGTCTGAAAAAAACACAAATTGGTCGAACATTTTTGTCGAACTCTCGAACCTCGTTTCCATTTTTGGAAGCAGTTTTTGCGCCGAAACGTGAACGGAAATCCACTTGTGGCGCGAGCTCCGCCGGAGCGAGATGAACAGCCCGAGAAGCCGAGATCAACGCGGCGTCGTCGCTTTCTTCGTTCTTTCTTCGTTCGCGCTTCTTGGCACACCTGCCGAGATCGCGCGCACTTCGTTCGGCGCGGCGTCGGCGCCGCGGGGCGTATCTTCCGGGGCGTCGCGCCTCGCCTCTCGACGGGCACGCGTAGGCGCCGCGATGGATCGCGCGCGCGTTGCGAGCGCAGCTGAGGCGTCCAGGGCCCGCATCGAGGAGGACCTCGGGGCGGGCGAGTCGGTGTCCGAGCGCGTGGGCAGAGTCTTCGCGGGGTACCGGTGCGGGACCATGACGGTACGTTTCGAAAGACGCGCGCGGGCGCGTGTTTCGAAGAGACACCGCACGCGCCAGTTCCGCCGACCGCGCCGACGCGCCGGCGGCGGTCCCCGCCGCGCGACCTGAGCTTCGCGCGCTTCGACGCGCTTCGAATCATTAGGCACCGACGTCGTCGACGCCTGTTTCTTTTTCCGCCGCGTCTCCGTCGTCCTTCTCCGCGCGAACGGAGACCGATCGCTCTTTTTCGTCGCCTCCTCCGACGCGCGCGCGCGACCGCCTCGCAAAGCGCCGCAAAAGCGTTCCGTCTCTGACCCCACACGTCGCTCGTTCGAACCGTTCGAACCGTTCGTGACTCGTGACGAAACGCTCATTCGCAGCGCGGCTTCGAGCACCCCGGCGACATCGCCGAGGCGGCTTCTTTGTCGTCCATCGCGTTGCCGCCGTGCGCGTACCCGACGCACGAGACGCTCGGCGCCGCGACCGACTCGGGCGCGCTGTCGCGCTTGCAGCTCGAGGGCGTGGCGTACGCGTGCCAGAAGCACCTCGAGCGTCTGCCGGACGGTGTGCACAGAGCGGGGTTCATGATTGGCGACGGCGCGGGCGTGGGCAAGGGCAGGCAGATCTCGGGTATCGTCTTGGACAACTTCGCGCGCGGGCGCGCGCGGCACGTCTGGGTTTCGTCGTCGCGCGACTTGAAGCGAGACGCCGAGCGCGACCTCGCGGATCTGGGGTGCGCGGGCTTGCGCGTGATCGACGGCGTGAAGGAGCTGGAAAGAGAGACGCGCGCCGTCGGTCTGTCCAAGTCGTGCGCGGAGGGCGTGCTGTTCGTGACCTACAGCGCGTTGGTCGGCAAGGGCGGCGGCGGGAAGTCGAGGCTTGAGCAGGTGCTCGAGTGGTTCGCCGGGGGCGAGCCGCGAACGCCGAGCACCGCGGGAGCGGGCGCGGCGGCGGCGGGCGTTCCGACGGACGTCTCGCGACCCGAGACGATCCGAGAGACGAGGGAGCGCGACGCATCCGGGTGTTTGATCTTCGACGAGTGCCACAAGGCGAAGAACTTCAACGCCGGCGCGGACGCCGGGTCGAAGGTGGCATCGTGCGTGATCGAGCTGCAGCGACGCCTCCCGAACGCGCGCGTGGTGTATTGCAGCGCGACGGGCGTGAGCGAAGTGGGCAACATGGCGTACATGGCTCGGCTCGGGTTTTGGGGGCGCGGCACGCCCTTCGCCGACGCGAAATCGTTCGTCGACGCGATGAAACACCGCGGCGTCGGGTTTCTTGAGATGCTCGCCATGGAGATGAAAGCCAGCGGCAAGTACGTCAGCAGAGGGTTATCGTTCCGGCAGGCGGAGTTCTGCGCGGTCGAGACGCGGCTTACGGCGAAACAGCGCGCAGCCTACGACGCGTGCGCGGATTTCGTGGCGAAGCTCAAGGCGTGTCTGAGTCAGGCGCTGACGGAGACGCGATCGGGGGCGACGAAAACGGGCGCCGCTTGGAAGGCGTACTGGTCCATGCACCAGCGGCTGTTCAAGCTGCTCTGCGTCTCCGCGAAGGTCCCGGAGGTGGTCAGGCACGCGAAATCCGCGCTGGCGCGCGGGCAGTGCGTCGTCGTCGGCATGCAGACCACGGGCGAGAGCGCGGAGGCGTGCGAGGCGGAGAAC
>MDSV01235078.1_pt1 | contig 15513 bp, 12 predicted proteins | sample 810851 | NCBI WGS metagenome assembly MDSV01 (sample SAMN05326640, study PRJNA326480) | marine metagenome | isolation source: seawater | place: Atlantic Ocean: North East | collected 2012
AATATTCATAATTTACCATGCACCGCTGTTCGTTTTTTTACTGTTTATGGACCATTTGGTCGACCAGATATGGCTTTATTCAATTTTATAGACAACATTTTCAATTCTAAACCAATAAAATTATATAACAAGGGAGATCATATTAGAGACTTTACATACGTTGATGATGTAGTTGAGTCTATTTCAAAAGTTATAAAAAAAGTACCACCTAAGAAAATAAGATATAGAATACTTAATATTGGTTGCGGAAAACCTAAATCACTCACTCAATTCTTAGGTGTCATTGAAGAAACTATTGGAATAAAAGCTAGAGTAAAATATTTAGGTATGCAAAAAGGTGATACTCATACTACGCATGCAAGCATTAGGAAATTAAACAATACTACAAATTTTAAACCTAAAGTAAGTATTGAAGTTGGAATTAAAAGGTTTGTAGATTGGTATAAAGAATACTATAAAAGATAATCAATTTGTTTCAAAGCACAATGATTAAACCTCTTTTTGTCCTTCGCACATATAATGACATTGATCACATACTTCCTGTGATATGGAAATTTTTACAAGAGGGATCAAAACCAAAGATAATTTTCAATTCCTCCTATGATTATCATTCTGATCCAAGAATAAAATTTTTACAAAAATATCATGAAGTGAGTATCATACGCATGGTTGACAAGGTTTATGAGCGGAGAATAATACATTTAGGATCTAGTAAAAAATTTGGCCCATTTAATTGGTTTAAAAGCAAAATATATAATCAAATAAGAAAACCTGATCTCTTAGTAGGAAAAATATACAGAAAATTATTTTTTAATTGCACAAATATTTACTCATTTTTTAAAAATGAAAATATAAATTTAGTAATTTTTGAATGGGGTAATCCTGAAATGAAGGGTGAAGTATTTGAAAAAATTTTAACCGTTGCGAAAGGTTTGGGTATACCGGTATGCAGTTTGCCACATGGATTAAACATTTATTTAAATTCAGACATACATGAAACATATATTAAGAAAATAAAAAAAGGCATACTTCCAAATTTCAGGCCATGGAACAAATATGATAAAATAGTGGTTCAAAGTGATTTTCATGCTGATCATATGAAGAGATTTGGTATTGAGGCAAGTAAAGTTTTGATCTGGGGAAGTACAAGATTTAGCCCCGAGTGGCTAAAAATCAATTATGAAATCTACCAGAAATTTGAGTCCAAAGAAAATAGCCAAGATAAAATTAAAATAGTATTTATGCTTCCTCATTGGATATACAACGTAAATAAGGAGGATACAATCACTCTCGTAAATGGTATTTCAAAAATAAAAAATGTTCACTTAGTCATCAAAGATCATACAAGAGGAGATACAGGAGAATTTCCAAAAAAAGAAAAAAATTTATTAGAAAAAATGAACAATGTTGAATTTGAGACTAAGTCAAGTTCAACATCTTTGATTAAATGGTGTGATATGATTATTAACTTTGGCAGCAGTATTGGGTTAGAAGCCATTTACCAAGAAAAGCACATAATTTATCCAATGTATTTGCATTCTAACAAAACTATACATGACGTTACTAATACAACTCACCTCGCAAAAAGTTCAGAAGATGTCTATAATTATATTAATCGATTTTCATCAAATCAATTAACTCAGATTCCAAAAGATGAAATTAAATTGCTACTAAAGAAAGTTGTATATGGCTCAAAAGAACCGCACGATGTTCTCGATTTTTATTATCAATCGCTAAAAAAAATTGCTCAAAGAATTTAATTAATGTTTACTCTGAATTTAATTTTAAAACTATTATCTCATAAAAAAAGGATGGCTTACTTAGTTGCGTCTATTTCGATTATAGCTGCAATTTTGGAAACAATCGGATTTTCACTAATACTACCTATACTCAATAGTATGTTTAATCAAAGTGATAAACTTTTATCGAATTCATACTTGAATTTCTTCGAAGGTATTTTTCCCACAGATCAGAAAATTTTCATATTGCCAATTATTATGATTTTAATATTCCTATTAAGAACAGTATTTATATTACTCAATATTTATCTAACAAATAGTTTGTCATGGCAATTGAGAACCTACTATGCAAATCTCCTGATGAAAAAGTATACTGACACACTCTATGAATTAATTGTAAGAAAAAAAACAGGAGAAATTATAAATGCAACACTTACCGAAACTAATAGAGCCTCTCAAGGTGTGAGATATTTAATTGAGTTTGTAACAAAATCATTTTTAATGATATCTTTGGTAATTCTTTTATTAATAAGTAATTTTTACTTAACTATAAGTTTGTTAATTGGAATATTTATTATTTTATTCGCTTTTCGCAAAATAATTTCAGTATCTTCATATAATATTGGAAGAAAAAGACTAGCTTTGAGTGAAGAGCACACTGAAAAGTGTGCTGAATTAATAGACTCAATAAAAGAGTCAAAAATTCTTGGTATACAGGGTAAATTATTAGAAAGCTTTGATAGCTCTGTGAGAAAGTATTCAAATGTAAATGTTCTTTATACCTTTGTTACTTCATTGCCACAGTCATTATCTGAATTCTTATTAGTACTAATTTTTGCCACTGGATTAATAATAGTTGGCTTGACTTCATATGATATAAATATTCTTCTCCCACTTATTGGACTATATTTTGCCGTTTCTGTTAGATTGGTTCAGACTTTCTCTAGTATGACAATGATAAGAATGAAGTTTATAAGTTTAATTCCATCTATGAATAAAATTATCGATTATATAAATGAAAAGCTTGATCAAGAAAGAACTGATGGAATGGTTGCTGAGAAAGTTAATTCAAATATTAAAATAAATGATCTTACTTTTGGTTATGGTAATGATAAACCAATTTTTAAGAATATTAATATTGAAATAAAAGAAAAAAATTTCATTGGTTTGATTGGTAAATCAGGATCTGGTAAATCTACTTTTGTTAATATAATAACTGCATTATTATTTCCAAGTAGCGGAGAAATATTAATTGATGAAAATAATCTTAATGAAATGGATATAAAAAACTGGAGAAAAAGAATCGGTTATGTAAGTCAGTCTCCTTTTTTATTTAATGATACAATATACAATAATATACTCTATGGCAATGTTGATGCATCTAAACAAGAAATAATTGAAGCATCTAAATTATCAAATTCATACGATTTCATCATGCAGCTGCCTAATCAGTTTGATACATTCGTAGGTCAACGTGGTGCAGCATTGTCGGGAGGTCAATTACAACGAATTGCAATCGCAAGATCTTTAATTAGAAACCCTAGTTTACTTATATTTGATGAATGTACGAATGCCCTCGACCAAGAGAATGAAACAATGATAAAAAAAACAATCGAAAACTTATCGTCTGAACATACCATAATTGTTATTACTCATAACAAGCATATTATTGAAAATGCTGATAGAATATATCAGATAAAGGATAATAATTTTGTTATTAAAAAATTTAACGAAATTGAATAAATATGGATAATAAAATAAATATTGGCATTGTGGGAGGCGGTTTTGGAAGTTACGGACTGATACCAGCTTTTCAATTGGATAATAGGTGTGAAATATCGTCAATATGTACAAAAACTTCTGAAAAAGCAATTCAAGTATCTAATCAATATAAAATTAAAAATTATTTTACGAATTATACTGAAATGATTAAAAATTCTAATTTAGATGTTTTGGCAATAGCTACTATACCAATTATTCAAGAAGAAATAATACAACTTGCAGTTGCAAATAAAATTCATATTTTTTGCGAAAAACCTGTCGCTTCATGTTTTAAGAATGCCCTCTTCCTAAATAAAATTATAAATAAAAATAAAATCAAATCTTGTATTGATTTCCCTTTTTTAGAAATTGATGAGTTTATAAAAATGAAACAAAAAATTTCTTCAGGCGAATTAGGAATTATTAATGAATGCAATATAAGTTGGAAATTTTGCGCTCATCATATTAAGCACAATATAGTGTCATGGAAAAACAAAAAAAATGAAGGCGGTGGTTTGTTACCAATGTATGCATCTCATACGTTAAGTTATATCGAATTTTTTTTTGGAGAAATATCAAAATTTTTAATTAAGAAATATAACGATACAGAGTTATCAATTAACTTTATTACAGAAGGTAAATTATTAATAAATTTTGATCTAAAAATAGACTCTAAAGATCAACAGCACCACAGTATAAGTGTAGAAGGTAGCAAAGAAACTGTAATATTAGAGACAAGCAATGCCCTAAGATTTTCAGAATTTTATTTTCGTAGAAAAGGTGAAAAATTTAGAGTCATATCAAGTAATAATACTGATCAGCGATATTTAATTGTCTCAAAACTGATAAAAAAATTTATCAATAATATTTTATATAATGAAAGTATTATAAATCATAGCTTTGAAAAAGGTGTAAGGAATCAATTCCTGATACAAAAAATTGATGACTGCTTAAATAGCCATGAATGGAACAGAGTAAACTGAACAGTTTTATAATTTAATGAAGTAAGATGAATTGACTATATAATTTTTTATATAAGTGCAGCTGATTATTAATTAATTGTTGCACTAAAATAATATACTTATACCTACTTCTGGATATTTTATTTATCTGTTTTTGTTGTAGTAATTAGTAAATTTTGTCTACGTTATATGAAAATATTAAATTAGGAATTTTATCGTAATTATTTTATTTTTGGCTAGATTATTATAATTAATAGGTTAAAAACTAATTGTTAAATTTAAATATATTTTATTAAAACTACTAATTATTTGTTAATATTATAGATAACTACAAGCAAACATTTCATATAGGTAGTATTGAAATAAAAAATATGAGCAGAAAGTGGTGTGAGAAATAGCTTATTATGAATGATCTGAATTTCCATGATGCTCAAGATGGGCCTTTACTGAAGTGTCAAATTACAAATAATGATGATCTCGTAGAAGTTATTGATTTAGGATTTCAGCCTTTGGGGGACTCCCTGCTTACTGAAGAACAACTTAATATGCCTGAGACATATTACCCTCTTAGATTAATGAGAAGTAAATCATTAGGTCATTCTCAATTAGATTATATAGTTCCAAGTTCTCTTGTCTATCATCCTGAATATCCATATAAGTGTGGTATTACAAAAGAGGTTGTTGATCATCATAGATATCAAGCTACTAGAACTACTAATGATTTAAATATTTCAAAAGGATCGCTCATAGTTGATATAGGTTCAAATGACGGAACTCTACTTAATGAGTTCAAAAAACTTGGTATGAGAGTAATGGGAGTAGAGCCAACAAATATTGCTCAAATTGCTATTTCTAATGGCGTTGATACTACCCAGTCATTGTTTAACACAGAAACCTGTAGAGAAATTGTAAAAAATCACGGTGAGGCTTCGCTTGTTACCGCAACTAATGTATTTGCTCACATGTCGACAATGGGTGAGGTAATTAGAGGAATTAAAGAAGTTTTATCAGATGATGGATTCTTTGTTTTTGAAAATCATTACATGATAGATATTCTTAAATATAATCAATACGATACAATTTATCACGAGCATATTAGAAACTACTCTCTTACATCAATAATCAGTCTATTTGGTTTGTACAATATGAAAGTGATCGATGCTGAAGTTGTTGAGAGATATAACGGGTCAATAAGGGTTGTTGTTTCAAAAAATAACGGCCTAATGCAGAGTGAAAATGTAAAAGAGTTGTTAGACTATGAGGCTAAATTTGGCTTATTTGATGAAAAAGTATGGAAAAACTTTAATGATAGTGTTCATAAGTCAAAAAGTGATCTTCTTAATCTACTTATCAACTTAAAAAAAAGTGGAAAAAAGGTTGTTGGCAATTCATGTCCATGTAGAGCGAGTGTTTTAATGAACTTCTGTGGAATAGGGAAAGATTTAATACCATATATCGCTGAGCAACCAACTTCTGCAAAACTAGGATTATTTCTTCCTGGGAAACATATACCAATTGTTAATAATCAAATATTATTTGATGAACAGCCAGATTATATTCTTCTATTGGCATGGCATCTCGCAACCCCAATTATGAAAGACTTAAAGTCTAGAGGTATAAAATCAAAATTTATTATACCATTACCAAATGTTGAAGTTTTAGATTAGACATGAAAGTTGTTATTTTAGCTGGAGGATTAGGTACAAGACTTAGTGAAGAAACTCATCTTAAGCCCAAACCAATGGTTGAAATTGGTGGAAAACCAATTCTTTGGCACATAATGAAGTTTTATTCTCATTTTGGCTTAAATGAATTTATTATATGTGCTGGTTACAAAAGCAATACTATCAAAGAATATTTTTCTAATTATTTTCTTCTTAACTCAGACATAACATTTGATTTATCAAATAATTCAAAAGAAATTCATAATAACAAATCTGAAAATTGGAAAGTAACAGTTGTAGATACAGGATTAGAAACAATGACAGGTGGAAGATTGCTGAGAGTTAAGGACTATATTAATTCAGATTTTTGCTTCACTTATGGTGACGGCTTAAGTAACGTTGATATTAATTTACTTATTAATTTTCATAAAAATAAAAAATGCATTGCGACACTTACTGCAGTTCAAACACCAGAAAGATTTGGTAATTTAAAATTCGGTGATAGTGATAAAATTATAAATTTTAGTGAAAAACCCGAAATTCATGACAACTGGATAAATGGAGGATTCTTTGTTTTATCAAAAGATATTTTTAAATATATCGATGGTGATGAAACTATATTTGAAAAAAATACGCTGGAAAAATTATCTGTTGAAGAAAATCTTATTGCATTAAAGCATAATGGATTTTGGCATGCCATGGACAAACTTTCCGATAAAGTTTACCTTGAGAAGCTTTGGTCTGAATCGCCTCCATGGAAACTTTGGAAAGATTAAAAAAATAAAGTATGAGTCGCTCATATCAAATAGAAGATTTTCAGTTTTTTACTTTCATAACTGGTCTTCAAAATAAAGAGCAAATATTATTACAGGAATTAATTGATAGTTTTCCTTTTAAAAATACACATAAGCTAAATATTATTGATAAGTCAGAAGCCACAAAAAGACTTTCGAAGGCAAATAAAAAAATTTTTCTTAATGAAAGATATTATATTCAAAATATTGACGTTGATTTTGATCATAATAGCTGGAATCATTTTCTCAGTATGAATTCTCAATATGTTAATGTTATCAAAGAAAACGAATTCGACCACCATCTCACTTCAGTGCATAAAATTATGACTAAATACTTAACTGCTGATTATGCGATTATATTAGACAGTGACTCAAAATTTATAAATAATTATTACATTACAGACATTATTAAACTGTTAACTAAATATAATGACAAAGGAGATGTAGCAGCACTAGGCCAAATATATCAGGAAGCGCCATTTTCTCTTCCTTTTAAAACATTTTTACCCCAAGATTTTTATAGATTATTACTAAGTGAAAATAGAGTTAGTATTGCTGGAGCTTTAAAGGGGCTTTTAAGATTTTACTTAAATGGGATGAAATATAGTAAATCCGATAGAGCACACAAATTACCACGATTATTTTTTTCATTAATTACAATTAGTAGAGAAATTTATGTTAGTGAAGGAATGTTTTCAAAAAATCTATGGTTAGAAATTTTCTCTGAAAATAGAGGTATCTGGGAGAGCCACAGAGTAATGGGAGACTCAGGTGCATCACTTCTTTATCAAATAGGCATGGCTGGGAAAAAAATAATAAATATCAGGTATAATAAATATATTAATCATCAAAGATCAGGTTCAAGAAATTTAAACTCAAATACCAACACAACAAAAAATTGGTTGAGATTCGATAATTAGTATCGTTTAAGAAAGTAAATTTATTACTTTAAATTTTATAAATTTTATTAATGTAAATCTCAAAAAGTAATTTAATAAAATCCATGTCTTCGGAAATTTATTAATTTTACCATAATAATCAAAAGGTTTCTCAAATTTGGGAAGACTGTTTTTTTTATTTATGTCCTTTAATAATTCTAACCATGCAATGTTACATTGTATTTGTAGTTGTTTCTTATTTAATAGCCAAAGTTCTTTAGTATTGAAATTTCTTCTCATTAAGACATCACCACCATCTAATTTTTCGTTTATTCTCTGTATAACAAAGCCTGAGGTTTTATATTTTTTGTACACTTCCCAAAAACCACTTGGTCCACCTCTCATAACTCTATTATCACCGTGATGACTTGATAATATGCCAAATTTAGTGGATGTTAAAATTTTTCCTCTAAGAATACCTGATCCGCACCTAATAATAAAATCTAAATCAAGAGATGTGATATCTTTAATAGTTTTGTCAAAGTCTTTATAAATATGTGATTTAGATATTTGACAATTAATTTTATGATACTTTAAATTTAATGAGTCTACATCTTTATATGTATTACTTCCTCTAAAATCCATGCTTTCAAAAATTTTTGTCTCTAGTTTAATTATCAAAAATTCAATTATTTGAGATAAGTAATTTTTTTTTTCTTTTGAGATTTTACTTTGAGTTTTTGTATTATTTTTTACTGAGTCAGTATTATCGATGATTAGAATAGTTTCAAATATATCTGAATTTTCTGAAACGATTTTGATTAGATTATAGACATTATAAGCACAATTCTTTCTATCAATAAGAAAACCAATTTTAAGTTTTTTTTTAACAAAGTCTTTTTTCATCTTTTATATATACATCTATTTAAAAAACTATAAATTATTTCAATAGTACTTGTCTTACATTTTACGTGTAAAACATTAAATAGTTTTTTTAATTTTAATAGCATTTGTATATGAAATCAGCCACTGATATTGAAAAGATTGATATTAAATATATTTTAGATAATTTAAAAAATGAATTTAAAGAGTTGTCAAATTCAAGAGTTCTTTTAACTGGTTGTGCAGGATTTCTAGGTTTTTATATAGTTAAAGCAATAAATACATGGAATGATATGTATCCGTCAAACCCTATCACTCTATTTGCTTGTGATAACTTTGTTAGAGGTAAACCTCAATGGTTAAACAAGTTAATTAATAAAAATATTTTACTTTTTGAACATAATGTCATCGAGAAGCTGCCTAAGGATATATGTGAAATAAATTATATTATTCATGCTGCCTCAATTGCATCACCAATCTTTTATAGAAAGAACCCTATTGAAACAATGGATGCGAATGTTATTGGTCTAAGAAACCTGTTGGATTATTCACTAAATAATGAGTCAATTCAAAGTTTCTTATTTTTTTCATCAAGTGAAGTTTATGGCGATCCTGACTCAAAAAATATTCCTACAAAAGAGGACTATTGGGGAAATGTTTCATTCACAGGACCAAGAGCTTGTTATGACGAGTCAAAAAGATACGGTGAAACATTATGTGTAAATTTTTTTCAACAATATGATGTACCCGTTAAAATTGCCAGACCGTTTAATAATTATGGACCAGGACTTAAAATTGACGATAAAAGAGTAATCCCTGACATTGCAAAAAATATTGTACAAAATAAAAATATAGTTTTGCACTCAGATGGTTCTCCAACAAGAACTTTCTGTTACATTGCAGATGCGATAATTGGGTACATTAAAGTACTAATAAATGGTAAAAATTCTGCACCTTATAATATTGGTATTGAAGAACCAGAAATATCAATTAAAGATCTTGCAAGGACAATGATTGAAATTGCAGAAAAAAACTTTGATTACAGTGGAATTTTACAATTTAAAAATAATAATGACAAAAATTATTTAATCGACAATCCTAATAGACGTTGTCCTTCAATAGAAAAAGCTCGAAGTGATATCGGCTATGACCCTAAGATCACACTAGAAGAAGGTTTGTATAGGTGTCTTAACTGGTATTATAATTCTGTAGATTATTAAAGATTATGAAAATATCAATTATTGGATCTGGTTATGTAGGACTTGTTTCAGGATTGTGTCTGTCTGAAATTGGGCATGATGTAACATGCATTGACAATCAGATTTCAAAAGTAAGAAAAATTAATAACGGTATTTCCCCAATATATGAAAAGGGTATAAATAAATTATTAATTAAAAATTTAAAAAAAAATTTTAGGGCATCAACTAATTTAAAAAGTGCTGTTCAAGAAACGGATGTTTCTATAATTGCAGTGGGAACTCCATTTAAAAAAAATAAAATTGATATTTCTTATGTTAAAGAAGCAGCCAAACAGATTGCTCTTGCTATTAAAGAAAAGGAAGAATTTCATACTATTATAGTTAAAAGTACAGTTGTTCCAGGGACAACAGATGAAATTGTAAGTAAGATTTTAGAGTCTCACTCGAAAAAAATACTTAGTAAAGATTTTGGATTAAGTATGAATCCAGAATTTTTAAGAGAAGGTGAAGCAATTAACGATTTCTTAAATCCTGACCGAATAGTGATTGGTTCTAGTGATAATAAAACTAAAAAAATTGTCTCAGAAATTTATAAACGTTTCAAAAATATTGATATTTTAAAAACTAATAACAAAACTGCAGAACTTATTAAATATACATCAAATTCTCTCTTAGCCAGTTTAATTTCTTTTTCAAATGAAATTGCTAACTTAAGTGACAAAATTGGTGGAATAGATGTTAAAGAAGTAATGAAGGGACTTTATTTAGATAAAAGATTTAGTCCAAAAAATAAAGATGGAAAAAGAATTTATCCCTCATCTTTGTCTTACATTGAAAGTGGTTGTGGTTTTGGAGGCAGCTGTTTTCCCAAAGATGTTAGAGCATTGATCTCACACGGCAAGAGAAAAGGCGAAAATATGAAACTTTTAGAGGCGGTAATGAAGATTAACGACTCACAGCCTAAAAAAATGATAAATATTCTTAAGAAAAGTTATCCAAAATTATCAAATATAAATGTAGCAGTTTTGGGTCTAGCTTTTAAGCCAGGAACAGATGATATAAGGGAGTCACCCTCACTAAAAGTTATTGATAAACTTTTAAAATACAATATTAGCATTAGAGCTTATGATCCTATTGCATTAAAAGAGGCAAAAAAAAGTATAAAAAATAAGAAAGTTTACTACAAAACGTCTATTAAAAGCGCAATAAGAAATGTTGACGCGATCATGATAATGACTAAATGGAGTGAATTTAAGAATATCGATAGATTGATCAATAATTTATGTCCTAACGCAATAGTAATAGATGGAAGAAGAATATTAAAACCCAAATCAATAAAAAATTATAGAGGAATTGGCCTTTCGTAACCATTCAGATATTGATGACAAAAAAACTTATTACCGTTTATATTACAAACTATAATTACGGAAAGTATATAAAAAGATCTATAGAAAGCGTCTTAAGCCAGAATATTAGTAATTATGAATTAATAATTATTGATGATGGTTCGAATGATAATTCTAAAGTAATAATTAATGAATATAAAAAAAATGATAAAATAAAAATAATTTTTCAAGAAAATATGGGTTTAAATGCAACAAACAATGTTGCTATAAGACTTGCTAAAGGTAAGTATATTTTACGCTTAGACGCTGATGATTATTTAGAAAAAAATGCTCTAGAAACAATGTACAATTTAATGGAAAAGCACAGTGAAATTGCAATGATATTTCCAGATTATTATTTAATTGATATTAATGACAATATAGTCGGACAATTCATGCGACATGACTTTGATAAAGATGTTCAGCTTTATGATCAACCCGCTCACGGAGCCTGTACGATGATAAAAACATCAGTCTTAAAAGAAATTGGTGGATATGATGAAGAATTCAAATGCCAGGATGGTTACGACATATGGTTAAAAATAGTGGGTAATTACAAAATTAAGAATGTAAATAAGCCTTTATTCTACTATCGACAGCATCAAGATAGTTTATCAAAAAATGAGGAGGAAATTCTTAAAACACGTGCAAAAATAAAAGCAAAACAAGTCATTTCGAGAAGAATACCAGAGAAATCTGCGATTGCCGTTATACCAATAAGAGGCTTAAGTATAGATGGAAACTTACTTTGCTTAGAAGACCTAGGAAGCAAAAAAGTTATTGATTGGACAATTATGGCTGCAATTCAAAGTAATAACATAAACCATGTTATTGTTACTACTAACGATAAACAAATAAAAAAATATGTAAGAGATAAGTATGATCATAAAGTGTTGATTTTTGATAGATCAATAGTATCAAATCAAAAAAATAAATCTGCAGAAGAAGTAATATTAGAAACTATTAATAAGTTTCAAAAAGAATATTTTACTCCAGATTACACCATGGTGTTATTTATAAATTATCCATTTAGATCAACAAGGTATTTAGATAAAGCAATTAATACAATGAAATTATTCAATGTTGATGCTGTTGATGGCGTGAGATCTGATAATAGCTTATTTTACAGGCATGATGGTAAAGGATTAAAATTTGTAAAAGAAAAACAATTGCTGAAAGTAGAAAGAGATGAAGTTTATAAGCGTTGTGGAGGACTTCATCTTCTTAAAACTGAAAAATTTATAGATAATCAAAGTTTCTTTTCAGGCAATGTAGGTCATATATTAATTGATCAGAAATCAGCACTAGCAATTAACTCAAAATTAGACTTACAAATTTTAAAATTAATTGCCAATAGAGATATTAGTTAAATATGATTGATAAAAGTAGTAATTTTGTGGTTGCAATTATTCCAGCTAGAGGAGGATCAAAAGGATTATATAAAAAAAATATTCAGACTCTTAATGGGAAACCACTTATAGCATATACAATTGAGGCAGCAAAAAAAAGTCAATTAGTAGACAAAGTTGTAGTTACAACAGATGATCAAGATATAAGAAATATTTCCATTGAACATGGAGCTGATGCCCCTTTTTTAAGAGATCCTAATCTTTCAGGAGACGATGTACCTTGTAATCCAGTAATTAAAGACTGCCATGGTAAAATGGAAAATTATTACAGAAAGAAAATTGATATAATTCTTTACATGCAGCCTACTGAGGTATTTAGAAAGATATGGATGATAGATCAATCAATTACAGAACTTATCAACAATGAAGAACTTGATACAGCTTTTGTTGCTTACGCATCCCATAAGAATTTTTGGCAAATTAAAAACAATACCCCATCAAGATTGATATCATTCAATGAGCATTTAAGACAAGATAAAATACCAGTTTACAGAGAAGATACTGGATTAGCCTGTGCATCCAGGCGTAGAGTAATATTACAAGGTTTGCGAATTGGGAAAAATGTCAAAATTATTCCCCACATGAGTGAATTAGGATCGATTGATATACACACAAAACAAGATTTATTGTGTGCAGAAGCTATTTTATCTCTAAAAGACATAACAATTAACGACTGATAAAATACTCTTAATCTTGAGGGTTTAATGAAAAAGAATATAGATCAAGCTGACATAATTCGAAAATTATTAGATTGTGAAAATAAGTATAATTTTTTTGATATAATAACTGATGACATTCAAATTTATCCATTAATAAGGATGGGTATATTCTATGAAATCTTAAAGAATCTTAATATTTATGAACCGCAACCAAAAAGCTTAAAAATTAATAAGATTAATAGCATTTTAATTCTTATAAAAAAATTATTTAACAATTTTAAAATATCAAAAATCAAAAATCATAAAATCGCAATTATTGAACATCCGAGAAGAATAGATGGATCTACTGAAGATATTTACACAAGTTTCTTATATGATATTTTTCCGAATGATACATTAACCATAAAACATCCAATGTATGGTAAAATTATTACTGATGGTAAAACTAAGTATGACAGTTATCACTACGATAATATTTTAATTAAGAAAAAGCTTTTAAAATTTATATATTTTAAAAATAAATATTTTCACATTACCAATAAAATATCAAAAATAATAAACAAAGAAATAGATAAAAATCACGATTATTTCAAATTCATAGAAGGCTTAATTATAGATAAGATAATTAGCTGTAAACTTGCAAAAATTTTTTTATCAAAATATAATTTTGAGTGTTTAATTGTAGTAAATGGGTATGGTTTTAATCATTTTGTCCTAGCGGCAAAACAATTGGGTATTGAAGTTATTGAATTACAGCACGGTAATATTTATGACACACATTTAGGTTATCATTACCCAAATTCAAAAGTTGGAAGCATTGATAGCTTCCCAGACTACTTATTAACTTTTGGTAAATATTGGAATAATCAAGCTAAATTTCCAATACCAAAAAATTGCGTAAAAGAGAATGGTTTTTATTTTTTTGAGCAGAGTTCATTGTCCAATAAAGTTTCAGGTCATTTGAAAAAAAATAAAATTTTAGTTATTTCACAACAAAACATCGGAAGGAAATTAAGCTATTTTACAATGGATTTGGCTAAAAAACTAACTAATTACCAATTCATTTTTAAACCTCATCCAAAGGAAATACTCAATGAGGCTGAATATTTAAATGAGTTAAAGGATGTAAAAAATATAACAATTTCAAGGAAAGCTCTATATAAATTATATCCGACTGTTGAGTTTCAAATTGGTGTATTTTCTACGGCAATTTATGAAGGATTGGGGCACAGTGTTAAAACAATAATTTATAAGATAAATGGATGGAAAGTCATGTCCAAGCTTGAAAATTATCAAGGAGTGAAATTTGCTAAAGATATAAATCACGCAATTGATTTATTAATTAATGATAAATTTCAAGAACCTGAACTTAATATTTTTTTTAACAAAGATGTTTTAGAAAATCATTTAGAATTTTTTAAATTATATATGAATTAATGATATTTCAGATCAATAGCACTTATATATTAAAAATTTTAATCATCTCGGTCTTTCTTCCCTCTGTAATTTTTATATTTCCAATTAGACTTGACCAACTACTTATCTTTTTTTTTGGATTTGTAACTTTTTTTGGTTTTTTTGTTAAATGGAAAGTACCAAGAGATGGATCTTTTTTTTGTGTTTGTATACTTGTTCTGGTCATTATTGCACTTCTTCCAATATTCTTAATTGAAGAAAAGAGTCTTCAAATGTTGCAAGATAGGTCGCTCATTTATGTTATTTCTGATGTTGAACGTCTTATTAGGGTAGTAATAATTATTTTAATTTCGGCCAGCGTTTTACAAAATCAAAATTTAACAGATATAAATAAATTGAAGTCAAGCTGTATAAATTTATTTTTTTTATTATTATCTATAAATAGTTTACTAATTTTTTATATTGCAGTATCAAATAATTTGCCCGATTTTTTGTTAGACTTTTATTGGCTTACAACCCAAGAGTCTTTAAATGAGACAGTTGCTGGAAGATCTTATTTGAATAGCAGAATTACAGGTATCTTTCTCCAACCAATGGAATCTGGATTTGCTTATGGTCTTGGTTTTTTACTTTTATTGTACAAAAATAAGTTTAGCTTCATATTTGATCTAAAGAAATTAATTTTAATAATTTTAATTTTTATTGGCGGTATACTGTCAATCTCAAAAGTTTTTTTTATAGGCGTTTTTTTTATAACAATAATAA
>MDSV01229517.1_pt1 | contig 15511 bp, 11 predicted proteins | sample 810851 | NCBI WGS metagenome assembly MDSV01 (sample SAMN05326640, study PRJNA326480) | marine metagenome | isolation source: seawater | place: Atlantic Ocean: North East | collected 2012
GCAAAAGTACCGCCCGATACACCAGTTATATTAGCAGTAGCTCCATCACATGTTGCAACCAACTCAAATGAAGAATCATCACCCGGTAGAACTGTAAAAACTATTAAAGGATTATCTGTGTAAACACTACAACCTGTATCTAATGCATCAACCCTTGCAAAAACAGATAATCCGTCAGTAACATTATATAAACTACTAATCTGATTTACACTGTTTTGAGCATCCGATGAGGACAAGTAAAAAGTGGTATTATAATCATTAATGTTAAGGCTACCAAGAATATTCTGTGTCAATGAATCTAGATCAAATTCAACTTCACCATTTCCAGAAATATCACACAGAGTCAAATCATCAATATCACTAATTTCTGGATAAGGAATAATATTTAACAAAAAATTTGATATTTCAAAACATGTTGTATCCAAGTAATCAACTCGAGAATAAATAACTTGATCATCAATACCACTAAAGCTTTCTATGTTTTGAATTTCATTGTTATTATTTTCTGCATCATCTAGGGAAGTGAAGAATGAAACGTCTAATACACTAGGGTCAGTAGATACTGAAAGTATTAAATCATTATTAATTGATAAATCAAAAATAAATGAGTTATTTTGATTGTCACAAATATTTAAATCTATTGGCTGTTCAACAATTATTTCAGGGATAACATTAATACAAACTGTTTCTATATATTCACAACCAAAATCATCCATTACAATATAATTATAGCAGTTTTCACCTGATTCTGTGGGTTGCACCGTAATATCATTTCCATCAATTTGAATAATTGAGATATCATCTTCCCATTGTTCGGAAATTATAATTGAAGGGGGTGAAGAAAGAGAAGGATCAAAATCAAGATTCCAGGAAAAAAGTGTGCCATCATCAATTGCCCATGAGTCGGTTACTGTAAAAGTCCACTCACCATTTAGCGGAGTTCCAATTAAATCAGAAAAAGATGATGTACCTGAGGCGCCATATGTACCTTCAGGTACTGTTCCATTTACAACCGAATTTGAAATATCCACATTAGAAGAAGGGGAAAAGCAATAATTCCAACCAGTTCCTGGATTTCCGTTGTCTGCTTGATCAGGCACTCCCAAATTACCTGAAGGATTATTACCATCAGCATAAGAAGCAAAATATACAACCTGACCTGTTGGAGATGTTAAAAACATATCGAGATCACCTAGGTATGAGTGCTCAATAACTACGCATATTTGTATGAGTTGATTTACATCCGTAAAAGATAGATTATCAGCATAGCATTCTACATTAATTGTAGACTCGTAAGAAACTCCCTCACCAGTTGTTTGGGTATCTTGCAGCCATGTTTGTTCAAATATTTCTGGTGCACAATCTTCAAGCTGAGTAGTATTTGCAACCCCACTAATTATGGTCGATTCTCCAAAACATATTTCAGGTAATTCAGCTTGGGTTCCAGAAAAATCAATTGACGGAGCAACTAAAACTATTTGAGTAGCCTGTATTGAAGAACATCCTTCAGGATTATCGTCAGTTACAGTTAATCCGACTGAATATATTCCAGATTCGTTAAATGTGTGAATAACGTTTTGACCTTCTGACGAATTACCATCTCCAAAGTCCCACAAATAAGAAGAGTTTTCATCAGAAACTGAAAATTCAGCTGAACCAAAAAATTCAACATCATCTCCAGGACAAACTAAAATATTACCATCTGCGTCAGGTGCAGGATTGACATTATCAATTGAAGCCGTAATGTCTTGACATGGCTCATAACAACTAATATTAGCATCCCATCCACTTGTACTTGCAGCTCCATCACTAATAAATTCAAAAGTCAGACATCCTGAAGGGTTATTAGCAGCAATGAAACCTGGACTTGAGTTATTTGCAGTCCCAGAAAATATCCCAAATTCATTAGCTGAAACAGAATTTCCATTGTAAATTATCAAACCATCTCCTCCATTATTGGTTAGGGGTTGGGTAGAAAATGATTGAAAATCTATTTGAATAATCTGGCCTGCCTCTTCAGGGCAAATAGTTATTATAAAATTTTCATTTGCTCCATATACACCAGATGAGCCCCCAGAATCATAAAAATTACCTGAGCAAGTTTGAACAGTACCTTGTTGACTAATTAATATTTCTTGCGAGATAGTTAAAATAGGTATCAGAAAAAAAAGAAAAAAAAATCTGGAACGTATATTCATCATTTAATTATTTTAGGTTTTATAATTATTAAATAATTACTATTATCGACTCTAAAAAATTGATTTTTTTTTAAGTTGTAGTTGAAATTATATTCCAGTGGGTTAAAATTTTCTGATTTAAATTCTAATTTGCTTTTCTTTTTATCATTTTTTATACTAGACAAAAGTGGATAGCTTGAAATATTTTTTTGGTTTTCCTTTATAATTTTGACTCTGTTTCTCAAAATATCTTTTATATCCTTAATTAAAGGTTTTGAAGAATAAAGCTTTTTAAGTGTCTCTTTTTCATATGCAGCACTTATCATTATCTTTTCATTTTCAGTTAGCGGATAGTTAGTGTTAGATGGATAAAAAGTAATCCATGAATTTCTGTTTGAATTCTGAGCTGTATTTTGCTGGATAAAACAGAAAAAACAAAAAACTATTAAAAAATATTTCCTCATTACTTAGGGCTAATTAGGGCTAATTTAATTTATTTTTTTTAATTATAAGTACTGATAATGCTATCAAGGATTTTTTTCTTAAGAAATGTTCTTTATATTAGGCATGATAATTGTAAAAGTTATATAAAATAAAATTTAAAGTATGAGGATAAATGATAAAATTCTATTAACAGATGAAGAAATTGGAGACGATCATATCTCAACATCAGATTTTACTCCGATTCGAAAAGATGCATTTGATAAATCTGACGAAGAAAAAATTTCTATAATTCAAAACCACGTAAAAGAAATAATGCTGACTTTAGGATTAGACCTAACAGATGATAGTTTAAGGGGCACACCAAAAAGAATAGCAAAATCTTATGTCAAAGAGTTGTTTTCTGGATTAAACCCAAAAAACAAGCCTAAAGCCGCAACATTTGACAATAAATACAATTACAGAGAAATGCTTGTTGAAAAGGACATTACACTTTATTCAACATGTGAACATCATTTTTTACCGATCGTTGGAAAGGCCCATATCGCATATATTTCTAGTGGAAATGTTATAGGTTTATCAAAAATGAATCGTATTGTCGATCACTATGCAAAAAGACCTCAAGTACAAGAAAGGCTTACAAAACAAATAGTTAAAGAGCTTCAAGAAGCATTAGACACTGATGATGTTGCATGCGTTATTGATGCTAAACACTTGTGCGTTAATTCAAGAGGAATTAAGGATGTATCTTCTAGTACTATCACAAGTGAGTTTGGAGGTAAGTTTAAGTATGATGCTGCCACAAAAGATGAATTCCTTAAATATATTCAATTAGATACTTCTTTCAATGGAATATAAAGTGTAATTTTATTACATGCATTTTGTTAACCAACAATTAAAGATATTTAATAGTATTTCTGCAAAAAAGGAAAATTTTAAATCTATCTCTAAGGGTCTCGTTGGTATGTATGTTTGTGGTCCAACAGTTTACAATAATGTCCATTTAGGGAATTTAAGGACATTCACTTCGTTCGATATTATTTACAGATACCTTACCCATATTGGTTATAAAGTAAGGTACGTCCGAAATATTACCGATGTTGGCCATTTAGAAAATGATGAAGATACCGGTGAAGATAGAATTAGTAAGAAGGCTAGAATTGAAAATTTAGAACCAATGGAGGTTGTACAAAAATATACCTATAATTTTCATGAGATTACAAGAAAATTTAATTTACTCCCTCCTAATATTGAACCAACCGCCACAGGCCATATACCTGAACAAATAAGACTTATCGAAAAAATTATTGAAAAAGGTTTAGCGTATGTGAAAAATGGATCGGTATACTTTGATGTCTTTGAATACAGTAAGTCAAATAACTATGGAACTTTAAGTAAGCGTAATTTAGAGAATTTAATACATAATACCAGGTCTTTAGACAGACAAACTGACAAAAAAAACCCTCAAGATTTTGCCCTATGGAAAATGGCTGAACCAAAACACATAATGAAATGGGACTCACCATGGAGTGAAGGATTTCCTGGATGGCATATTGAATGTACTGCGATGAGTAATAAATATTTGGGAGATCTTTTTGATATTCATGGTGGGGGAATTGATTTAAAGTTCCCGCATCACGAATGTGAAATTGCTCAATCTAATGTTTGTTTTGGTACAAATGCTGCTAATTATTGGGTTCATGCAAATATGCTAACATTAAACGGGCAAAAAATGTCAAAATCCTCCGGTAATAACATTTTACCTGATGATATATTTTATAATGGATCGCCTTTACTTTCTAAAACTTTTTCTGAATCATGTGTGAAATTTTTTATGCTTCAAGCCCACTATAGAAGTGTTTTAGATTTGAGTAACGATGCCCTTTTAGCTGCAGAAAAAGGATATAATAAGCTAATTGAAGCTATTAATATTTTAGAAAATTTTAATAGCTTCAATGAAGATTCAGATTTTAATGTTCAAGATTGGTTGAATAGTTGTTATATGTCAATGAATGATGACTTTAATACCCCTAATTTAATAGCTAATATTTTTGATGCTGTTAAATTTATTAATAAAGTAAATCTAGATAAGGCATGTATTTCAAGGGAAGATTGGGAAATTTTAGTAAGTTCAATAAATTCGTTCGTATTTGATATAATGGGTCTTCAAAAACCAAACTTTATAATTGAAGAAAACAGTAAACTTAACGACCTAATTGACATTCTTATTAAAATAAGAAACGATGCAAGAAGAAATAATAATTATGAGCTAAGTGATAGAATAAGAGATATGCTTAAAAATAAAGGCATTTCAATTAATGACTCTGAAAAAGATTCATCATTTACAATAAATTAGCAGATGAAATTTTTAATTATTCCATTTATCCTTTTAATCAAATTTTATCAAAGAGCAATATCTCCCTATTTTCCCGCTACCTGCAGACATCAACCCACATGCTCTCACTATTCTATTGAAGCACTTGAAAAACACGGACTATTTTTTGGTTCATATCTTGCTGTTAGAAGAATTTTAAGATGTCATCCCTGGGGAAAGTCTGGTTATGATCCAGTTCCTAAAAAATTTAAAAGAAAATAATTATGGAATTATTACAATTCATATGGGACCCTAGCTCCGAAGGAATTACAATTGGAAAAATTACAATTTACTACTATAGCATTATGTGGATGTTGGCCTTTATATTGGGATTTAAGATTATGCAAATTATTTACAAAAGAGAGGGATTATCCATGGAAAAACTTGATTCTCTTTTTATATACACAATACTGGGTACCATGATAGGAGCTAGACTTGGACATGTAATTTTCTATGACCCAGTATTATTTAAAGAAGATTTCTTGAGCGTTTTTTTACCATTCAATTTTACTCCCGAGTTTAAATTTTCAGGATTTAGGGGGCTTGCTAGTCATGGAGCAGCAATAGGTATTATCGCTGCTATGTATTTGTACAACACCCGAATTTTAAAAAAATCTATTCTTTGGATTCTTGACAGAATTTTAATTCCAGTTGCAATTGGTGGTGCTTTTATCAGAATTGGTAATTTCTTTAACTCAGAAATTGTTGGTAAAAAATCGGATAGTATATTTGCTATTGTATTTTCAAAACTAGATGATTTCCCTCGTCATCCTACACAACTTTATGAAGCTTTTAGCTATTTAATTATATTTTTTATAGTTGCTCATATATACTGGAAAACTGATAAATTAAAGAAAACCGGTTATTTATTTGGATTATTTTTTGTTTTACTTTGGTCAAGTCGTTTTATAATCGAGTTTTTCAAAAAGGCTCAAGTTGAAGGTAGAGAAGATTGGATTCTAGGTATGAATACCGGACAAATATTAAGTATACCATTTATATTAATTGGTCTTTATTTAATGTTTAAAAAAACCCCTAAATATTAATGATTAAACTCTTTAGATTGATTGCCCTTCTCGAAGGTGTATCCTTTATACTGTTACTATTTGTTGCTGTACCGATTAAATATCTATTAGATGATTCAACTTATGTAAAATTATTTGGAATGCCACATGGTATCTTATTTATTGCTTACATACTCTTTGCTATAATCGGAAAAAAAAAATTTAAGTGGAATCACTTAGAATTTTTTATTATTTCTACAGCGTCATTAATCCCATTTGGAACTTTTTACGTGGATGTTAAATACCTAAAAAAATTAGGATAGTTTGTTTTTCCAAGGATTATAAATTAATAAGCTGATTAGATAACCTAATATGATTATAGGAGCGCCTATTAAATAATCAATAAATCTAGTTAACAGGAAATAAAACCCGGCTATTAAAAATGTAGTAAGTATAATTTTTCCAAATAATGGAATATTTTGCCTTTTATTATATTCTTTACCGATTGAATCTTTCATTATTGGAGTAGCAACAAATACTGAAGAATAAGTTCCAACTAATACACCGATAATTAATGCAAAAAGCAATCCTCTAAGAGAGTCAGCCCCAAATATAAACATTGCCAGTAATACGACTAAAGTTGTAAAAGATGTATTTAAAGTTCTCGATAGCGTACTGCTGAGAGCAGAGTTAACAGTTTTATCAAACTCCCAAGTTGAATATTCTTTAATGAACTCTCTAATTCTATCGAATACCACAACAGTATCATTCAAAGAATATCCGATAACGGTAAGTATAGCAGCGATAAATGCCTGATCAATTTCCATACTAAACGGCATATATTTATATGTAAGTGAGAAAATTCCAAGTACGATTAAGACGTCATGAAATACAGCGGCAACTGCACCAAGAGAAAACTGCCATTTTTTAAATCTAACTAATATATATAGAAATACCACAATCAAACATCCAAAAATAGCCCAAATTGAAGAATTCTTAATATCATCTGCAATTGTTGGGCTAACCTTGCCAGACATCATTTTACCTATATCATTTTCAGCATTTAAAAAATGTTGGTATGTGTATTCTTTATCACCATCAATCGTTGAGATAGATTTTGGTAGAAAATCCTTCAAAGATTCAAAAAGAAGTAATTGTGCTTCATCATCCGCTGAAGGTGAATTATCATCTATTTTATATTTGGTTGAAATTTTTAACTGGTTTGGCCCACCAATAGTTTTTATTTCAGAACTACCAAACGAAAAATCAGTAGACTCTTTAACATCATTAATGTTGACATTTTCTGCAAACCTTACTGTATAAGTTCTACCACCAACAAAATCAATACCCTGGTCTAATCCAATTGTAAAAAGTGAAAAAATACCAGATGAAATTAAAACGCCCGAAATGAGATAAGTAAACTTTCTGTATTTTAAAAAATCAATCTTTAAGTCTCTAAACAGTCCCCTTGTTAGATGAGTAGAAAAACTGAGTCGTGACCCTCTGTTAAGATCCCAATTAATCATTAATCTAGAGATAAAAATTGCAGTAAACAATGAAGTTATTATTCCGATTAATAATGTTGTTGCAAAACCTTTTATTGGACCAGTGCCAAGAGAATATAAAATTAAGGCCGTTAATCCTGTAGTAATATTAGCATCAAGAATAGAAGAAAGAGCATTTTGATAACCGTCAGCAATTGCAGCTTTTTCTTTTTTGCCACGATACAACTCTTCTCTAACCCTTTCATATATTAAAACATTAGCATCAACTGCAATACCAATGGTTAATACAATACCTGCAATGCCAGGAAGTGTTAAAACTGCGCCTAAACCAGATAAAATTCCAAAAATTAAAATAATATTGAAAATAAGGGCAATATTAGAATATATACCAACTTTACCATAATAAAATGTCATCCAGAGAAGTACTAAAATAAACGCGATAATAAAAGATATTGTTCCTGAGTCAATAGATTCTTGGCCTAGAGAAGGACCAACTTCATCAGCCTGTACAATATCTGCAGAAGCAGGTAACTTACCAGCCTTAAGAACGTTTGCAAGGTCTAAAGCTTCATTCAAACTAAATGAGCCTGAAATTTCTGTTCTACCACCAGATATTGGTCCAGTTGTAGAACTGGGCGCAGAATATACTACATCATCTAATACAATAGCAATTTGAGATTGTTGTGTGTATGCATCTCCAGTCATTTTTTCCCAAACCCGTGATCCTTGAGAATTCATATTCATTGTTACTGTTGGTGTAACACCATCAATTGCATACTCTTGTTTTGCATCAGTGATAACCGATCCATTTAATTCTGGGTCATTATCAAAATTTCCTTTTATCACATATAAAGCAATTAGCTCTTCACCTGAGTCAGAGATTTCAGGAATACCCCATAAAAATTTTACATACCTTTGTGACGGTTGTAACAGAGATATAATCTCTGTATCGGCAAGGTATGCTGAAATAATATTTTTGTCTTTCAAATTAAATTTTGCAATTATTGGGCCTCCATCATACCCAGGCTCTACAATCAAATCAGTGATAGGATTTTTTTCAATGACAATAGAATCATTAGCCGAACCTAGAAGCTGTTCAACTTCACTTAGTTTATTTTCATCATTTAAATTAACATTTGAACTTCTAAGCTTTATGATCTCGTTAGCTTGAATTATAAATGGTAAAAATTCCTCTCCTCTAAAAGTACTCCAAAATTCTAGCTGAGCAGTACTCTGTAATAGATCTTTTACCCTTTCAACATCTTTTGCGCCAGGTAATTCAACTAAAATCCTTCCAGATTTTCCAAGTCTTTGGATATTAGGCTGTGTTAAACCTAAACCATCTATTCGCTTCCTTAGAACCTCAAATGCTGATAGAACTGCTTCGTCTACTTTTGTCTTTAAAAAAGATTGAATTTCTTCATCAGATGAATTTACGTTGATAACTTCCATCAAATCAAGTGTGGCAAATATACTAGCAAGCTTTAAATCACCTCTAATATTTTCAAATGCGGTAAAGAAATCATCTATATAAGTATTTTGACTGTTTTTTTGAATCTCTTCAGCATCAATTAATGCCTGATTAAAAATAGGATTTTTATTGTTTTCATCAGCTAAAGTAAGTAGAATGTCCTTAACAGATATTTGAAGAATAACACTAATACCCCCTTTTAAATCAAGACCAAGATTTAAAGCCTTACTTCGAACTTTATCATAATCATAATTTGCTATTCCAATATTGTATACAGGGGTATTGGACAGATTATTTAAGTAGTTTATTTTTTCTTTTTCTCTCTTTTTTTGAAAATCTTTTTCGTTATCACTGATTTTTTCAATAGCATAATCATTTGCCATTTTATCAATCTGGTTTGACTTAAATGTAAATGATAATTGCCATATACTATAGATTCCAAATATTAAGGCAAAAAACTTGACTAGTCCTTTATTTTGCATATTATTTTTTGATGAAAGTGGTGCAAATATATAATATCAGACATAAACTGACAATATATTGCAAAATAAATTAATAATGTTACGGCTCAAAAAAGTCTAAAGACTTAAAAGTGAATTAGTTTTACTGACTCCTTTTGCACTTTCTTTAAGCTTATTTAGATCTTCCTTATTCAAATTTAGCTCAATAATCTTTTTGATTCCATTTCTTCCTAAAATTACAGGAACACCAATACACAAATCATTTAGACCATATTCTCCTTCAAGCATCACAGAGCATGGGAAAGTTTTATTTTGATCACATGCAATTGAATGAACTAAAGAGCTTACTGCTGCACCAGGAGCATACCAAGCAGAAGTTCCAAGAAGCTTTGTCAAGGTTGCTCCTCCGACTTTAGTTTCCTCACAAATTTTTTTAAGCTTATCTTGAGATAAAAATTTTGACACATTTACACTATTTCTAGTCGCATCAGCAATTAAAGGTACCATCCCTTTATCACTATGTCCACCAATTACCATACCATCAACATCACTTATTGGAGCATTTAAAGCTTCAGCAAGTCTGTATTTAAATCTTGCAGAATCTAACGCACCACCCATACCGATTATTCTGTTTTTTGAAATACCAGTTGTTTTATGAACCAGAAAGGTCATAGTATCCATCGGATTACTAACAACTATTATGATAGTATTAGGTGATTTTTTGATAAGTTTTGTACAAACCTCTTTAACAATTCCAGCGTTAATACCTATAAGTTCTTCTCTTGTCATTCCTGGTTTTCTGGGTATACCAGATGTTATTACACAAATATCACTATTAGCGGTTTTGGAATAATCATTAGTGGTTCCTATTATCTTAGTATCAAAATTATTTAATGAAGCGGTTTGCATTAAATCCATTGCTTTTCCTTCAGCATAACCATCTTTAATATCTAGGATGACTACTTGTGAGGCAAAATTTTTAATTGCTATATACTCTGCGCAGCTTGCACCCACTGCACCTGCTCCAACTACTGTAACTTTCATAAAATTATTTTAAGCATCTATATTTGCATAGATAGCGTTGTTTTCTATAAACTCTCTTCTTGGGGGCACATCATCACCCATTAGCATTGAAAAAATTCTATCAGCCTCTATACCGTTTTCTATAACTACCTTTCTTAATGTTCTAAATTCTGGATTCATGGTTGTCTCCCACAATTGAGCAGCATTCATCTCTCCGAGACCCTTGTATCTTTGTACTTTACAGCCATCCCCAAATTTACTCATAATCATATCACGTTGATCATTATTCCAAGCATATTCTTTCTTTGTTCCTTTTTTAACTAAATAAAGCGGTGGAGTAGCAATATAAACATGGCCATTTTCAACTAATTCCTTCATATATCGAAACAAAAAAGTTAAAATTAAAGTAGAAATATGACTTCCATCGATATCAGCATCACACATGATTACCACTTTGTGATATCTTAATTTTTCAATATTAAGTGCCTTGCTATCTTCATCTGTTCCAATAGTAACACCAAGCGCGGTAAAAATATTTCTAATTTCTTCATTCTCAAATACCTTATGCTGCATAGCTTTCTCAACATTAAGAATTTTACCGCGTAATGGTAAAATTGCTTGAAATGCCCTGTCTCTCCCCTGTTTTGCAGTTCCACCTGCTGAATCACCCTCAACTAAAAAAACTTCACATTTTGCTGGGTCCTGTTCTGAACAGTCGGAAAGTTTTCCTGGAAGTCCACCAATACTCATAACAGATTTTCTTTGCACCATTTCTCTAGCCTTTTGGGCTGCGTGCCTAGCTTGGGCAGCTAAAATTACCTTTTGAACAATTATTTTAGCATCTTCTGGGTGCTCTTCAAGATAATCTCTTAACATTTCTGAGACAGCTTGACTTACACATGCGGAAACCTCTTTGTTACCAAGCTTAGTTTTTGTTTGACCTTCAAATTGAGGTTCAGCTACTTTTACAGAAATTATCGCGGTTAATCCTTCTCTAAAATCATCACCAGAAATTTCAAATTTTAGCTTATCGAGCATTCCTGAACTTTCAGAATATTTTTTTAGAGTATGAGTTAAACCTCTTCTAAATCCACTTAAGTGAGTACCACCTTCATGAGTATTAATATTATTTACATATGAGTGAAGATTTTCTGAATAGGAAGTATTATAAATCATAGCTACTTCAACTGGAACACCATTTTTTTCGCCTTCAAAAGCTATAACATCTTTCATAATTGGCTCCCTTGTATCATCCAAGAATTTTATAAATTCTACAAGACCATCTTTAGAGTAAAATTCTTCGTGAATATCATTACCATCTTTATCTTTATTTCTTTTGTCAGTAATTGTGATTTTGATTCCTTTATTCAAAAATGACAACTCGCGTAATCTATTAGCTAGAATATCATAGCTGTAAGTGTTAATATCTTGAAAAATTGTTTTATCTGGCAAAAATGTTACAATTGTTCCAGTTTTATCTGATTTACCAACCTCTTTAACAGGTTCTAATGATTTTCCTTTAGAATATTCTTGTTCCCAAATTTTACCGTCCCTATGAACTGTAGCTACTAATTTTTCGGAAAGTGCATTAACACAACTTACACCAACCCCATGAAGTCCACCCGAAACCTTATAAGAATCCTTATCAAATTTACCTCCAGCACCAATTTTTGTCATAACAACTTCAAGGGCAGAAACTCCCTCCTTTTTGTGCATTCCTACTGGAATTCCTCTTCCATTATCTTCTGTACTGACAGAATTATCTTCATTTATTGTTACAGAAATTTTATCACAATGGCCAGCCATTGCTTCGTCAATTGAGTTGTCAACTACTTCATAAACCAGATGGTGAAGCCCTCTTGATCCCACATCTCCAATGTACATTGATGGACGCATTCTTACATGCTCCATACCTTCCAGCGCCTGGATACTATCCGCTGAATATTTAGCTTGATTTTCGCTCATAATTGATTGTAAAATAGTTAGTTTGAATTTTAGTATTAAAACTTGAATTTAACACTAAAAATTTATTATTTGTAAATTTACAAAAAAAGCCACTCCAACAGATTAAAAAATGATAAATTTAAAAGACAAGTTATTAACAATTTGTAAGCTAAAAATTTGATCTAATATGCATCTCGATGGACCTTAGAAATTGCTCTACCTGACGGTTCATTAATCAGCTTGAAAGCCTCATCCCATTCCAATGCAATTTTTGTGCTACACGCAACAGATGGTTCTTGTGGAACTGACATAGCAGCTGTATTAGACGGAAAATGATTTGAAAACAATGATCTGTAGTAATACTCCTCCTTTGTTGTCGGAGTTTTAATTGGAAATTTAATTTTTGCATCTTTCATTTCCTGATCTGAAATCATGTCTTCTACTACTTCTTTTAATGTATCAATCCAACTATATCCTACACCATCGCTAAATTGCTCCTTCTGACGCCACAATATTTCATCGGGTAGGTAATCTTCAAAAGCTTTTCTTAATACCCATTTCTCCATTCTTTCTCCATTTATCATCTTATCTTTTGGGTTTAACGACATTGCAACATCTATAAACTCTTTATCTAGGAAAGGAACTCTTCCTTCTACTCCCCAAGCCGCGAGGCTTTTGTTTGCTCTTAGACAATCATACATGTGTAATTTCTTTAATTTCCTAACCGTTTCATCGTGAAAATCTTTCGGGCTTGGCGCTTTGTGAAAATATAGATATCCTCCAAAAAGTTCATCAGCACCCTCACCTGAAAGAACCATCTTTATCCCCATTGATTTTATAACTCTTGCCATTAAGTACATTGGTGTTGAAGCTCTAACAGTAGTAATATCATAGGTCTCTAGGTTATAAATAACATCTTTAATTGCATCAAGTCCTTCTTGAATAGTAAAAAAAATTTCATGATGAACGGTGCCAATATGATCAGCGACTTTTCTTGCAGCAGCTAAATCTGGCGAACCTTTTAACCCCACCGAAAAAGAATGTAATTGAGGCCACCAAGCTCCTTGAGCACTATCGGTTTCAATTCTTTTTTTTGAATATTTTTTTGCAATTGCTGAGGTTATTGAAGAGTCTAGGCCTCCGGAAAGTAAAACCCCGTATGGAACATCAGACATTAATTGTCTTTTAACAGCATTCTCCAGAGAGTCTCTTAGTTTAATAATATCAGATTCAAGATTTTTAACATTGTCATAATTCTCCCAATCTCTTTTATACCATTTTTTGAATTTGTTTTCAGAGCCACTTAAATATTGACCTGGTGGAAATAATTCTATCTTTTCGCATTGTCCTTCTAGGGCTTTGAGTTCAGATGAAACATAAAATACACCTTTACTATCCCATCCGATATATAAGGGTATAATACCTATGTGATCTCTAGCAATAAAGTATTCATCTTTTAATGAATCATAAATTACAAAAGCAAAAATACCATTAAGCATATCTAAAAAATCAGGACCATATTTCTCATATAAAGGTAAAATTACCTCACAATCACTTTTAGTAGAAAAATTATAATCAGTAAAGTTATTTCTGAGTTCTTGATGGTTGTAAATTTCACCATTAGCAGCTAAAATATATCTATCATCTTGACTAAATAAAGGCTGTTGGCCTGATGAGGGGTCTACAATAGCCAATCTTTCATGAGCAATAATTGCATTTTCATTTGAATATATACCACTCCAATCTGGCCCACGATGCCTTATTGTTTTAGCCATTTCTAATACCATAGGTCTTAATGAGCTATCATTTTTGGTGTCAAAAGCACAAACAATACCACACATAATTTAAATTTTTAATCAAAAAAACATAATAATATTAAATAATTAAACATATTTATTAAAATTAATTACATATATTAACTAAATTTTAAATATTTAAGCAAAATTATAGCTATACCAATATAACTGTATCGAATAACTTAATTAATGTAAGTTAAGGGATGTTAAGATATTTGTGGGTTTGAAGTGATAGCTTCCATTTTGGGTTCTTTTTTACAAAATCAACCATTAGAGGCATCATTTTTTCTCTTTTACCCCACTCAGGCTGTAGGTATAAAATTGCATTTTTATTTACTTTTTCAGCTTGCTCTTGGGCAAATATAAAATCATGATTATTATAAATTATTATTTTCAGCTCATCAGCATAATTGTAAGCATTTATAATTGGAAGTTTAGCTTTTTTTGGTGACATACAAACCCAGTCCCAATCACCTGTTAACTGATAAGCACCCGATGTTTCAATATGAGTTTTTTTATTATACTTTTTAAGCTCTTTTGTTAACGGACCCATATTCCACATCAATGGCTCACCACCTGTTACAATAACACAGTCTGAAAATTCTAAAGACTTTTTTACTATCTCTTTTACAGAAATAATTGGATGATCATTCTCATCCCAACTCTCTTTAACATCACACCAATGACAACCAACATCGCAACCAGCAGTTCGAATAAAATAAGATGCTGTTCCCTTATGAAATCCCTCACCCTGAATAGTATAGAATGATTCCATAATTGGAAGTACCTCGCCTTTTTCTAAAAGCAGCTTTATCTTTTTATCCATCACAGAACAAATATAAAAATCTTAATATCTATATTTACCGACATAATTAAATATTTATAATGAGTCATTCAGGAACAAGAATAAATAAATTTTTTAGTGAGGTTGGCTACTGCTCAAGAAGACAAGCAGACGCGCTTATTGATCAAGGCAGAGTTTATGTGAATCGAAAGCCAGCCAAGATGGGTATGAAAGTTTTTGAAGATGACATGATTGAGGTTGATGGTGAAAAGATAAATCAATCTAAAAAGAAAAAAATATTTATTGCTCTAAATAAACCAAGAGGAGTTGTGTGTACCACTAATACTGGAGTTGAAGAAAACAATATAATTGATTTTTTGAATTTTCCTGAGAGGGTTTTTCCGATTGGCAGGCTTGATAAATCAACGACAGGATTAATACTACTTACCAATGATGGAGAAACTGCAAACAGGATTCTAAAAACAGCAAATAACAATGAGAAAGAGTACTTGGTTAAAGTGAATAGACCAA